>Ga0056128_1003568_pt1 | contig 19185 bp, 22 predicted proteins | sample WorMetLIZISLAND2_FD_71113 | JGI IMG/M metagenome (GOLD analysis project Ga0056128, IMG submission 71113) | Marine gutless worms symbiont microbial communities from Max Planck institute for Marine Microbiology, Germany - Olavius geniculatus... ... | reverse complement strand
GGCCTACAGCGCGACGAAAAATACAATGTGAATGCTGGATAAGGGCTTAATTTGGGCCTAGTCACGAACCAATAGGCCTATATTAGCTTTTACATTTTATTTGTCCTCAGTAGCCAGATATAAACGCCTCAGCTAGTACGCCAAGACAGACAGAGACAAACACATGAACGAACAGACAGACAGGCGCGACCCATAATACGCCCTATATACGACAGCTGCTTAAATTCCCATTGTGGTCATTATTATCATTGTCATCATCATTATGATCAAAACGTACTGACGCAATGATATAGCATACGACAAAATTAAACCTGATGCTATTCTCAAGCGAGAAATTCAGTAAGATTCGTGTACAGCAGATGCTATACCTTCTCGTGCGATTGCTCCGGCGACGCCTGCTCCAGGCTGCAGTCGAGAGTTGGCGGCGTTTACGATCGCATCTGCCGAGAACTTGGCAATATCACCCACGACCAGACGAATCTTCTTCTTATCACCACCACCACCACCATGACCAAGCTTCGCCTCTGAGAACACGTACGGGTCAAAGCTCTTAGACCTCCGCGCCGCGGCGGCCTGCGCTGCCTCCTCCTCCGGAAAGTTAATCACGACCTTGTTCTGTATCGCTATTGCCCTCACCACGTCCCGATTGCTCTCGTTCTCCAGGTACTTCACGTGAGATTTCGCTTCGACGACGTGGGTCTTGATCTTCACGCTCTCCACCAGAGTTTTGAGCCCGCTCTTGGCCTTCTGAAGTCCTCCCAGGGTCAACGTCAGGTAGCAGCCGGTGTCTCCGTCGACCTGGATGTTCAGCTCCAGCTTGAACTGCTTCAGCTGGTGGCGCAGCTTGTTCAGCCGGTCTGTCTCGAAGTCGTGGAGCAGCCTCGCGATGGCCGACTTCATCGGCAGGAAGTCTCGGACTTCCACGGTGGTGTCGAGAAATTCCCTCGTGCGTTTCTCGAGGTCCTTCGTCAGCTGCTGGTTCACGGCAGTGACGGTCACCGTGCAGTCGGATGCCGCGACGTCTGCCAGCTGGAACTCCTTCGAAGTCTCCGTGACGAAGTCGTTCCAGGCGCGCGAACGGAAGAATCCCGAAGACCTCTGGTGAAGCGTTATGGTCGCTTTGCTCACCTCGTCCTTGACGGTTTGGACGGCTTGCTGGACCTGGTTCTGGTTGAAGCCGTGAACAGTCACCTCGTCGTCGTGTACGTCCAGAGAGACCTGAAGCTTTGCGCTCTCAAACAAACTGCAAAAGTGCTTCTTCACTTCCGGTTTCTCGACAAGTCTGCGAACACCGGCCGACCAGCACTGCAGCGACGCTGACGTCATGCTGCTGGCTTTCTGCAAGATCTCCAGCTTCACCTGTCTCACATCCTTCACCTGGCCGAGCAGCTGCACTTCACTTCCGACAAGTTTTACTTCGACTTCTTTGCCGGCGTACTGCCTCGCAACATCGATGGCCTTCAGCAGGCAGATCTGATGCGGTTTGAGGAAAATTTTGTCGTCGATGCGTTGTTTTGACTTGGCAAGCTGGTCCTCCAGTGAGGTCTTCGTTCTACGAAGGACGTCGATGAACTCGTTGACCTTGCCGGCCAGTCCGCAGGCATAGACAACACCGTCGCGATCATCCCAGTGTATCAGCAACTCCTCAGCAGAACACCTCAATCCAGCCTCCACCTGCTCTCTCACCTGCATCAGTACGTGCGAATAGTAATTGAATGGATAAAGGCAAGGTGTGCAATGTGCACAGCTAAGTCACAGCTATGGCGAAGGCGGCGTCGTGGGTCAAAAAAGTAGGCTGCGCAAAAGTTATGATTTTCCAGCAGACACGGCAAATTCCGGCTATTAACAAACAATACACCGTGTCTCAAAAAAACATCCCTGACATTTTCGACCGTAACTTTAAAAGAAATTATCAGATTCTGATAATTTTTGGTACAAATATTCCTGACATAACTTTCCATCAAATGACCATTTAGTTTCCCACCTCACCCAACGTTTGTTTCTGCACTACCTGGAAAAAACACAACCAGCAAAATATCACTTTTTTATCCAATGTGATATGATTGCTTAATTAACATAACACGTAAAAACATATTTTGTTCACATTTCTAACACTTTGGCTGACATTTCATCCAGTTGTTTATTTTTTAACTGCCTGCAGTAAAATTGCTTGAAATGTTGGCCCACTATGTGAACACAGGCAAGGAGACGCCTTCTCAATTCATTGACAGCAGTATCGATAATATATACATCTTTATTCATCGAAGAAACGATAATGTTCTGCTCCAGACCAATCCAGACTTTACCAGTCGCTTCTTGACTTCACAAACATTCCTGAACTTTATCTGGTAAACACACTGACTGCAGAGTCAAATCTTGTAATAGACCGGCTGTTGGGGCTCACAGATTAGGATAGATGGAATTTATCGACGTTTTTTCATTCATTTTAACACGTATTATGCATGGTCTGATTTCCCCAGGTAGTGCAAAAGCAGACAATGGGTGAGGTGAAAACTAAAACACTTATTTGATAGCCAGTTGTGTCAGAAATATTTCTGCCAAAAATTATTAAAATCTGCTAATCTTTCTTCAAGTTACGATCGATAATATCGGGGATGTTTTTTTTTCAGTTTTTCTGTTTATTTCAACACATATTTCGCTTGATCTGATTTCCCTAGGTAGTGCAGAAACATATATTGGGTGAGCTGGAAAACTGAACAGTCGTTTGATGGCAAGTTATGTCAGGAATATTCTTACCAAAAATTATCAAAATCTGATAATTGGTTTCAAAGTTACAGTCAAAAATATCGGGGATGTGTTTTTTGACACACAGTGTATAAGAATTCCCAAAACTCCAACACTTGTTTACCGATTTGCTCCGACAAAGGCAACAGAGGTTACCAAAATGTAAACAAATCAATTATTAAAGTTCGGAATTTGGTGAATTCTTGTAGTTTATTAACAGCAAATTAAAGCCTAGGCTAGTTTCCATACAATGCAATGCACACAACGCAACGTACTTGCGTATTTTCTGACGCAAATGACTCAGTCAGTGCAAAAAAGTACGGTCTACGCAAGCAAGCACGGAACGGATGCAATGAAGTGCAAAAGCCAAAAAACGCAAGAAAAAAACGCAACAAACGCAGCTGACACAAGCGTCTCAACGGTCAAAACGCAAAGACAAAAGCGGCGTCTATTTTTTCGTTGCGTCCGTTGCGTTGCGTGCATAGGGTTGGATGGCCATTAAAGATACATTACACGCAACTGCGTTGCGCTATTTATCTAGAAACCTGAGCCCGGATTTCGTGAAGTATTTCTTTTCTGGCGAGCTTGATGTTGCTGAGCTGTTGCTGTAAAAGCGAACGACTTCGTTGGGTCCAGTCCCTGAGCTTGAGAAAGGCACCTGGCTGAGCGGGGTCAATGATACAACGCAACGTCAGCTTCTCAGAGCGATTGTGAGGCCAAGCCACGTAACAACCGCTCTGCTTCATCGTCTCTTCTATCTGCAACGACATGGCGATCATAGATGTAAGAAAACTTTTGAGCGAAAACAAATAACGTTAAAAATGTTAAAAGAGACATGGCAGAAATATAAAAAAAATGTTAAAAACATTTACTACATCCATGCTAACAACAGCCACAACCATTGCAGCGTGAGAACTAACAACTAACGACTAAATATGGACAGCAAAAGTATAAAAACAAAAGTAATGTGGTAAAAGATGAAATTGCTAACTGATGCTGCACTTAACATCTTTCATAAGTTGAAAGCAACTGCATGTTTTGGCTGGGGGTTTGAACCCCAAATCTCCTCTTCCCCTCGAGGTCAGGGACTCCACCTATATATAACACAATGAGTCATTGTACCTGCCAAATGGCACGCAAATCCGACGAACAGTTTAAGCAGGAGCACCAGTATGACAGGCAAAAATACAGACGACAGACGTACAGACCGCACTATGGAAAAGTGTTGTAGGAATAGGCGGAATTGCTTGTGCTGCAAAAGAGATTTTACATTAATAAACGACCGCCTCACAGACAGTGGTCAGTGACGATGTTAGGCCTATAGAACTGGGCCGGGCTAGTCTTCAAGAACTCGGTCAAGTAACGACGGACAGAAACAAACGGCGCCACAACTAACTGTGGAAGACGAATCGCACATTCACAGTTTCTCAGCTTGTGAGCATATACACCGTGGGCCATAAAAACGTGCCACTCTACATTTGTAAATATCTTCGCCAATTATTGACCAATTTTCAACATTTTTCACTGGCACACTCTGGAGACAATTTGCAATAATGTGATTATTATATATCCCACCATATATGCGTTTCTACAATCTACACTACCTTGTGAAATATAAATGTAAGCAAAAAACTAATAATAATAACAAAAATTCAGGAAAATGAAAAAAAACGCTTAAGACCAACATTGCAATAAATGATTCATATGACACTAGACTGTGCTATACCAACATAGTCTAGTGTCATACAGACCGTTACTTCACTCGATGCAACCATTTGCCTATGGCTCAAACAACTTTACGGTATCAGTGACCTATACACAGTCATGCACAACTGTTATCAAAATTACTACCTTTACCACAAAATAGAGGTAGGGTACAGGAAAATAAAAATGTGATAAATTGTTTCACTAGAACATAATAACTTGGTTCGGAAAGTGCACTTCAGTAATAAATTATTCAAAACTGCACAGCCGTAATGCGGCGAACTACTTTAGTGCACACGAGATATCATTGCGCTTTGCTACAGCGAATGATGGCAGATTTCAACAATTTCGATCTAAAACTTCACTCGTTCAGTCATTGTATGACAAATTCGATTGAAAAACGAGCAGAATATGTTTCTTGCAGGTTTGTTCATCACAGTGCCGTATTCTGTCAGTTATTGAGCGTTCACAATCACTGGAAAAGCTGATCGCAAACTACCCATAGTAATGAATAGTTCCCGTCATCTTCACTCGTCCTGCCATTTTAAAACATGATCATAATCAATCAATCAAATTCTTTTACAAAATCAGTTCGCATTTCACAGTGACAGACTGCAACAGTCTAAAAACGCATAAAGAGCTAACAACGTAAACTAAACTAAACTGAACTGATTAAATGAAATAAAGTAAATCGAAATGCAATGACATAGCTCTGGTGCTCCAGTTCATTTTATTTCAGTTCAGTCCTTTTCGTTCACTCTGTACGTGCCGCAAAACACGACGACTGTGAGCAATATAAAGTTATAAACAGTAGAACAAGAAATATTATTAGACTGTGACCAATCTAATGTACTCCACGCATGCATTATTTTCTTCTGTGTTCTACTAAGTGCTTTTTCATTCTCTTCAACTTGTATTAGAGACCCGGCGTCAATTTGAGACCTGACTAATATTATACTAATAGCGACTGGCGTCGAACTCGTTAATGGAAATTGTCTCCCCATCTGTCTGGCACCGTTATAAAAATATGGCACCTCAAAAATAATGGGATCACGACCTTGACCTTTTGGAGTCGCGTGACGTCATCGGTCAGGTAACCATTCAACTCGCGGTGGTCGACTTACTATGGGTAGTCCATTGTGACCATGCACTTATCTGGCACCGTTATGGGGATATGGCCGTTTGAAGTTCTTCCAGGAAGGCTCTTCCAGGAACAGAGGTCGGTCGTCGGTCGGTTGGTCCTCAATATTACACTGATCTCATATACTCCTCTTCGCTACGTTAGGAACGTAGCGCGCAAGGAGTAAAAATAGCAAAGAATCAGTGGGAGTCTTAAAAATATAAGCAAACAGTGTTTTAAAAAGCTACCGTACCTTGTGTTTGAGTTGTTTGCTCTTGAACAGGAACGCGACGACCTCAGGCTGGCAGTCGACGACGAGGTCGTCTGGTATTGGTTGTTGAGGCACGGAGCTGTCGAAGCCTGGCGGCAGAACTCCAAACTCAGGGTAATATGGACGCACGTCCAGACGCTGTTTACTCAACTCATGCTTCTCAACGCTCAGCACTCGCCTCATTACTGGAAAATGATTACACAAAATGTCACGCACATGTGGCAGATTTCTTGGCTGCTGTTGTTAAATGAACAAATAGGAATACCGTATGTAAACAAACAAATGCATTGTACAAACGACAGAAAAAAAACAAACAAATAAACTGTTCTCAAATGTCGTAAACTTACATTTTTTCTATCTTCAATAAAATAATGATGACAACGACAATAACGAATGAATGGATATACACTGTGTCCCGAAAAAACATCCCGACAGTTTTGACTGTAACTTGAAAACCAATTATCAGATTTTGTTAATTTTTGGTAGGAATATTCCTGACACAACTTGACATCAAACGACCGTTCAGTTTCCCACCTCATCCAATGTATGCTTCCGCACTACCTAGGAAAAGCAAATCAAGCGAAATATGTGTTGAAATAAACAAAACACCTGAAAGAACATCTCAAACATTATCAATTGTAACGTGAACAAAGATTAGCAGATTTTAATAATATTCGTCAGATATATTTTTAACACAACTGGCCATTAAATAAGTGTTTTAGTTTCTACCTCACCCAACATCTGCTTTTGCACTACCTGGAGAAAGCAGACCAAACATAATATGTGTTAAAATGAATGAAATTCCATCTATCGTAATCTGTGGGCCCCAACAGCAGGTCCATTACAAGGTTTGACTATCGTGCAGCAGTGTGTCTACCAGATGAAGTTTAGAAATGTTTGCGAAGTCAAGAAGCGACTGGTAGCCTACAGCCTGGATTGGTCTGGAGCAGAACATTATCAATACTGTTATCAATAAATGGAGAAAGCGTCTCCTTGCCTGTGTTCGCATAGTGGGCCAACACTTCGAGAAATTTTACTCCTGGCAGTTAAAAAATGGACAACTAAATGAAATGTCAACCATAGTGTCAGAAATGTAAACAAAATGTGTTTTTACGCGTTATGTTAATTAAGCAATCACACCGCATTTGATAAAAAAAGTAGTATTTTGCTGGTTGTGCTCTTCCCAGGTAGTGCAAAAACAAACGTTGGGTGAGGTGGGAAACTGAATGGTCATTTGATGGCAAGTTGCATCAGAAATATTTGTGCCAAAAATTATCGAAATTTGATAATTAGTTTTTAAGTAACAATCAAAAATTGGGAGCTGACAATGCAAGTACTGGAAAATGCAAGTACGGAAAATGCGAGTACGTGTCAGTAAATATTTTTGTGGGAATTACAGTAAAACTATTAAGTCTTTGTCAAAAAAGATAAAACAGCTGAACAAAATCTGCATTTTTTATGTCTCGTTGTAAAATCATAACGCAGTGCAAATTGCCACATCAACAACAACGGCTTATATGAAGATTAGTAACTAGGAGTACCGGTAAAGAGTACTATTAGGCTTACAGTCACTTGTAGTGTCCGAGTTAGAGGAGTTCAGCCAGCGAACAAAATCATGAACTGGTAGAAAATTATGAAGCAATTCTTTCACTTTGTTAAATGCCACAATGCACAAATCTTTATTTTTCCGTTTCATAAAAATGAAACAGACGAGAAACATATATTGCTGGTGGGCAACAAAGACTGTAAAGAGCTGATAGAACTGTTGCCCGTCAAAAATGTTGGGGATGTTTTTGGAACACAGTGTATAAATAACTGAATAAATGAATAAAAAATAAACCTGAAAAGTGAAAACCCTCGGCCCCACGAGTGTCAGTACCCAGAAGTTCCTGGCACAAATTGAAAAGTGCAACAAAAAGGTAAAGTGACGATTGATCCGTGAGAAACAAATTTCTTGTTCCAGCGCTGTCCAACGTTTCAACGTTGCTTGCCCAGCTGACACGTTCACGTGCAGTGACCATTCAAGACACGAACTTTCTTAGTTCATTATTTTGGTCCTAAGTAGCTGCGTAACTAGGACGCAGAAAAACAAATAACTAAATGATTAAATGAAGAAACGAATGAACGAACAAATAAAAAGATGGCATTACTTTGCTGGTCGTGGAATTCGACAATGGCGTATCCCTTCTGCGAGTCAAACGTCCAACTCTTTAACTCGCCAGAGCCGCCACTTCTCCTGCTCTCAAAGTACATCTGCAGCGCATCTTCATCCAGTGAACTGACGTTATGTACTTGCACTGATGTGGACAGGTTAAGTCGCTGTACGGAGATCATGCTGCCGCCACACGGCTTACTGCAGACCGTCTCACGCACCTTAGTGTAGTCTGAAACGCAACAAGTAGTAATAGTAGTGGTATTTTTAGTAGCAGTAGTAGTAGCAGTAGTATTAGTACTATAGTATAAAGATGGAAAATTGACAGTATAGACTTTCATTAAGATAAGCAATTTACAAAACGAAAGTTACAGTGAAGATTTCCTGTAGACCTACACACACTGTGGTAATCGAACTCAGCCTTCCATCCCTCCGAGGTATAGGCATTGAAATTGGAACTGAAGCGGGGCACGTTCACCCGTTTGGCAGGTAACAAATTAACAATGTGTGCTCCCATATGGCAGGTGACGCTCTGTAGCTCTGAGATAGATTATAGACACATCTGACCTCTCGTAGGCCTATGTTCCACTATTAACTTAACTCTTGACTCAAGCATCAAGACTTTGTTACTTACATATTTATTTATCGTACAATGTAAATTCTCAAAGTTAGATATTTTTCTAACTGAAAATCAGCGGTTATGCCAACTGCTCTGTCGAATATTAGCCTACATGTTAAAATAGACGTTTCGCTGTTCTCGTTCTTGTTCTCGAAAATTGTTTTGGTCTCATTCTCGTGGTCGTCCTCATTCAATTGTTCTCGTTCTTGTTTTCGTCATACCCTGGCGTCGTTAAAATCCCTGCACCAGGAACACCTCTCCCCTTGGACACCGTGCGCAAGCCCCCCCTTCAATCCGTACTTACAACTTTCTACAGCGATAGAGGTTGAAGCGCCGCAGGCATCGAATGAAAAAAGAAACAGGAGGATCAACGTACTTCCTCTCCAACCGATTAAGGAACATGGTGGAGTGTCATAAGTTTTCACGGGCGAAAATAAATTTGGTGCATTATACCCTCACAAAACACTTCCAAACAAGTTCTGGTAAAAGATAGCTGCCCCCTCTAAAGTCTTAAATGTTGCCCCGCTTGAAAAAAATGTAATATGCTTTGAGTAGTGCTCAATGGACGTAAACGCCCCCGCTCTGGACTACACAGATACAGCCCAATTACCTATAGGTGTGGAGTAGTGAACGAGAGCGAGCCCAGGCTGGGGACTGAACATGATCTGCTGGACGGGTGCCGAAGCCGCCTTGCCCGCGTAGACTCTGAGCTGGTCGGCGTTTATGTCTGCTGGTAAGTCGACATACAGCAGTGAGTCTGAGGACAGGTTGTCCAGGTGGTCGGTGTAGAGCGGTGGAGGTCTACCCGGCTTCAACCATTCCACGTGCAGCGAGACGCCGTTCAGAGTTAGCGGCCTGTGATTGGCCACTCGCTCCGCCACTGTAACCAAATCAGAGAACAAATCACATCAAACAGTTTATTCATACAACGACTGACGGAGTACAACTGCACGACATAAAAAACACGAAGTATAAGAACAACAGCTATACCACTACAGCTGCACGACCAGCAAATAACCTCACCCGCGAATGAACAGATCAAGAATATGAACAGAAACCCAGCTGTAGCTAGGACTGCCAAACGTACTGGTTGTCAGTGACCTTCAAAATCATCTAAGGTCAATGATTTTCATTTCATCTGAAAAGGCATATGCCACTTCCTATTACTGATTAATACTAATCTGGGCCCTAGTTCTCACCGTTTCCGAGATATGGCCAGTTCTCCGTTAAAAAACGCACATTTTCCCACCCCTTTCATTCAAACCCCAATTTGAAAATGTTTCCCTTGCACTAGACGGCTGAAATTTCGCATTCCCGAGTTGAACACACATGGCTAATTTTACTCGTGTAAAAAGTTTTCCCCTACGACCTACTCGTTAGCCAGGGTACATCCGTTACTGACGGACGAACGACAACCATGCCAATAGCTGGACCGTTACTTAAGTACGTTTGGCTAAAAAACACTCAAAAAATCAACAAATAACCTACGTACAAAATAAGACTAAAAACCAAAAAGCTTTAAAAAGACAAAATAATTTAAAGAACTGTACGGACCTTCTCTGCTCTCAAAGACGATAACGACGGACTTCTGTTGTTCATCGATCACGACTTCTTCAATGGCGCCGCCGCCAGATCGCTTTGAGTTCTCAAAGAACAAGGTCACCGTGTCCTCATTAATGTCGTCCTTGAAGCCTTCCACCTTGACCGCACACGAGGTCAAATGAGGCCACGTGTCGAGCAAGGTCACGTTCAAGGTGACCTTGGACAGCGTGTGTTTCGCCTGTCGACTTGCACGCACTGCGTCTGTAACAGATACACACTAGAGGTGACCCCATAGAAAGTAAGTCCTTAAGTTTTGGGGCAGACCGTTAAGCTGTAAGCTTAAAGGGCCCTTTGCTACGGTTGTTGTCCGTCCGTCCGTCTTAACGGAAATACTGTGGCTAGCGGGTAGGGCATAGGGGGAAACTTTATACACAAATAATTAGCCATGGGTGTTAAACACGAGCGTGCAAAATTTCAGCCATCTACTCCAAGGGGAACATTTTCAAATTGAAGGTTAAATAAAGGGGGTAGCAAAATGTGCGTTTTTCAAAGAAAGACTGGCCATATTTCAGAAACGGTGAGAGATACGGTCCAGGTTACTATTAATCACTAATAGGAAGTGGCATACGCCCTTTCAGACGAAATGAAAATCATCGACCTTCAATGACCTTAAAGGTCAGTGACAACCAGTACGGTCGGCCCCACCCTAACGACAGCTGAGCTTCTTGCTGTCATAACTGCAAGAAATTATCAACATCAGTTTTATTCACGGATATATAATATGCAATTACGTGATTACTAGATCCCATCACAGCCCTAAGGCATTTGTACACTACCTTGTGAAATGCACTGAGATATGAAATAGCTGGCGTTAATCTTCGTTGATGCTTTTCACTTTACAAATATTTAGGCCTACATGTGAGCGTTTATATAGTTTTTATCAGTCTTTGTACAATGAAAGAATTGCGATCAAATACCATGTTGTATGTACAAATGCATAAGCACCATTCACTAAAAATGCAAAACGAATGAAACAATAAAAAAGAACGAACGTTTCTTTATTTTTATGCCGCCCGGAACGGTAGTTCCCGGTAGGCCTTATGTTTTACAACAGTTTTTCTTCTTTTTTTCATCGCGACATCTCCGAGGTCCGTGGGCCGATCTCTGCGAAATTTTGCCACATGGTCGGAAGCATGTTCAATTTACAAATGCCGGTTCAAAAATTTGGGCGGCTGTCCCCCCCCCCAAAAAAAAAATTGGGGAGCGCAAAACACGCTAATTTTGGCCTGATTTCGGACCCCTTCCCACTTTGAGCGCGAATATCTCCGGAACGGATAGAGATATCCAAAATCGGAAAAATATTTTAAAGACAGCGTTTCTTCCCGCGTTGGGCGAAATAAGTTCGGTGAACTTTGGTCCACTAATTACGGAGATTTAGAAGTGCAATTATACCCCGAAAAATCGAATTTTTCGGAATACCATATTTCGGCCCCTAGGGGGTGCTGCGCCTCGAAATTTTTACACGCGCTATAGAATGTCCAAGTCTTGCTAGCCTACACCCCACCGTGGATGGGAGCTCCCCAACAATGTTTTTTCAAATTGGCTTAAAATGTAGCGTATGAGCCTCAAGATTTATGGCGCTAAGCGAATTAGCTAATGAAACTTTACCACGTGATGTGCCGCTAGATGGGGGTGTTATGCGCCCTGATTCTTTCTGAGACTTTGGCACTTTATAAATCATTTACTTATTTACTTAATCGGTGTACAAAATTTGAGGGGCAATGCCCCCTTAAAATTTGGGAAAGCAAAAAACGTCCAAAATTCGGCGCGATTTAAGACAACTTTCGAATTTGACCGCGAATATCTCCAAAACGGATTAAAATATTGACAAGCGGTCAACGGCGTTATCAACTACCGTTTCTCCGCGTTTAACAAAAAAATCTGGTGAACTTTGGTCTATTAACCGCAAAGTTGTGTTTGCTCATTCCGACCCACCCAACATCGACCGTGCGCGCGTTTTTGGACAACTTTGGACTTTGATCACATATATCTCTAGAATAGATACATATATCGATAAACAAAAAACGGCGTTTACAACTACGATCGATTCCACGTCGAACGCAGAAACACTGGTAAACTTCGGTTCACAAACAATAAAGTTCTGATGCTGTCTCATTTCGAACCACCCAAGTTTAACAATGCACTTGCTACATATGTATATGATAATGCTGTTGCGTTCGGGTCACGTGACTTTGCTGCGAACGAAATTTCAACCTCTTAAGCATACCTTGCGGGTCGACGAAGGTGACGAAAGCGTGGGTACCACTGGTGACAACTTGTTGCACCTGTCCGCCGCCCGAGCGTGATCTGTTCTCAAAGTACAACTCCAGCTGATCACGGTCAATATCTGACGTCACGCCGCTGACCAACAGTGTCCGTGCCGACTCTGCCAGCACACACATCACTTTCATCATCATCGGCATCATTATGGTTGCACCAGAACGCACCAAAACTCGGTGCCAGGGCCCTGCAAACTGCCGCCGAGAGTCCCGGAGCGCTGAACTAAAAAAAATTTTCTGTTGCAATGCACGTCTGTGCCTTGCATATTGTCTAAAACCACCCTTGGTGTTCTGGTGCGAGTATGCTTTTTATGTAATGACAAGAAATTTGAGCTAATGCTCACGAGACGCGCGAAAGCTTAAGCTTCCTGTTCGCAAACTGTCAGTCTATCTCTAGTTATTTCGTCGCAGTTCATTCTTGGAGTGTACGCTGCAGCCGAAGATCGCAAAAATCAATAAAAACCCTTTATTTTTGAGGTTCAGGGTCTTTCAAAGTCATCGATGTTGATATCACCGAAAAGCTCGTAGAGCAAACACATCTGCGCAAGCGACTGCTGTTATCTTAAAATTTTCAATTAAGTTTGTAGCCCTGAGTGAGTAACAGAGACCCTGAAACTAGACTGAGTTCCTAGGCCCCCAAATTACACTTTAATCAATGATCATCAACACCATCATCATCATGATGTACGCTACAAAATAGTTAAATAAATAACAAATTAGGCTACTGCTATGTCTAGAAACGTATTTGTTGCATTAAATATAGACATCAGGATTTAAAAACATGATGATAAACAAAGAATCAAAACATCGCCCGAGTCGAATGTGACGCACACCCTGTGTATAACAAGAAATTTGAGCTAATGCTCACAAGATGCACAAAAGCCCATAGCAGTTCCTGTTTGCAAACTGTCAGTCAATCTCCAGCTATTTCATCATCAACGTTGATAGGACTGAAAAGCTCGTCACTAATGCTTGTTGTGATAGGCAGCATGTCCATGCCTATCTGCAACCGTTTTCACGAAAGACTGGCCAACAACGGCAAAATAACGACTTTTAGGGGGTACCGCTCTTTGATGCCCTCATGCGCAGGTTTCCTTGAACGTAGAAAATCCAAACTTGGACCATGGAAATATACGTTCAATGCTTAAAATTTCCTAATCAGCTTCTCCATGTCTATCTCAACTGATCTCGGCGCAATTCGCTCATGGAATGTGTCTCGCAGCCCAAAATCGCCCAAAAATCCTCCACAACCCCTATTTTGGCGTTCAAGGTCATCCAAGGTCATTGAATTCGGTGGCAATCGAGAGCCATTGTACGACTTCCTATTAGTGATTAATAGTAACCTAGGCCCTATCTCGCACCGTTATTGAGATACAGCAACTTATTGGCTAAAATCGCAATTTTTCCTACCCCCTCTCATTTAGCGCCATCGTTCGGGATAACCCCTTCCAAATTTATAGAAAAGCTCTACGGTTCCTGAAACTAGATTCTTCCTGGCAGCCGACGGTAAAGATTTGGTGATCCTAGCTTGCACCATTTTTGACTGATCCACCTGTGTGACGGACAGACAGACGGACGGACAGACAGAATTGCGATGGCTAAGACGCGCTAAACAGTGTAGCTGCTTTCGCGCGTAAAAAGCATAAAAAACGGCCAAAACTTTGAGGGGGCAAAAGATTCTCTCACCGCAGTATTTTTGTAAGAAAGATGATCGACCCCCTCGCATAGACATTACTGCATAAAAGGAGCAAACTTCAGATACCGGACAAGATGGCTTGTGAAGGTAAAGGTACGCTGACTGTCAGCACGTTGCCCTTGAGAAATTCTAACTCACCGTGATGCAGCATCTCAACACCAACTAGAGCACAGTACACACTCATCAGCTGATCATATATCACTGCTATCAGTACGAGGTACAGTGGTAAATTTTTATTTATTACTCCAGAGGGGAGGAAAAGAGAGAGGAAAGTAAACGTTTCCTCTAATAAAAATTTACCACTGCAGCAGCGATAGCAATGATAGGCAAAACAGAACACTTCCCTGGCTGTAAGACAATGAAATATTTTCATACGAAACTGACGCACTCTTAAGCCAATTCAAAAAAGTGCTTTTTAAACTTGCTGCCTCAGAGCCTAAAACACACCGTTTGCGAAATCAAAAGAAATCCTGGAAAGTGGGCACGTCTTCCCAATAACAGAAAAATATAAATACAAAGCTCACTGAAGTGAATACAGCACAACGTCCATGGAGTAAGCCTCAAACTCCTAGAAAGAGGCCTGCAGAACAGTGGCATAGCCAAGGGGGCCCAAGGGGCCCAGCCCCACCCCCACTTAATTATACAAACAAAACGTAATTCTACGTTTAAAAACTCCACTAAATTTTCCATCTTGATCCGTTTATTCTCGACAAAAAACAGTTAAAATTGTTGCCACCAGATCTCATCTTTTAAAGCTGAAATGTACCAAACAACGCCAGACCCCGCAGCGCTCCCCCAGACCCCTTAGCTGCATTTTAGGGGATCCAACTTCTAAGGTAAAAAAGAAAGGAAAAAGGAGAGGAAAAAAGAGAGGACAGAGGAAAAAGGAGAGGGGCAAAAGGGGGAAAAGAGGAGAAAGGAAAGGGAAAAGGGGAGGGAAAGGGAAGCGAGATGACAGACGAGACCCCTTCAAATTAAAATTTCTGGCTACGCCACTGCCTCAGAAAAAAGAGAAGGCCCTGACCGTGTGCCCACTATAAGAACTCACTGCGCTTGTCCTGGAAAGTGACAGTAGCGGTGCGCCGTGACTCGTCGTAGTGAAGGGACTTGATTGGTCCTCCGCCGCACCTGCGCCTGTTCTCCAGGAACATCAGCAGCGTGTCCTTCTTGGTGCCGAGTGGAATGTTAGACAGTAGGATTGAATCATCATCATCATGCTGATCCACGCCTGCTGATGACGGTTTGTTGTGACCTTTTTCGTCAGCAGTCACTGGTAGTGACGCTTTCAACACGCTGCCGCTCAGGAAGTCAACCCGATCGCGGCTTAGCATGCTCTCCGCAACTGTTTGCAAGTACAGACGACACTTTATACAGCCAGCAACGACATTCCACTTATCCACAGTTCGCAATCCATGACGATACGTAAAGAAAGAAAAATGTAAAGTCCTTCCCGAGCTATAAAGCGCTGGCCCATAAAGCAGCACTGCTCTCCGTTTCCATAGCTCTCAGCCAGACACCAGCTTACACTGCCAGACCACATTAGGAAGCTAGTGCACCGCGTTGTGTGCCCGTTTACATAGGCTACTCTCGCTAGTACTCATTGCGCCTACCACGGAAGAATGGCCAGGCTGAGTTGACCTGGGTGGCTGGTTACATAGCAAGACGGTCACTCGTGCAAGTAAATAACCAGGCCCGACGTTGATAGATGAACTTCGTTGATACGATCAACGACGTTACTTACTAAACCAAACCGCCACTCCTTGACCCACAATGGCTGCATTCATAAACTTGCACCGAGTAATCCGGTCTTCGCTAACGTATTACCTTCAAGTAAATCTTAATCAGGCATCGTCCAAATATCAAAAAGTTTAACCGGCTATACAATGTAAACTTTCTGAGTGGACGCCATATCTGAATAAAGCAGAAATAGCGATCGGCAAATTTATTTCACTTTCTGTGTTTTCCAACTGCTTGTCAATACTCTCGCTCTAGGTTGATCAAATAACAAGCTTACCAATTTTTACCTTTTGGGCAAAGAAAGTGTCCCATGGCCCGTGGGCGCCCACGTTTATAAGAAAATGAATAAACAAAACATAAACAATGAATCTTACTTGTGTCATCTTCAAAGCAGACAACTGCTGATCCATCGACTTCACTGTAATCTATGCTGCGTATTGGTCCTCCGCCAGATTTCCGCTTGTTCTCCAGGAACATGATAAGAATATCTTCCTTTGTTCCAGCAGGGATTCCAGTCAGATAAACTGAAACCGGTTCCTGAACGCTGGTAATGGAATCAGCATCGCAGGGTGGCTTCACAATGCGCATGACGCAGCCACTAAAGGTCACCTCACACTTCTCAAGCAACGACTCTGCAACTGTCAACACAGCCGCAGAGCTAATATACAACGACAGCAAAAGTAGCAAATTTACTTCAAAAATAACCAAAACAATTCACTCAAATGACAGGAACATGCTTATCAGAATATTATATAAAAACTGCTACTAAACTGCTGATACTTTTAAGTAAAATTCTTCTATGTGAAATGTGGCTGTCCTTTTTGTTTTAAGCACAGTATGCATTTTTATGTTCATCATGTTGTGAATCTCTTTTAGATGAATATATAATGACCAAGATGTTTTTTACCTTTTCTACATTATCTACAGTGCTAATTAAACACAATTATTAATTTGTATTACCACACGGTTCTTTAAACGAGATGCAAGCGGCAGTGTTGTCGTGAGATGTGAAGACAACCTGACGTATTTCTCCACCGCCAGACCTGCGAGCGTTCTCAAAGAACATCGTTAGATCCTCCACATTCTGCAGAATATGTGGAATGTCCTCCACCTGCATCAATCAGTTAATCAGTCAATTGATATCAATCGATGAATCAATCAATCAATAAACCGATCAATCAATATATCAATAACCTGATCAATCAACCCAGCCTTCCATCCCTCCGGGGTAAGTAAAGTAGAGTACTGACCTATCTGGCTGGGGTTAAGGCAGGGTGCGTTCACCTGTGTCGGGTGGCAGGTAACACTGTGTAATACCACATGGCAGGTGATGCTCCATAGCTCTGAGATGGGTTTCCCGTGAAGAGCTATAGCGTTTAACCATTTTTAACCAATCAATCGACTGATCCATCCATCAATCAATCAACCAACCATTGTCAGATTCTTTGCATTCTGAAAACTAGATAGATTGTCCTCCAGCTGAAACACCCAATAGTTTAATGCGTCAGATATCATGCAGCAAATACACATCTATGATACTATCTTCAAAACTATAGTCTACGAAAAAAGCCACAAATTTTAAGGGCACTATATTTCACGACATATTTTCAGATATCCAAAAATATCTTTCACTAGCACACTCGTACAGAAAGTTACAAAAAGCAATTAATAAACGTCTCATCAAACATCAAAAGTCCCATGACGTAACTAACCTGTATGGTGTCATCAGTGAGTGCTGGTTCTTCGGTGTCTGACAGTGTATCTGACGGTGTGATGATGTCAGTGCTCGACTGTTTCTGAGGTTCTGTGACGAGCAGAACACAGTTCTTGAACTGAACTCGCCCGGCCGCCAACAGATCACGCGCCACTGGACATAGCAACAACACCAATAATACACAGCTCTTCATGGAAACCCATCGTAAAGCCAAAAATCTCAGAGCCAATGGTGTATTTAAAGAATAGGGCATGCCATGCTGCAACAAATAAATGCGAGTTTACATCAGACCTACCGTCAGCACGTTGAAAGTAGACGAGGACTGAATCGTTGTCTCCGTCAGTGTACTGAATATCGTAGATCGGCCCAGCACCGATCTTGTCACTCTCCAGGAATGTCTTAAGCATCTCTAGCGACATGCTGCGTGGAATAGACGACACACGCACAACGTTATTACCAGCACCAGCAACGTTATCATCAACATCATCATCAATGTAGTCACGAGGTGGCTCCACAACCGTCAGTATGGTTGAACCAAACTCCAACTTACCAGCTTTCAACAAAGATCTGGCCACTGACATAAAACACACAGCTCCTCTTCTGAAGTAGGAAATAATAACAATGCCAATTAAAACACACTGTGATAGTAACAGTAGAGATGATAACAGTAATGCAGCAAAGAAGATTAACTTGTACAAAAATTGAATGCATCAATCAACAAAACAGTCAATCAGCTAATTAAATAAACATCAATAAATAAACAAATAAAATAAACACGTGCATAGACAAACAAAGTAAGTGACTACTAATCTCAAAGTCCGCTGATGTGATTCTGATTTTACTAAACAAAATAAACAAAAGCTAAAACTTTTTAAAATGTAACAATGAATGATAACAACAATACCAATAAAAAATAATTTGGAATGTTACACAATCGTGATACTGAATGTGCCCAACGTTCGAACCTTGTTCATCAACAAAGCGGACAAGAACGCCACCGTGTGTTTGGTCGGGTTCGAAAAGTTCGACCGGTCCACCGCCTGAGTTACTGTTTTCAATAACCACCTCCAGAAATTCACACATCTCCTCAGGCACGTTCTCGATGAACACACAGCGAGCTAGCAAATCTTCATCTGTTTCACTGCCCTCCACCGCATCGAGAGACACCTACAATCAGAGAAACAAGAATTAAACATTACGTAGTAATAATATTAATAATAGTACCAGTAATAACCGTGAGATTCTTCACGTTGTGAAAAACCTAACATACATGACAAGTAATTTGAGCAAAACTCACGAAACGCGCGAAAGCCTATAGCAGTTCCTGTTCGCAGGTAATCTTAGTCTATCTCCATCCATTTCGTCGTAATTTACTCTTTTGCAGCCAAAAATAGCCAAAAAATCACGTTAAATCAATATTTTTAGGGTTCAAGGTCATTTAAGGTCATCGATGTTGATAAATTTAAAAAGCCTGTCACCAGTGCTTGTTATGATAAGCAGCATGTCTGTGCCTATCTGCAACCAGGTTCACGCTACACGCGATAAT
>Ga0056128_1003566_pt1 | contig 19188 bp, 9 predicted proteins | sample WorMetLIZISLAND2_FD_71113 | JGI IMG/M metagenome (GOLD analysis project Ga0056128, IMG submission 71113) | Marine gutless worms symbiont microbial communities from Max Planck institute for Marine Microbiology, Germany - Olavius geniculatus... ... | reverse complement strand
GGGGAGCAGTAGGCCTGCTGGAAGCAGTGAGTTTTAAGAAGGCGACGGAAAGTGTCTGCAGAGGTAGAACTACGGATGCTAGAGGGTAGTGAGTTCCAAACTGTGGGGGCTGCAATGCTAAAAACGCGGGAGGCAAAGGTTGTACGAACACGTGGAACCGACAAAAAATTGGTGTTGGCAGAACGCAGAGAACGTGTGGGAGTGTGATAATTGAGCAGAGAACGTAGATAAGCAGGTTGAGAGGAGCTGAGAATATTGTACGTCAATGTGGCAAGTTTGAATTCAATGCGTTGATCAATTGGGAGCCAATGCAGATTTTGGAGAATATCAGATGAGCGAGTACCACGAGGGAGAGCGTGACTGGCAACAACTCTGGCAAGTGTATTTTGGATGCGCTGAAAACAGTTGATATTTTTCTGAGTGGTGTCAAAAAGAAGAGAATTAGCATAATCTAATCGAGAGCAGAACAGGGAAGAACACAAAGGTTACACAAATATAAAGTTCCATTCAGTTTTGGCTTTTTAGCCAAAGATGAAACAACTTACATAAAACACAGTAACTTGAAAATCAAATCAACATATAAGGCATAGCAAAACAAACTGCATTAACTACGTTCAACATGTTATAGTTGAGCACAAATAGGCCTAGCAGTCACTGCAATGGTCAGTTTACCCTGGGGGCAAGAGTGACACCGCGGCGTTGTCACTTGTTCCTAGTAGAGTGTGCTCTTCTAATCGCCCATAGTTAACGGATACATGCAAAATAGGCAATAGACATATTTTTAACATCTATGAAAATCACCTTGCGTAGTAACATATAATACATAGTCCACTTTAAAGCCACTTTAAAATACTAAATAGTAATATGTAAACAGCATACAATTTACAAAGTGCAAAAAATCAACATTTTTGTTTACCGTATCTACCAAAAATTATTTATATAAAAATTTATTATAAATTCGTACCCATTTAAATGGCGAATCGTAACAAATAGCAATAATTTTTTTTCATTTCAACGTTACATGGTGTGAAGACTGACGTAACTCTTGCCCCGCTCCCCACATTTTGATCTCGTGTAATATATTTCGTTGCTTGTTAGCACTTTGACGAGCAACATTTGCTTGCTGTACATTCCGTCGTTGCAAACTTTTATTCGAGAATTGTTGTGTTTTATTGAGCAAATACAGTAAGTGTATCGTATCGTATCGAGACTTGTGCCGGAGCCACGTACGTACGTAGGCCTATCTGTTGAGTGAATGCACACAAGCCGGGGTCAGCGGAGCGAAGGCGATTTCATGTATAGCGCGGCGCCGATTGCGACATTCTTAAGTTCGTCGCAGGATCGACTGCTGCAGCGGCTCGGGTGGCGAAACTGCTATTGCACAGGTCACAGCGCGGGATGCGGAGACTGGCCACCGGCAATAATTCATAACCCGCCGCATCCGCCGCGGGCTCTGTGATGCTATCAGGAAGTCAAAGCCAACCAGCGCCCTTGCATTGCAATTCCCATACAGTGCTCCACTCCCCACTAGTCCGCTGTTCCACCCACCCCCCGCCTCCAGCATCGCGCTGATTTCCGATCAATAGACATCGATATATACATACAGTCTTCGAGATTGAACCCACGACGACGACGTTTCTGTTGTGTTTTATCGCCGCCGATTTTCCTTATCGTACATCGACGTTTATGTCCTTGTATATTGCAGATACATGTATATAGACACTCGATGTCTTGGTATAAGCTGAAACGTCGCGCCAACGAAATTAAATTACGTCGGTGTCGAACTTGTCAGCACGTGCTGTGAAAATTATGTAGCAGCTACATCGGTCAAGCAAGCGCAACTGATTTCCAGCGAACGATTTAATTACCGCCAACTACAGCCGCAGCACAGCTGTTAATTATTGCTTTTTAGAAACAATCTTACTTTATTATCTTAGATCTACTAACTGACTAACTTACCGACTTCCACAAAAGAACTTATCGCCTCGCTTGCATCTGTATGTGACTTTATTTCGTGCGTAGAATTATATCATTATGTATAAGCTTATGCTCACTTTTTGTCAACGCTGCTCTTCGAACATAAGTCGACTCTGTTTGCTCGTGACGCGTATAGAGCCTACAGTGTCGCTATATAAAATTATAAATGTGTGTCGGTAAGGTGTGATATAATCACTTCTGCCGTCCGACTGCTGTGCTACTCTGGCAGCAAAACCGTTTCTTCTCAATTTCATTTCATTACATTACATTAGTCCAGCGGTGCGCACGCATACATGTGCGTGATGTTGTCCCACAAACGCCTTTGGCTTTTCTTTGGACGTGATCCATCTGTTCTTGGTCCATCTCCAATCACTGGCGGCTTATTTACAACATTCAACCAGTTCTGATATATGGATCGAATGACGTTGCAGTTACCATTATACTTCTGTGCAATAAAGAAGCATATGCATAATGGTAATGGTTATGAATGTCTTCTACGCCAAGTACACTGCAGCTGACGAAGTCCCTCTGTGGTGAGCATGCTGACATCAGTGGCTTCTATCCCCCGAATCTGGAATCAAAATCGGGCGCACCCCCACAGTTTTGGGCTTTGGTTCCCCCAATTTCTGACTCAAGTTTTCCCCTCTGTTTTGGACTTCTTTCCTGTCTAGGGAAAATTTTTGTTAGAAGTACACATTAAAAATTAGGGAGGAAGTAAAAATAGGGGAAAGGTTTTGTTAGGGGAAAAAATGGAAAAATAGGGGAAAGTGAAATATAGGGGGAGTGTTGTTAGGGTGTAGTTTGCCCAGTGAAAATTAGGGGAAAAGTAAAATATAGGGGAAAGTTTTGTGAAGTGTGTAGTATGCCTAGTAAAAATTGGGGGATAAAAAGTAGGGGGAGTTTTGTTAAGGCTGCAGATATGAAAAATAGGGGAGGGGGAGTAAAAAAGGAGAAAGGGATTTTGTTAAGGGTGTAGATTGAAAAATAAAGAAAAAGTAAAAAAAATGAAGGGAGAGTTTCGTTAAGAGTGCAGATTGAAAATTTGGGGAAAGTAAAAAAATAGGGGCATTTTGTTAAGGGTGCCAATTGAAAAATAGTCGGAAAGTAAAAAAATAAGGGAAAGTTTTGTCAAGGGTGTAGTTTGCCCAGTGAAAATAGGGGGAAAGTTTTGATCTACAATCTTATCAAAACTTCCTCCCTCCCTTATTTTTTATTGGGCGCAAGCTGTGCTCACCAGGTATAGGGATAGAAGCCACTGGCTGGCATAAAGCCTATAGCAGGTTCGTGTTTGAATACGCTCACATTTTTGCGTGTCAGTGTAGCCTATCTGTTTGCGCTGCTTTAATGTAACGGATTATACGGATATCAATAAAAATATACTTTCAGTGCTTCTAAGTAAACTGATCTCGACATTTAGTCAGAGCTAAAATGCGCGCATCCTGCTCCGCCGCAGAGGTGTAATTTTACGATGACGTTTATTTAATTATTACAGAGTGCAGACATACGATTATGATGCAGGAGATGGGTTATTGCTGCAGTGGGTAGTAATTTCAGGTCCACGCAAATTTACTTTCCGGCCAATTAAAGAGATCGCGACGCACTTATTGACCCATCCTGTACGGTAAACATCAAGTAGGCCTATTAAGCTAAGATTACAGCCGCAGAGAAAGTTAATTACTAGAGTAGGGCTGTGCTAGCAGAGAGTAATTTATGGTACTCAAGTACTGGACGGTAGGTTAACGAGTACTGGAGTAGGCCTACACTACATAGAGCCGTTCGTTCTTTGACGTTGCTCAGTGTTCGATCGAGTCTCATCGAAATGCCGCATAACGTTCTCTCTCATTTACGCTCGCCAGACAAGCACCCAGCCGTGCACGAATTGCACGGACGCAAAGAAACCTAAAATCATTGGACCCGGGGGCCGGGACACTGGATCACTAGATCCCACCGGGGCAACACACTTAACTCACCCGGTTCTAACACTGCCTGTTGTGGCGTGCGATATTCCCCAACGTGCGTCCGAAACTTTTAAGCAGATTGGCAAAACTAACCGCGTCGAGTATAGAATACCATATTATGCCATTTTTCATCAAGTGTCAGTTTTTGCGGTGGCAAAATTTTCGCGTTTGTGCAAGTTCTGTAACTGGCAATAAATTCTCAAATGTTGCTTACATTTTACTTATTTGATTACAAACAAGTTGTAAAAAACGTACCAAGCCATGTCATAATTTTAGGCGGTTGCTAAGAAAATGGCCCGAAAACTTTCGAGGATATTTGCCGCACGCTGCAGTATCAACTATTTCTCTTTTCGTCTATTCTTTCTGACTTAACTTTTTGTATTCATTGTTATTGCTGACGTTTCGGCAACCGCTGCTGCCTTCGTCTGAACGACTGTCCACCAGGTGTCGCTGTGGCAGACAGTAAGTAATCATAGATGTGTGAAAGTTGTTAGGATCCCTCGTCTCGGTTCATCGACTTGTCTTGTTCTTTCCTGATGTGTATCGCTTCCCTGATCCATCGGTCCATCTTCTTGCTTTCTCTGTCGTTTGTCGAATACCTTGGCGCGGTCCCAGTCTATGACGTGGTTCAAAGATATGGCGTGGTCTGTGACTGCCGACTGTTTTGCTCTGTTGCTGCGGATTCACTGGTGCTTCATGTGTACGCTCTTACATTGCGTTGTGTAACTTCCTGTCGATGTTCCTGTAGCCGTACCTCAAAAGCTCAACTTGTTTCTCCAATGTAAATTTTGTCGCAGTTCTTGCATGGTATTTTTATATACACATCTACAGGCGTCTTGGTGAATACAAAGGTTGTATGTTGACGAATTTGTCAACTTATAAATCTGAATTGACAGTAAAATTCGTCCCAATTTTTCACAGCGTAGTCCGACAGACAAACAAACGGACAAGCCGAAACATAAAACACTTTTTCGGCGAACGTAATAGACTAGCGTTTATCACTGCATAGGCTAGTGTATGTTTGATGTTGATTTCACTTTGTGAAGTGGCGTCTGTGTGGCGTAGAGGTGGCGGAGTACTGTCAGTGGGAATCGTTCAACGCCAGCTGCAGTTCGCCGACTCAGAACCAAGTGATCCTGATGAAGTCTGCTCGCTACGGTCGCATGCAGTTCGGACGCTGTGTTCGTGAGGACCACGGCAGTCTGGGTTGTTACGCCGACGTGCTGCCTCAGCTTGACGGACGATGTTCCGGGAGACGCTCCTGCTCCGTCTACGTACCCGACCCGTCGCTACATGACGCCCAGTCCTGCCCCAAGGAACTCATGCCTTACCTGGAAACCAGCTACATCTGCGTCACTGGTCTGTACATGTATTTGCACATCTTTATAGGCGTGTACCGAGCGACGTAACTGAACTGAATCGAATTGACACGGTTTAGTTTTTGACGAACTGACCAATAAACAAGCAGGACGAGCTCATTGGTCATTGGCTGACGCGTATACGTAACTTTTGTGGCTGTCAAACTACTATAATGCATTACTCAGTTACTGCTTGCCCATTTGTCAGTTCATCAAAAACTAAACTATGTCAGTTTAGTTCAGTTCCGTTCCTTTCAGTTCAGTTACGTCGCTCTTTACGCGCCCTGTCGTGTTCAAAGTCAGTGTTGCGTTTTCAACAGTTGTGTCATTCTTTATCATTTACTAGGTTAACGTAGCCTAAGTAATAAACATGAATTCCAATACATTGATATTCAGGCAAAGGGTTACGGTAGCCCGGCACCCCTTTGCCGTTAAATTGATCGTCGATGTCGATGCGATGATGTTGTACAGTTCTGATGATGCCGTGTCGCCGTCGCTCCGAGGACGTGTCGACGATCAGTGACGACAGTCCAGACAGAACAGCCCAGCACTGGTCCCCCAGCGCCGGATATCTGTCCAGTTTCGTGGCGCTGGAGACGGGGGTCGGACTGCAGTCGTGCCCGTGGCTCGTCGACGTTCCTCCGGGCAGGCAGGTCAACGTCACCGTGCTGCGATTCAGCGAGCAGCACTGGATGGGAGAAGGAGGAGCGGGCGGCGTGACGCTCGGCTGCGAGTGGACGATCGTCATACGCGAGGATAACGTGACGACTCACCTGCCCGGCTGCTCTGGGTTCGCGGGTCGAGGCTCCGCTGTTGGCGAGGGTGATGGACGTCGTCGAGTGTTCTACACGTCTCGTCGACGCGGCACTTCGCTGGCGATCCATCTCAGACCCACGGCCGCCTCGACCATCACCACGCTACGATCACAGCTGCTACTCTACTTCCAAGGTTCGCCGCGCCGCTTGTCGTCGTCTGCAAAAGGTGGTTCCTTTTTAACGCAAGCACGTAACGTACGCAACGCAACGGACATAACGCAAGAATAGATACCGCTTTTACGTATTTTTGCGTTTTGGTTGTTACGACGCTTGCGTCAGCTGCGTTCGTTGCATACTTTGTTGTGTTGAATGAGAACCACATATTTAAAAGCATAGGCTCAAACCAGAGCAATTTTTACATGCAAACTAGGTGGTCGAAAGCCCACCCACTAGGACAAATCGCCCACCTACTTCAGGCATTTTGCTCAAGGGGTTGATCCATTATTTTCGTTAGGCTCTAGCTGGTAGAGATAGTTTGGTTACCTTTACAGTGTAGTAGATTAACAATATTTCGTCATTATCGTCATGAGCCCGGTTGGTAACTTGATACGATGCCCAATAAAGTTAAACTCGCTGCAACAATTTAGAATTTTAAAAATTTTCCCAGAGGTGAAGTGACATTTTAGATTCCTTTTTAAAAGCAAAAAAAGAAAACCAAAAAATAGGGGGAAATAAAGGTAAGGGATAGGAGTCTGGAGAAGACATAGAAAAGAGAAGAAAAATGAAAATCGCTTACTCGCATGCATTGCAGCGGCGACATGGGGTAACAAATTAATAGGCGAGCATGAAATTAAAATTAAAATTCTGACAGATAGGCCTGGTTGCAGATTTCCAACAACTAATATATGGGGGCTCAAAATTTTGAATTTGTCCATAATTTTTTTCCAAAATGGAAAGGTTTCTCCCAAATTTTGCATTCTTGGACAGAAATTTTCGGACAAAAAAAATTTTTCGACAATTTTCTGACAGTCCAAAATTTGAGGGGGGAAGGAGGGCAGGGGCAGTTGCTTTCCTTTTCTTTCACCCTTTCCCCCATTCAACTTTCCTTCCCCCCGGCAACGACGCAGCTGCTCACCCACTAATTTCTGCTTAAAAGTTGCACTGGTTCAAACTTTATTTTTGTTGCACAACGAGCTGTACATCAAGACTGAGTCGTACAACAAGTTGCACAACCTGTTGTACGACAAGCAGTCCGTGCACATTAAATCCAAGTGATGGAGTTCGAGGCTTAACGTTTCGATTGCTGTTTTTCGATGTTGTGCGTGATGTAACTTAGTTCACACGGGTTTCGAAATCATGCGTGTCTATTATCACAAAAACATCATTTTCATGTATTGGTATCGTGATGAAATTGAAAAGATCTAATGCTTCGCGCCAGGGTAGCTCGGTTGGGTGTCAGAATTACGATTAGAGGTCGCGGGTTCGACTCCCAGTCAAGTCGTTGGGCATACAAGGCTTATACTGAGATGGGTGGGTGTCTGCGGTCAGGGATAAACCATTTCGATATAATTATTACAACCGACACCAATGTCAACTCAGCATTTTGTTCCTGCGGGGTTGCTACATCGAGTACCGGCATGGTTATATTGTGTGATCCCATATAGCATGTGGGTTTAACGTTTTGAAATTTTCAGCGTGGTAGAAAACGGTATGTCTGCCACAAAGTGTTTTTTCGTGCAGGCGGTATCGATCGCTATTGTTACCGTCCGTCTGTCTGTCACTCTGCCAGTCACACTGTTGTAATATTTCAGTGTACAGTTGCGTGGATATGACGCCAGTCGCTAACGCCGTCGTCAGTCGCCATGACGACCGGACCGTTGTTAGTTGCATTACGTCGTCGATGACGTCAGTTATGACGTGCGTTGATGGCCAGTGGACCGGACAGCTCGTCAACTGTAGTACGACCGTCTCCCAAGGTCGGTATTTAAATCACTCACGCGACAATCTTTCCGATATACATAAGTGTAAGGAAGTAAGCTTACACAAGTTACTTTTGCTGAATATCGTGTTAATCGCTCACAGAACGCTAAAATTATACGCAGTAGGCCTATAATGGCCGAATGGGTAACACCGCCAACTAAATTCAGTTTGCTTTGTACAAAGCGTCACCACGCCGCTGCTCGGATTGTATTCAGTGCCCGGAAGTTCGATCACGTGACACCACTGCTCCGTGAACTCCATTGGCTTTGGATTCCGAAACGGATCACCTTCAAGCTGTCGTGCCTCGTCTTCTGGTCTCTCAACGGCACAGCACCTGTGTACCTCGCCGACAGTATCAACCGCGCAACTGACGTCACCACGAGGCGGAGTCTGCGTTCCAGCTCATCAACGGCGGTCGTTGTTCCAGTGACTCGTTGCAGCACAATCGAGGATCGCGCTTTCCCGGTTGCTGCTGACCGTGCATGGAACAGTTTACAGCGAGGTCAAAATAAAGTGCGTGAGATAAAACTGCGTGACAAGTTACGCGAGATGCGTGAGACTTCGCATGTAGCTTAATATTGTATTGGTATTGGCGCGATCAGGCGTTTTGTAATGCGTGCGCCATTGTCCTAACGAAACAACCATGAAATTTAACCCACTGATGTGTCATTAAGATGGTCCTGTCGTGAAAAGACTGCAGACAATTTTTACCCACTACGTTCTATTATGTGATTTATTACACACGTTGACTAAACTGCTGTCCGCACAGTCTGATATAATAAAAAATAAAGCAAAAACAGTAGAAAACAATTAGAGCAGGCGTGCATCGTCGGTTTGTCCGCAGCCGGTCCAGCGAAGTAGCTGTTATTAGTGGCCGTCCAGCCGATGATTGTGGTCATTACGTTGGCCACCTATATACGTGCCTTCGCAAGGTCCTGGCTGAAACAGTCTTAAACTATTTTGGTCTCGTATTTACGCTCGAAAGAAATAAACATGCATATAAGTCTAATCTGAAACAATTCAGTGTTTTTTGGGCCTAGCTTTCGGAATGTTTTATTGCGCGGTCGTCTAGGCCGCAGTACCAATCTTGCCCGTCTGTATGTACGAATTCTGCCAGTTTGTCTGTCTGCCTGTCTGTTTGTTTATCGGTCTAACTCGAAAACAAAAAGGCATTTAAAAACCTCCAAAAATGGCGCGAACTTTATTCAGAGATGGAGTAATCTGTGCCAGTTTTCGTATCTAAAAATTCAGGCGACGGCCGCACAGTATGTCCACACTGTGCTGACAGAAAAAAAGAATTTAATCATTTTATAATGAGGCATGAACTATTTCTGTGCCTCCCTCGGCCCCCGTCCATAAAAACTTTCTCCGTAATTGTTTTTATTGGACCTTCAAAAAATCATTACATTTTTTTTCGTTTGCTTTCAAAATTTTGCTGAAACGATTGCTGTTTGCGTCTACTTTAGTTTGTTATGTTGCAATAGGCTTACTTTTACTTTAGTTCTCAGCCATGTGTTACTATGCAGTGACAGTGTGTCACTTTGTTTTCGTATGGGTTGTTATGTAATACGTTACACAGAATGTCGTAAAATGAAAAAAAATAAAATCTTATTACGTCCCTACTTTCTCACCAGACTGCGACTGGAGTAAAAACCAGATGAACACAGGAATTTTTTTAAAGATTGAGACGCGGCATATCGATTCAAATTCGATTGTGTTTGTTGTCAGACGAACCGGTCGAGCTGGGTCGGCGAGTCACTCGCAACAACTTCATGCCTTACGGTCAGTCTAGTTATATTCTGGTTATAATTTATGTTATTTGGTTTACTTGTGCATTATGCTTGTTGGTTGTCTGGTTTTTCCCGTATTTCCTGTGAATATAACGCGAAATTTACGCGAAACAAAACTTCATTTCTCGTAAACGTTGCCTAGTTCTTTAGAAAACACAGTGGGATTGGACTTTTGTCATCGTTTCTTTGTACCAAAGAATAAAATTGAATTGTACCGTTTTATGACTTTTTTTCTACTGGCCGTGCATTTCAATAAATAAGCTGTGTAATACTTTGCGGTACTGGTTCATTGGTTACAGTGTCTGTATCCATAACTTGGCCATAACATCAACAGACGTAGCCTACAGCAGCTGCAGTCACGCCGTATATACTGGAAGGGTCGTCGGTTTGAGCCGGCGTAGTTTCATAGCGCGATCCGTACCAGACGACTAGATGCATAGTAGCTACTTAGACGACGATTACGACAGACAGGGAAGATCGCGGAAGGAGGGGTGGATCCTCGACAAGGGCGGGGCGAGGAGGATGGGGGTAGTTCTATAATATCGAGATTGAGAAACGTTCGTAATGGCGCCGTGACTGCGTGGCGTCTGTACCGTTGTCCATTGCGTTGGGATTGCGGGACGCCGCCAGCACTGTTCGATACGCAGTGGTATAGGATTAGATTAGATTTTGGGCCGCGAGCGGTTGGGGGAGGGGTGGTAGCGAAGACAACGGCAGCAGCAGCTGCTGCAACTGCTGTGACTGTGAATAATCAACTGCAAGGCATTGCTGTCGCTGCCAGCTGTAATGGTAAGACTGATAGAGACGGCGTGCAGGCGGCGCCCGCGCACGAACGAGGGAGCGATATGTTTTATCAGCGTGTCATGTCGCATGCGGTGCTCAGTACGCATCAGATGAATGATTGGCCCAGACAGTGCAGCAGCAGCAGCAGCAGTACTGCAGCAGTAATGGCACCAACACAGTTGACTGCGTAGGAGTCCATTTGTTTGGGCCTTTCTGGACCCTCCCGGCTTACGGGTTCATCCAGAAATTCCAGAGTATTAATATTACATTATTGCTGCATGAAAAACAGCACGGGGTTAAGTGGGGCCCACTTCTTTAAGCTTGGTCCTTGGCCAGGGTTAATTAGATAAGATCGTGAAACTTTTTCGCATTTTTGACTACGAAGTACGAACTTTGTAAACTTCATTGTGATGGAAATAAGTAAAGTTCATAAAGTTTAATGAATAACTGGAAGAATTTACCTATAATATACCTATTATCATCATTTGGCGATCGCTGAAAATGGTTAAGTAAAAACTTACTGCTGTTAAGTTAGAATTTAAACGAATGTCTCGTCGATAGACTTGCGCCGTGAATGTGGATCTTTCGAGCTCTTTTGAACTTAGATAAACTTTTAATATAAACTTAACTTTTATGAACTTTTTTAAACTTTAAAATAATTTTTTAAACTTTACAACTAATCATTTCGTTTTCTTTCCTTCTTTTTTCTCCCTTTTTTCCGCTCCTTCTTTTTCTTTTTTAAAACTGTTTTGGAACTTTTTCAAACTTTAAAACCAATTTTCGAACTTCGCAACTTAACACTTCTTTTTTTCTTCTATCGGTTCTTCCCTTTTTCATTTTTCCACTAGTAAATCCAGCTACGGTGTCTGGGGATTGCTGTAAGGTTTTCTCAGCCAAGAATAAACGCATGTGTCACTGTGCAAATGTCAAAAAATACACCGTTTTAACCTCTGAAATCAACTGGCGGTCAAACTAACTGCCGATCGATTTTTTGGCACATTTCAAGACTGAAAGTGTGCACTTTTTGCACTTTTTTTCACTTTTATTTGCGTAATTTCTCACTTTGGTCGTGCAATATGATGAACTGCGTTAAGGTTGAACTACAAGCCGTGATGCAAAAATTGTCTCAGCCTATATGCTGTTACAAAAAATCGCTAGGAATCAAGCGCATCGACCAGAAGCTTGTAGGAACGTCCGAAGTCGCAATATGGTTGACTGAATCATAGAGCCATCCATTGCAGCATGATGAATAACGCCGATATGGTTGCATTTCCCAGCAGTCACCAGCCAGTTGACTCTGACAGCAGTAACCATGCGGACGTCGGCCGGAAGCCAGGACTGAATTGATCCATTCCAAGGCATCAGAAATCAACATTTCCAGATTCTTACCTTTGCCCAACGGAGTGCGTTTTAATTGAACAGGTGGCCATTTAAACTTTTTATATGCTCCATTTTTCATCAAGTTCGTACAGTTTGCATTTTGGTTTTAAAGTTTTCGCAGTTTGTAGTTGTATAGGCCTAAGTGACGCAAAAGTACACAGTTTCGGCGATCGATCTTTTGGAAAATTTCAAGACTAAAAGTGTGCACTTTGAAAGTCATCCATTTCGTACACCGATGACCGTATCTGCAACCATTGCGCTCTGGCTTGAACTACACTTCATTCGTGTGTTTCTTTGCCCTGTCATTTAACAGATAGAGCCTATACTTCCGTGCGGCGTGACGTCAGAGAGCAGAATCGCAACTGACTGCAGAGCGATGTAATACCCCGTTTACACGATCAAGCAATCATCAAGCAAACATCGAGCAATTATAGCACACGTCGTGCACGTGTATTTTGAATGCTGGATGTTTGCTCGATGATTGCTGGATGTTTGCTTGATCGTGTAAACGGGGTATAGGACATTCACAGTCACAGCAGTATAGCTCATAGTAGCAGTCAGACACAGTTGCTGCAGGCGAAGCAGCGACGCGCGAAATGAGTCTACCCGCCGTATGGTGTTAAGACGATCCGTGCGCTGTTTCGATCTGACTCCGCCTTGTGCGAAGAATAGGTAAAAACAGAACATATAAGCTGCGTTTTGGATGACCTAACAAGTTAGGTGTACCATAGATAAATATATTATAAATATGCTAATGACAATAATATTTTAAATTGTTTTAATATACTTTTAGCTACTAGTTTTAATTTCTGCTGACGGCACGGCAGACGAAAAATTCGAAAAAGTGTTGTTTTGCTGTATTGAGGCAATATACTAGTAAATTTGTTTTTCGTGCTCCAGCATAAAGTATCTAATTATAGTATTTATAATATACTTATCTATGAACAATGCCTAGCGTGTTAGGCATCAAAAACGCAGCTATAATTATTTCAGGCATTGGTTCTCGTCATGTAGGCCTACGTCGCCGATGAGTTATAACGCTGTCTGCTGGCTTGGTTAGTTTACTTAGTGCAGTTTTAGTTATTTGTTGGCTGAGAGAATTAACCAATGAAACGGCACTTGTTAGTTAGTTAGTTAGTTAGTTAGTTCACAAATAAAAAGGCGTCCATTCCAAATCACAAACGCCGCATAATGCCCAAACAGATGAGTTTTGAGTCTATGGCACTGACTGTTCTGTTCTCCCCACGCCCAGTGTACGAATCGTCGTACTACAGCCATCAAAGAGACTGCACGAATCGTCCCACGATTCGCGGTATATAGCGGCGCGTGCGTGCCGAGCGAAGTTTGACACGAGAACGCTAAACAACGCAACATAACGCAACGCGCAGGGCAGGGTCGGGCGACGTCCTGCTCGATACGAGCCAGTATAGGTCAATACTTGCGTCCGTGCGCGGTGCAGAGATACACGCAGCCGACGCACGCACGCACGCACGCAGCGCACGTCACAGACTCGTCGTCGTTCGACTGCCCTACCGCGACCAGTGATAGATCAGACAACTCCCCGGGGAGTCCTTCCAACCTATGCGACTATACACCACGCGAGTCATGCATGGACAGCAGCACCAAGTTCTGGGTAGTGGGGTTCTTGTCATTGCGACGGCACGTTACTGCCAGGCGACGTCGTTGGTTGAAAAGTTTGCAGGGAAGGGGATGGCAAAACTAGGTTGCGACAGATATATGGTTTTCAGGCAGACAGCTGCATATCTCCGACAGAGCAGATAGGGTTGCCCAAAATTTCAATTTTGCACTACATTTCAGCAAAATTGTGTATTTCTAGCCCAATTTTTTGTATTTTTTGGAAAAGTGCAAAAATTGTCCGATGAGCTAGAATTTAAAACGAGCGGATTCGTTAGTATTGAAATAATACACGAAGTACCGAAAAAAAACGATTAAACACACAGACACGAGCAGTAAAACCCGGACCGAAGAAATGTAAAAACGTGAAGATAAACTTTGTAAAAAGTCGTTTGTTAGTTTTATTGTTGTCGCATGTACAACAGAGCTGTTGGTACGTATCGTTGCAGGCCTGTTGGCTGTCGTTGTCGTCGGTGTTGTCATCGGCGGTGCAACGGGTGCCACGATGCTATTCGCAATAGCCGTCTGCCTGCGCAGGTCAGCCTCTCAGCTTTATGACGCAGACCTACAGTACATGCAGTGGCGTCATCACAGGGGCAAAGGAAAGGGAACAATCTTTTGCGGAAAAATCTCCATCTTGTCGGAAAATTTTGGTGTTGGAAATAACGCGTTTGGAAGGTGGGGAAGAATTTACAGGTAAAGTTTAAATCTCAAAAGTCGAGAACGCATGCGTAATTATCTGTTTGTCGAAAATTGGCAGCTTCCTGTCAGAAAATAACAACTTTCTGCTCAATCCCCTCCCCAACTTTTTTAGCCCGCGACGCCGCTGCTCGTTGTTAGGCTTGAGTGCATGTGCATCCGTGAAGTTAACAAATACCACCCTAGACGAAGTGCTGAAGATGGCGCCGTGCGAAAACTAAAACTAGAACTACTAAGTAACAAAAAGCCTAGCTATTGCTAGGATAGCCGACCGTACTGGTTGTCAATGACCTTAAAGGTCATTTAAGGTCGATGATTTTTATGTCGTTTGAAAGCCAATATGCGACTTCCTATCAATGATCAATAGCAACCTAGGCCCTATCTTGCACCGTTTAGCCACAGTACATCTGTGACACTGTCACAGACGGACGGACAGACGGACGGACGGACGACAACCATGACAACAGCTTGACCGTTACTTAAGTACGGTCGGCTAAAAAGAGAGGAGACGGGGAAAAGACGGGATAAAGAAAAAAAGAGAAGAACATAAAAAGTAGTCTTCTGTAGTTTGTGGAACGGACTTACGTTTCTGTCAAAATTGGTATCGCCGCAAGCCTCCTCCCCTAAGTTTCAGCCTGTCGGGAATACAGTTTTTGCGCCAAAAAATGTTGGTTCAAAGATGCAATACCTATTTGTGGTAAAATACTCATTATTTTGGGGTTATTCAAGGGCTTAATTGAAATTTTTAGCACTCATTATTTCCTCTGACTTCGCACTGGCCATACGTCACAGACTTAGTGGCCACGACAGGGAGATGGGCATTGAGCACCCCGCACCCCGCTTACGCAGTACGCTCTGGATCGGAGGGACACGTACGGCTTCTTCTTTAAATCTCCTTGCTCTGCCGAAAATTGCAACTTTTTCCCGAACTTCCTAAACGCACGACGCCACTGTGTGTCATATGCGAGTGCTCTCGTCGAGTAGGCTAGTGCAAGTTTATTCCGTTTGGGTGATGACAATGATGATCGTGCTGTAGGCGTCGCCGACTGAATGCTCGCAGTCAGACCACAGACCGACTGCTACAGAAGCTGAACGCCGGCGACGACTCATCACGACCTCCCAGCGTACTATACTACGACCACGTGACGCTGTGTCAACGTCATCGTCAGCTGCAGCAGCAGGAGTATGCGACGCCGTCATCACTCAACGCATCATTTCCACTGCTGCTGCATCCCTGCGAATACCTGGCCACCGCCCCCAGATCTACCACCGCCGCCGGGGGACACCGGCGGACTGCCGCTGGAGACACCCTGCTGCCGCCCAGGCCATGCCGCAGCGCAGGGAATCCCGTGACGTCATCGATGACGTCATTCACGCTTCCGGAATGCGCTGATTGTGCCAGTGCAAACGAAGGCGACAATGCTAGTCTGGACGAATGTAACAGTAGGGCTACAGTTCGCGACGCTACGGTGATGGGATGTAGTGTGGAATTGTAAAAGCAATCCGTATAGCCTTATCAACGGTTAAATAACACCCTGTCCCGAATTTAGGGGGTAAGACGTATAACAGTGTAATCGTTTACATTCTGGAGTGCAATTTTCATATAATTTCTACCTTTATTAACAGCATTTTTATAGAACAAAATACTTTTCAATCAGTGAGCCTATAGGCTACCTAGTGCCATTTGAAACACAACTGCAGTCAATCTTGTATTTTTGTAGTTCGTGAACGTCGTGACTTTTTTGCGTCACGCGCACGTTTGAAATAAGCTTGAAACTTTACGTACGGCCAGGTTCGTTTGGATTATTCTTCGAATGCTGCGCGAATCCGTTATAAAGTCTAATAACCGTCACAATAGTGCAAGTGTTTCACTTACGATACAGTAACAAGGCATATCGTAATGTGTTTTTTGACGTTGTTGCTTATGACATTGTTTTTGACGCGCTGCAGCATGCTGTATAGCGCCTCTATGGCACGATTGTCGTCCGTGAGTCACGGATGTATCCTGGCTAATGAGTAGGTCTTAAGAGAAAACTTTTCACAAGAACAAAAGCCCTATGTCGAGGCTCTCAGCGTACAAAATATGAAGCATGCAGTGCAAGAAAAACGTTTTTAAATTTGGGGTTAAATAGAGGGGGGTAGAAACAATGTGCAATTTTTAATGGAAAACTTCCATATTTTGGAAACGGTGAGAGATGGAGCCGGCCGAGATTACTATGAATAACAAATAGAAACCATGCAGTAACATACGCCTTTCAGATGAAACAAAAATAATCGACCTTGGATGACCTTGAAGGTCAGTACTGCAACAGGAACTCTATAGGCTGTAGCGCGTCTTCCTTAGCGAGAGCTGATTTTTTTCGTTACATGCTATTGCATGGGCGGGCTATACAGCTCGCTGTACGCCTATAGCATCTTGGCAGGGGCAGGGGCTAATTACCCCTTAAATTTGAGCACATCGGAAATTTTTTTTTCAAAAATACAAAACTTAAGGCTGAAATTCCCCCATTCTTAATGAATTGCAATTCTAAGCACCTATAATCTTATCTGACAAAAATTTGCAGCTGCCTGTACTCTGTCGGAAAATTGCAACTTCCTGCCCCCTCTACTTTTTTAACCCACGACTCCGCTGGTGTACGTGTAGTCTACCCCACCCTGTAGGGGCGTCAACCTCAAAGGACCGAAACGTAGTTACCTCATCAGAATTTTGCATTGCTTATTACAGTATACTTGCTCCCCAGATTGTTGTCACGAGGCGAGTGAACCAACGTGCATGACGTGCGTTCTGTGCGGACGTTAAAATGTTACAAATGTAATTTCGCAGAAGCCCCTTGATCCCTCAGCTAATTTTACTAGAGCCGCGTTCTGCGGCACAGAAAACGAAGAAAACAAGGAACGGGTAAGAATGTAAGAATGAGGGTAGAAGGGGGAAAGAAAGGGGAGAAAAGACGAGATAGTGAAAAGTCGCTTTCATCAGCTTTTTGATCCGGTTGTCACCTTTGTGGAAATTGTTTTTTCTGCCTATTACAGCAATAATAATTATATACATTTTTCTGCATTTTCTGTGGTGTTTCTGATTTGTCGATGTTTGAAAGCAATAAACCAATAGCCTAAACCAAACTATTAAACGTCGCAATAGCATCAGATTGACGGATCGATCGTGCACAGCAATAAAATGGACGATAACGGGCGATATTATATGATCGAAAATGCGCATATAAGAAAGTCAAGCTGGTGTAGGCCTATAATACTTGAGCATACACTGTAGGCCTATCCGATCGAGTATTACGCCCGCGACTTTTCCATGCAGTCCTATCTACGGCGAGACTAATCCTCCTCGCGAGCTGCACGGCTCCATTGATCTGTAGCTGGTCGCAGAATATCGGCGGCCGGGCCGGACGGGCTTCCTTTCCTATCTTAGTTCACTTACTTAAAGCTAGGCCTAGCTCGCCGCCTGTCGACCGGTCGTATTCCGCGGGGATTTTTCGACATCTCCGAGTGACAATCAATTGTTGGCGCGATGGCCCGTCCTCACGCATCGCCAGACAGACCGTCGGTGGACTTAACTCTCTATCGAAAGCCAGCAGGAACTGAACGATGTCATTATTTTAACGATAGGCCTTACGGCAGTAGGCCTAATAACATTAAATATCGGTAAGCTATAGGCCTACCTATAGAAATGTCAATATGCTGCAGCGAAACTTTAGCCTAAATGCGACTGCCATTCGTGAACAAGAAGCCCAGATGTCGCTAGAATGGGCCGACCCTACCCTAACGCTTATATCCGAAGACAGCGTCCGACTTATAGGGTGTTTACACAATCGAGCAAACATCGAGCAGCTAGCTCGACGTTCTATGGTAGTTAGCATGCTAATTACAAGAGGGGGCGGGTTGTAATTGGAAGGCCGATATAACACGTAGCCGTGGGCTAAGAGCCCAAGCCTAGGCTTAAATGTGAGCCAGGAGCGGGATTCCAATGGGCCTGCTTGAGCTAGATCGACGTTTGCTCGATGTTTGCTCGATCGGGTAAACACCCTATTCAGGGGCGGCGCTACAGGGAGCTTACGGGGGCACGTGCCCCCCTGTCGGAAAAGGGGTGCATCCCGTCAAGGAATTTAGGGTGTTTTCGTCGGGGACAGTGTGACAGACCACGACGAAAAAAATTCAGTTCGTTTCAATGCTTCATTGCCTGTAATGGGACTGTGTAAGTGTGTATCGTAAATAAGCCTATAAGTTTTTTTCTTTTCATTTTATCACTGACTGCAATATGCCTAGCCAATACAACTTTGCACGACATATAACTAGCATATAATTTACGAACTTGTCACAAACTGTTGATTACCTTAACGTATAGGGCCTAAATATTCAGCTTAAAGCAGACGATAAAGCGCAAGAAGGAATCAGACGGAGAGCGAAGACTGGCCGGGAAGTTTGTTGGAGTTAACAGTTTTACGTACATTGCTTTCGTGATGCGATTGCAGAACTTAGCTAACTAATTAGTAAAGCTTGTACTTTGTTTGTTTTCACGGCTTTTTGAGAACGGAGTTTTGGCACTTTGCGCATTGTCAAGTCTTACCCCAGAACGAACCAGTATGGGAAATGACTGATTGCAATTGCATGACTTGCTAATTAAGAAATACATCGTTCAAGCCTCAAGGGTGTCCAAAGTGTAAGGAAATATTAGTAGTATATGAAGCAGCTATGGCACACTTTGGCCACGGGATGAGACCTTTTACTTATTTTTAGTGGCAGGCACCCACACGGCCCAGCTCTAGCTACTTATTTACTTACTTGCTTACTCACAGCATTCTATGCACGCCATACGGATTAAATATTCGTTGGCTCCTCACATCGAGGTTAGGAAATGGCTAGC
>Ga0056128_1003562_pt1 | contig 19193 bp, 12 predicted proteins | sample WorMetLIZISLAND2_FD_71113 | JGI IMG/M metagenome (GOLD analysis project Ga0056128, IMG submission 71113) | Marine gutless worms symbiont microbial communities from Max Planck institute for Marine Microbiology, Germany - Olavius geniculatus... ... | reverse complement strand
GAACGACAATTTAGTGATAATTTATAAACAAAATAAATTACTGTTTGTCAAAGCGTCACTGTGACGTCATCGACAGTAACGTGGTAACCGGTTTTTGAAAATTAAATAGCATTTTTAGCTGAAACATTTTTTAATTCTAAAAAATCCTAGGCAGTCATGTTCAGAAGTCTATAATTTTGTCGTTTTTCAACAGAATCGTATTTCACTTAGCAGTTAGATGTAGAACGATTCTGTAAATGAACCTGTAAAATTCCATGTTAAAATTCCAAGCGGTTGCTGAGAAAACGGCAAAAAACTTTAGGGGGCTACTTTTTTTGGCCGCACCCTGTATATGGTAGTAAAAAGCGTTAAAATGTTTGATCATAGTTTGTGTCCATGTTTCATTGCATAATTTTTTTCAGTTTCGCAGTACCAGTAATAATTTTTATTTTCTATTACTGTAGTAGGTTGTGACCTTGAAGTGATTGCATATAGTAAATTTGCTACTCATTGTCTTTTTTAGTGAAATATGTTTGAAATATTGAGGCTTGACTGTGGAGGATTTCTATTTTTACTGCACATAGTAGATTGTGACCTCAAAATGATCGTGCATACACCCAGATTTGCCACTTTTTGTCTATTTCAGGGAACTACCGAGTATGTGTTGAATCGAGGTTTGTCCACGAAGGATTGATGATTTGTGTTTGATGTTAGATGTTGGAGGCTGGAGCGCAGACTGTTGCAGTTGCCCCACCACCGCCGCCACCGCTGCCTTCAAACCTCGGCACACCGCCAGCATCAGCAGCCAGTATCAAGACTGCCTCACTCAAGACTGTGTCTGGATCACCAAGCAACAATGCTGCGTATGGAAAGCCGCCTGCGTCACCAGGCGGTGCAAGGAATGCAGCATCTCCGTACAGTCAGAAGCGCGAAGCGTCGCGTGATAAAATCCGCTCAGGTCTGTAAACCTGTGAACACTTTCTAAGCTGGTAGCAGCACAACACGGGGTTCCTACAGGTCAGGGAAAACTGAAAAAATCATGGAATTTGTGTGGTCAGCGAAAGGTCAGGGAAGAATATTAGTTTTGGAAAGTCAGGGAAAATGATCTAGGATCATGCAGACTGCAGATATATGTGACTTTTTGTGTCTCTAAATATTAAAAACAGGCAAATTTGTGGCTTCCATTAAACGTTCAATAGCTAGAAGTGCTTCAGCTTCAGGGGTGCTTTGCCCCCTAATCTTCCAACCAGGGCCTCTTGTCATTTGCATATTGCTCTATTAATACTGTTTCATTACCTTATAATATAGTGTACCATTTCTGACATTTGTGTGTTAGGTCAGGGAAATTGTCATTCCATGACTGGAAAGTTCAGAGAAAAGTCAGGAAATTTTGCTACAGAAAACCTGTAAGAACCCTGCCAACAGACTAAAATCACTTGCCATGCACCTACAGGGTGCAGCAAAAAAAGTGGACCCCTAACGTTTTTCGCTGTTTTCTCAGCAACCGTTTTGAATTTTAATTTGAAATTTTTACGTGTTTATTTACTGAAACCTTCTACATCTAACTGCTAAGTAAAATTTGATTCTGTTGAAAAATGACAAAGTTACAGATTTTTTAACATGACCGCCTACCGATTTTTCAGCATTCAAAAATGTTCCGGCTACAACATTATTTTAATAACATCGTTGAACCAACACAGTTAAATAATGATCAGATGCCAGAATTCCATTGTCACTGCGAATGTTCGAAGTGTTCACCACCAGCTCCAAGCAACAACACCAGTTTCCAGTCGCCTTATTTGAGAAATCTTTTACAGGCTTGTCGATTGGTCCCTGTGGCAGGTTGCCCCAGATAACCTGAAGCGCTTTCTTGAGTTTGGCGCTTGTTTTCAGCTTTGTTTCAAGCTTGCAGTAAGCCTCCAACATTGCACCCCATACGTGATAGTCCATTGGGTTTATATTCGACGAATTTGGAGGCAATTGGTCTTTTGTGATGATATCTGGACAGATGGCCCGCAGCCAGTTCTGTGCACTGCGCGGCGTTGCGCACTGTGTGCTGACGCGCCGTCCTGCTGGAAGATGAATCCGGTGGGCAGCCGGTGATTGCTTTAAAGGACAGATAAGTTAATGATAATTTATAAACAATTTGAATTGATGTTTATCAAAACATCACTGACCTCATCAGCACTAATGTGTAACCAGTTTTTAAAAATTAAATAGCATTTTTAGCATGAACGTTTTTGAATGCCAAAAAATTGGTAGGCGGTCATGTTAAAAAGTCTATAACTTCATTGTTTGTCAATAGAATCACATTTTACTTGGCGGTCAGATGTAGAATGTTTCAGTAAATAAAGCTGGAAAATTTCATATTGAAATTTCAAACGGTTGCTGAGAAAACGGAAAAAAAAAATTTAGGGGTCCACTTTTTTCTGCCGCACCCTGTACTTAAGTCTGGCTTGTTTAGTATATATAATAGCAGGATGTCAGTTAGGGTAGGGTTACAGTTTGAGTTAAGCGTAGACAATTAGACATTACCTTATTAAATTTGGTTGATAGTCATGTGTTCTGTAGTGCTTTGGGTGAAGTTAAACTGTTGCTAGTTGACTCTTCAAGGGCTTTGATATTGTTGGTTGAGCTAAGTAAGTTGTTTAAACAAGTGAAATGAACGTCATTAGGTAACCAGATGTCTAGTTTACAAAAGGTTGGGTGAAAATGAAGTCTAAGCAAATTTGTCCATTCTCAACCTGTGAAAAAATGTTGCTCCAGCAATTCAAAAACGTCCATGCATAGGCTACTCAATATCTATTACCCAACTGAATAAGCCAAACATGGAGTACGGTAAGTTTAGAAAGTAAGTTATTTACACAAGTGAAATGAACGTCATTACGTAACTAGATGTCTAGTTTACAAAAGGTTGGGTGAAAATGAAGTCTAAGCAGATTTTTAGGAGGAAGTCATACTTGGAGAAACATTAGGAAAATGATCTGATTTTAATAAAAATGTATGAAAAGATGCATAGCCAAGATGCCGATTTAGGAAGGATGATTTTACAAGAATGATGCTAGGCCATTTTTGTGAATTAGGTACCGACGTAATGAGCATTGGAAATTGTCATGCGCGAAATTCGGAATACGTTTGAAATTGCAGATTTTGAGAACAAGCTGCGAATGATGGGTTTTGACGTGAACAGTCAGGGCAACTTGGCAATGGTTGATCTCCCCCCGGGCAGCCGCAACCCAAGTCTGCCACCAAAGCCACCCACGGCAGTGGCCACACCTTCTTCCAGTGCTGGCAGAAAGCCTTCTGCGGCAGCAGCCAGTTCGGTGTCATCAACCCCGGTTTCTTCGGGCCCCGGAGGTGGCGGATACAGTCTGTACAGTCTGATTAAGAAGCAATCGCAGAGTACTTCGCAGAGACCTGCCATGTCCAGTGCTGCTAAACAGTCCATCACGTCACCGGCAAAGAGCGCTACATTTGGTTCTCAACCAGTCAGTGTTCTGAAGAAACCAAGTAATGTGACAGCAGGTTCAGCTGTGGAAAAACTATCGGCAGATTCAACAAAGACCGGTGGTAGCGGTCGCAATGCTGCAGTGAGCTTTGCCAGTGTTGATTCTGTCGAGAAAGCTGCAGCTGTTGATATGCCCGACTCCGTATGTCCTCAGAGGTTTGTTTTGTAGTTTTGTTTTTGATGATTATACTTTTAAACGAGCTTTGGTGAGAAAGAGCAACTGGTTTGATATTCTAGTGTATTTTTTTGTTGTGCAATGAAAAGTTTAAATGACCAAATTAGTAATGAAGCTTTCAGCGCGTCTTAGCCATCACTTCTGTCTGTCCGTCTCTCCGTCACACGGGTGGATCAGGCAGAAACATTGCAAGCTAGGATCACCAAATTTTCACCGTTGGCTGCCTGGAAGACTCTAGTTTCAGGAACTGTAAAGCTTTTCCATAAATTCGAAGGGGGTCACCCCGAACAAGGGCGCTAAATGAGGTGGGTAGGCAACATTTGCGATTTTTGGTCAATTAGTCGCTGTATCTCAGTAACGGTGAGAGATAAGGCCTAGGTTACTATTAATCACTAATAGGAAATCGTATACTGGCTATCGATTGGCGCTGGATTCAATGACCTTGGATGACCTTGAACGCCAAAATAGGAGGTTTTATGGATTTTTTGGCTGCTGCGACACAATCATTCACAAGGTGGCGCCACGGTATTGGCGTTGGTGGCGTGGCATAGTTAGTAACGCGTTTCGCCTGAAACGAAGTTACTCTACGCCGTGCCCGGTTAGTACTGCGATGGGTGACTGCCTGCAGGTAGTAGCTGCTATAGGCTTTCGCACATCCTGTGAGCATTAGCTCAAATTTCTTGTAGGCAAAGGTTGTTATGAAGGTTGGCTGTGTAAATCAAGTGTGTTACCTCAGTAATTTGCAGAAAATTTAGTTTGTTTGGCGAGGATATTTCACCAGTTTGCCACCAGTTTCAACAGCAGTCGTGAATTGTTTATAATTGGTTTTGTTTTTCTCTTCTCTTACTTAATAGAATCTACTATTTTATCCATACAGTTCTTCTTAGATGTCAACAATTTATCTCTTCTGTTGTTAGTACCAACTGTCTAAAGCAAATACAGTTGGTTATTTTAACAACGTTTAAACCGTTGGCACTGTAATAATACATTGTGTTGCAGAGCTGATGTGTTGTTCAATGATCTTGCATTTTGATTGTACATTCATCATTTGCAGAGATGTCGAGACGCGTGATTCGCTGACTGATGATGAAGGTAGAGCTGATGATGATGATAATGATGGAGATGTGGAAACTGACGAGGGTCAGAGCTCGGATGAGGAGGAGGATACGGATGCTGGTGGAGACATTGATGAACTGTTGGATGAGGCACTGGACAATGACAACATCGAGGCAAACAACGTCTATGAGCGACAAGATACTGCACCGACAGCAGCCGCAGCACAGCCAGTGAGTTACTGTTATCGATATGTTTTTTTAGCATTTTGTCAGCTTACCTGCAGCCTGCAGTACCTTACTTTATTTTCAGTGTGAGCAGGCTGTTACACCTGCCCTGCGCTGAGGCCATATCAGTTTGGTTCGATGTGCGTTGTGCGTCCAATTGAAGCTGTGGATGGCTGTGAAGCCAAAATTGGCGTTAAAGCCGAAGATTCCATGACTTGTGAAAGTTAGTTGATTAAAAGCAGAATAGCTTTGCTGTTTGACCTAGAAATGTCATAAAAGTTGACAGCTGTTTGTAAAGCGTCAGTGTGTCTGTGTCAAATTGGTCAAGAATCAGGATGTTTGAAGATATGAAATTTGTCACGCAGAATATTTTTTGCTGTTAATGTTAAGTCTTTTGTACCATGTTATTAGTAGCATAGTAACTTAGACTTTGCATTCTGGATGTATTGTATGGTATTATTATCCTGTTAAGGCATGTACAGAGTGACGTAACTGAACTTAACTGACAGAGCTTAGTTTTGACGAATTGACCAATGGGCAAACAGGGTGAGCTTATTGTTCATTGGTTGACGCATACGTAGGCGTAGTCATGTAGGTCACCGATGCCATTAGATGGTGCCCACTGTAATGCATAACTGCTTGTCTGTTGGTCAGTTCATCAAAAACTAAACCATGTCAGTTCAGTTTGGTTACATTGCTCTGTACATTTCTTTACATTGTGTTGTAATATTGCCAGTATAATAACATGAGGAAAAATGCTGCAAAGTCTTAGACACATTTGCAAATTTTTCAATCTCTGGACAGTTGCTGGTGAAAAAAGCTGTTAACTCCGAGGTGTAAAAAACTGTATGCTGTGATATTAGGTTGTGATGCGTCACGTGCGCCGTCGCTCTAGTGAAAATAAGCAAGTCTATCTGTCGCTGCAGGAATATCGACGCCAGGTTGGCCAGTAGTTGTTGTCATTGGTTGTAAATTTTTAGTTAGTTTTAACGTTTATATATGTTCTAGAAGTCATAACAATGATGAAGTCATCATTGTTGGCTGTGTTAACTTTTTTTATGATTTAATATTAGATTAGTGATTATCTTGGCATTATTTGGATTACAACTGTTCAGCAATTGAAACTGAGGTGTAATATTATCATAAAAAATTGGTATGGTTATTAAGGAAAAGCATTTGTATGTTGGTTGTCGAATTATCATTGCTGGTAGTCTTGTTTAGTTACTGTCACTTATTAATATTTATTAGCTATTGTTATTTAGTTGTTCATTATTGTCATTTTTCATTAAAAATATTCATCAATTAAAACGTCAGTGTAAAATTTTCATGGGTTGTCTGTAAGCATTAAAAATTGCCAGATTGTATCGTTAACTTTAGAATATATATTTTCAGTTTTCAGTTAGGCTTGGTGGTGGCTTAGCCTTGCAGTACATTGTTGGTTGCATCTTTGAAGGAACCAAGCCACCCAGGCCAACTCAGCCTGGCCATTCCTTCATGGGTAGGCAAAATTAGTATTGAGTATGGTGGTTATCACCATCGTTAGGGCTAGAAACAGCGAGTTCTGCATGACATCTGGCTTTATCACCAAGATCGCTGGCATATCGATTACTAATCTTGGGTGACCCAGTCAGTTAAAAGTAATGGCTGTTCAGTGTTTAACGGAGCCAGCCATGGCCGACTTGGGTTGTATGGTAGCTTAACTGGATTTAACCCTCGCCATCTCAAAGGGCTACAAAGAGGATGAGCTGAGCTCCCACACAATGGATCTAGCTGTCTATATGAAATTTCGTTCCTTTTTTTTGTTCTTTTTCTTTTTAGTCAATATTTTTATGACATAGTTTAGAACTTTGCTAATCTGTGTGGGTTAATCTGTAGACTGCTCGTCCAAAGAGTCAGCCGCCACCGTCCAACCGACCGAAGCCTCTGATACACAATGTGATCCGTGGAGATGAAGTTGAAGCCTGCTACTCACCAGGTGGCGCCACCAGTCACTTGGACGCAGTGTCTGGCAGTCCGAGCTCTGCTCTGTACAGCACCGTCAGCAAGAAGTCGCCACATAAACATTTCCACATCACATCGTACGTTACACGACTCATCTGTTTGAATATTTCTTTAAGCTGCTATCATCGCAAATAATTATCTGTCGTGGATAGTTAAGTGCTTGAACATTATGTTTGCTTTAAACTGTGCTGGTCTCTCTTATTTCCTTAATCCCCACTTAGTCTAAAATTGCAAAAATGACAACTAAGTCAACTAAGTACTGGTACCTTCAATTGAATAATTAAAATTAAAATTTATTTTGGGATATGTGGATTACAATTTTAATTTTAATTTTGCAGTAATCAAGCAGTTATTTTAGTCACATGTTAATCTCAGTTTTTATTGTATTTTTGTGGTTTGACGAAAGGCCAATGAAGCAGCATTACAATATGCCGGCAATGACAGTTATGAGACCTGGCGTTGTCTTCAGAATTGATATGTTTACTCATTTTTTTACATTACCACACTTATTGTAATGTGACAGAGGGTGCCATAAGATTTATTACATTTACTTATTTATTTATTTATTCAGCATTACTATAATTGGCAGGATAGCTCAGTCGGTAGAGCGTTGAACCTTGGATCAAAAAATCCCAGGTTCAAATCCCATCAGGGCTGACTCAGCCCCTCATCCATTTTGGTCAATAAAATGAGTAACACAACCTGCGGAGGTAACAGGGAGTCTCTGTTGAGGATTAATCCACCCAACAGAGATGTATGCAATCTCGAGTTGTACTCCTTGGCTCAAGGATATCGCAAAGAGATGAGCTCCTCTATACTCTGGCTACCGGCCTGGCGCAGTATAAACATTTAATTTACATCACATTACTATATTTATTATATATTTTTGGCTTGATGGCAGGCCAATGAAGCACCGTAACAAGATGCCGGCAATGACAGTAGCAAGACAGAGTGACGTGAGTCGTCATGAGGAAGACGATTTGCTGCCATTCATACCGGAGAAATCGGTCAAACAGCGACTTCAGGTTTCATTCAAGAATGATCTGTTGCACAAGTCACTTTGCTTCCAGCTTTCATTTTGCCAACTCTCTTAGGGCCGGTTTCTGGATCTTTTAGTTAACCGATCAGTTAGTAAACCGTCTATTAATTGTAGCTTGCTAGTTAAGTTTGTGCGCGTTTCTGAACGAAACCTGACTGGCTGTCAGCTAACTGAGCGGTAAACTATAGTTGCTTAGCAACAATGCACACGACACTTATCACTTTCACCTAGTGCAGGCGGGTGTCATGAATATTAATGAGTGCAAGTGCACGTCAGCCAGCCCATGAGCCAGCAACCGATTGCAGACGGTCATTTTGTTCATTCATGAGTGGATTTTGTAGTAAAATTTGTAGCAGCAGTCAGTTAATCAAGTAAGCAAACAATGGCACAGTTCATTGAAACGCAGATTTGTCAGTGTGTGACTGAATGTGCTTATGCAGCTGAATAAAACGTGCCTCAGGATTTTGTAAATTAGCTTATCCTGCATTAACGTTGTTTTAAGTTGACGTTGAAGTCATGAGTACTGGGTAGAGCCCACAGTTTTCCACAGAAAATTTTGCCAAATTTCATGCCTCACTGTGGCATAGTCGTCCAAATTCTGTGGCTTATCATGGCCTTTTATTTTTCAGTAAACTGAGTTTTATCCTGTTCAGAAACTTCAGTTGTTGAAGGGTGGCATTGTGCTGAGTTATGCTAGCAATGTTCAAAGAAAATTATCCGTCTTTTTTATTTTTTTCAAAAATGCGTTTAGTCTGGTCGCATTGTGTTTATTTACGATTGTGCAGTATTACGCTATAAGACCCACAGCTTTTCAGGCAGTTTAGTTTCTGTCATACAGTTACATTAATCTAATTATTTCATCAAGCCAATGATCGTAATAATCATCAGTCATTTCTCAACTTCTGCGAAGTTTCATCGAAATATTAAAATTTTGTGGCAAAGGGCAAATTCCACAGCTTGGCTTGATATTCTGCTGCCTGCTGAAAACTGTGGACCCTAGTTATGAGATGCATTGGCTTGCGTGTATTATCACAGGAGTTGCAGGAACTAGTGAATCAGGAGCTGAGTGTGATCCAGCAGACAAGTAATGCGCTCAACCAGTGTTGTCATGGCAACTCAGCATTTGCAGGCTCAGCCGAGGCGGTCGAGTGTCATCGACTTCTCCTTGTTGCCTGTGAGTCAGCTGAATGATCCCACCGGCTTTCGTTTTGGTTTCATAGCTTATTTTTCAGTCTATCAGGAAATTATAAGAGTAGATTGAAAAATTTAGATTATGCGTCTGTCTGGCACCATTACGGAGATATGGCGCCTCAAAGATGGCCATCAGTCTATTTAAGTAATGTTGAGGCAATTTGAATATTAGAAATTTTGAGCTTCAAATGTCAAGTCTTGCAATACTGTTTGGTTTAGCCTTACCACTTCACCAAGTCATTTTTAATGCTCACGCTGCACAGACCATGCCCAGCACACTGCTCTTGTACACAGAAGCTGTTGTGAGAATCAGTGACCGCTGGGACTAGGATCAGTTACATATCCATAGTAGTAGTAGTTGTTATTGTACTATTATTTTTAAATAGTAGCAGTAGCTGTAGTGGTCACAGTGATAGTTGTAGTAGGTCTACTATTAATAGTAATAATAGTTACTATTTTAGGCGAGAAACCTATACGTCTTTACTCTTGAAAGCATGGATGAAATGTGGACCAGGCCAGAACACAGCGGTATAGTAATAGTTGTTGTTATTGTAGTAGTAGTAGTTGTTGTTGTTGTTGTTGTTGTTGTTGTAATTTTATTAGTAGTAGTTGTCTGTGATAAGCAAGAAGCGTGAAGCATATATGATAGAAATGCAAAAGCTTTGTGATGGTCAGTCAAGGCTGTCAGAAGAGAGCGCTGTAGTAGTAGTCGTAGTAGTAAGTAAGTATGTGCATATTTAAAGTGCACAATGTCAGTCAGTGGCCGAATCTGAGTCGTTATTGTAGTTGTGGTAGTAGTAATAGATGTTGTTGTAACTGTTGTAGTTGTTTGTGGCAGGCAAGAAGCGTGAGGCGTACATGATTGAGATGCAAAAGCTTCGCGAGGGTCAGTCGAGATTGTCAGAACAGAGCGCTGTGCAGGGTCGACTGACGATCAGTGACATCAAACTGCCACTCAAGTCAGAGTTTATGTCAAAGATTGGCAGTGCACAGGGTAAATGGTGCTGTGTTCTAGTACTAGTAGTTGTTTTTGTTGTAATTGTTATAGTAGTTGTTGTTGTAGTAGATTAGCAGTGCACACATCAAGATAGTAAGTAAGTGAGTAAGTAAGTAAAGTGTAAATTTATATAGCGCATACTCAAAAAGATCTCTAATGTGCTCAGTACATTTTGTCATCAATATTTCGCAAAAATGTATGTCTTCAGCTGACGTTTGAGAGTATCGAAACTCAGTTCTGGGTCACGAAGACTGTCCGGCAGCGAATTCCAAGTCGACGGGCCCGCCACAGAAAAGCGCCGACGACCGACTTATACTCAGTCGAATGGTGATCGAGTTGCATGAAATTTTTACCAGATGTAGCCGCAGAAATACAAATTCAAATTATTTCAACCAAATGTGGCCGTTAGTTAAATATTAGTTAAATATTCTTTGCTAGTCGTAATAACTGCATTTTGGATGGCCTAACAACCATGAACAAGTTTAGTGCGCCACGGATAATTAGATATTCCATGTCGAAACCCAAAAACAAATTTGCTAGTATGTTGCATCAATACAACAAACCAAAACTTTTTCGAATTTTCCGTCTGCTGTGCCGTCAAACAGAAATTGAAACTATTAGCTAAAAGTATTAAAACTATTAAAAGTATTATTATCATTAGCATATTTATAATATATTTATCCGTGGCACACTAAATTTGTTCATGGTTATTAGGCCATCCAAAACGCAGCTAATGTAATGTGGCCGTTAGTTAAATATTCTTTGCTAGTCGTAATGTAATGCTGATGTCATAATGTGTTGTCAGTACAAACTGGCTTGTCTCAACAGGTTCTGTTAGTAGCTACCGTGCTTCGATGGTGAACTTTGTCTGGTTTACTGATGAAAAATGTTCATCGTGTCAATAGCAGCATGGAGGCATAAAATCAGTGTCTCGCTATCCAAAAACTCGTCCATCTCGTAAGCGGAGTGTGCTGGTGCACTGTCTTGCTGAAAGGTGTAAAAATTAAGCTATCCCACAAGTGTGTGAAAGTAATCGTTTTGGGCATTTTTGTGGCTACAGTGTTAAAACTTCAACAGCTTGTCATCAATAAACCAGTTCGCAGTCGACACAGGGCAGCTATTCAGCAAATCTGTCAGCACAGGTTGAAACAAGCCAGATGTACTCGCAGCACACTATGACGTCATCATTACGTCACGACTAGCAAAGAATGTTTAACTATCAGCCATATTTTGTCCAAATATTTCGAATTTATATTTCTTTAGCTACATCTAGTAAAAATTTTGTATAAATTGATCATCATTCGCCTGAATTATGAAAGAAAGAAAAAGGGTGCCTTTTTATGAAACATTATGTAGAATATGCAGAATCAGTGTTCATGACATATGTTATATTAGATGTATAATTCAGTATTCATGCACAGTACGGAGTCACTGAGTTTATGTCGATGTCTAGTGCAAACTGGCGTGCATGTTGCAGAGAGTGACATTTTCTACTTTGTCGTGATGATTCGTCATGGAGCTCACGTCATTTTCACTCAGATGGTGTCGACCCATGAGGCAATGATACGAGGAAGCCTCGACTTTCCTAACCTTATCAGTCTCAGTGACATCACGCAGAACTTTGTTGTCGATGTCGAAGTCTACGGAATGGTGAGCAGACTGCTCAGTTATCAACTGAACTTTTTTTATTGACATTGATACATTTCAGGCACTGTGACTGTCTCCTCCACTCTGTGTTATTTCAATTCAGTAAGAAAACCAGCTTGTTATGGTTTTTTTTGCACATGATATTTATAATTATGGCAACCATGTGAACAGCCCAGTCTAACTATTTATCCAGCTGTATGGCAGCTGTCTTGTTATTTATCTGACAGCTGTTTCGGGCATCTTGGAGATTAGCATAATGTTCCAGAGGAGAGCCGTTTGATTGCTTTGTTAAGCATCACGCAGTGTACTTCGTATGTTATATTATGAAGTCTGGTATGTTTTTCAAGTGTTTGAGTCGTAATGCCGACACCGTTACGCCGAGGAAGAAGAGTAAGGCAAGCTGCACACCCAAGAAGCTTCTTACTCCAAGGTCATCAAGACTCATGCCACAAAGTCCCGGCGGTCCGTACGCCGTGAGGACCACAAACTTTGTTCACATTGCTTCGCTCCAGCTGACCAAGGCTAACCTTATGAAGACCAACTTCTCCCTGGACAAGGTAAGGTTAATAGTGCTGCTTACCAGATTGTGTGAAAATTAATCACAGATTTATTGTTTTAATTTAAATTTTTATTTTAAAATTGTGATCGTACCATATACACTGTGTCCACTGAAAAACTAATCCCTAGACATCGTGCAATAAAAATGTTAAATTTAAATGAATCTGAATAAGGTTTCATGTACCTAATTCCCAATAAATTTCTTAAGTCATAGCCAAATTTCGTTGAAAAATATTATTTCTTACCAAAGTTATTAAATGTTGAATATCGATAACAAAATATCTCCGTTACCAATATGGCGTTACGCAAGTAAACCTCTCTGTTACTTTACATTTGCGTAATGCCACAAACAACAACTGAATCTAACAAAATTTAACAGCAACATTGCACCATTAATTGGCAGTAAAACTGCCAAATTTTAGTTAAATCTGCCTAGGCAAACAATAGTTACTGTGGCTTTTGTGAGGTCACTGACAAACACCTCAGTTTCAGGTCTTTGTGGATAATGTTAGACACAAAGACTTGAAACTGAAGTGTTTGCTTCGGTGGATTTTACTGAAATTTGGCATTTCGACAGCCAACAGATGATGCACTGTTGACGTAGGCACTGTTTAAATATTTTTTGCACCTATGTCTTTTCTCTTAAGTTTTTTGTTAGAAATTGTAATTTTTTGTTAGTATTTATTGTTTATTCACTCATACACAGTTCTTTGTCTGCTGATATGACTTTACCTGCAAGGTGGCATTTTACGGCACTGTGTCGTTTGCATCGATTGTGCACTAGCTCTCACAGTTTATGTGTTGTCTGAGCTATAGTTTGTGTATGACTTTATGTTTTTCAGGTTCCGTACTCATTTCCACTGCAAGGATCCATTCAGCTGAGATTGAACTGTTTGATGCAGAGTAGCATCGAAGAACGCGGCTTCCTTGTACGTTGATTTTTGATTTCCAATAATTGCTGAAGTGCGCATAAATATCTAGTCAGTGAGAAATATCTCATTGAAGTTTTTGTTGTCAGAAATTCTAACTTTTTCCACTGTTTAATGACTTGAAATTTTGAGACCGGACCCCACAGGAAAACCTCAGCAGCTGGTACTCTGTTCTTGATACTTTTTACAGAAGAACAAGTGCTACTAAATGCTGACTATATAGCAATTTTCCATACTGAAATTTGTTAATATTCAACCGCGAATTTGAAAATGTAGCATCCTGTGTCCGGTTATTATGGAGACACAGTGTACCGTAAAACTGCTAATACAAGCCGGATCTCTAGTACAGGCCGGGGATCTGAGTCTAATGTTTTAATAGAAGCCAGGTTTTAAATAAAAGCTGGGTCCCTAACATAAGCTGGGTCTCCAATATAAACTGGACATTCAAGTAGTTATTTTTGTAAGTGGACTAGCAGTCAGGGCTCCCACTGGTTCTGAAAAGTCCTAAAATTTGACTTTTCATTTTTTAGGACCTGAAATTTCCTGAAGTTGGACCTGCTGAAAAGTCATGAAAAAGTCCTGATTTTTGCCAGTGTTGACCTGAAAAACCAAGATACTGAATCTGTAATTTTTTCCAGTAACATTTATGCTTAATTACTGGAATTGTTTATGTGAAAGTTTATGTGTTTCACATAAACTAAGTTACTTACTTTTATTTTCATATACTACCTGCTGTCTGTGGTGTTTATAATGTAACTTGTCGGTGATGAAGTTGAGCAGCTGAAAAAAAACAAAAACTGTGTATCTCAAATGACACTGAAGTGTGATCAAGTCTGCTGACGACTATGCTGACAAGACAGAGAAATTGCATGATCTTACCCATATTGCCAAATCGAACAGTTTGAGACGGGCACCTAAGGACAAAGATAATGATCTGAAATCTGTTAGTGATCAGTTGGAGGCAGCTAGCCTTCCACTGGAGGTCTGTTAAACTGAAGCACCAATGTAACATGAGCGACATTGTGACAATGTAAATAGCACCAAGTTCTGATTTTAGAGACGTTTTATATAAATATTATGTGCTTGATTGACATACATCATTAATCTGTCAGGTAATACTTCGCATAACATGTTTTCTCACTAAAATAACTCAGGTGCTTGTAGTTTAGCTAAGTGCATCGATGGGTTTTTCTTGTTTTATGGTGCTGAAAAAGTCCTGAATTTTTTCTGTCATTTGAGTGGGAACCCTGAGCAGTTGTAGTAGTAGTAGTAGAGATTAGTTGTATGTGCAGTAGTCTTGTACACTTGCTGTAAATTGTATTGTAATGATAGTCTTGCACACACCGACTAAGTGCATTACCGTCGGATGACAAGTTGACAATGTTTTAGTAGAAGCTGGGTCTCAAATAAAAGCCGAGTCTCTAATACAAGCCAGGGGTCTATGTCATATGTTTTAATAGAAGCAGTTTCATAGTATTACTAATACAACTGACACAGCGCACTGTATATGTTTATGTATAGACGATGTTTGAAGACGTGAGTGGGTTTGGTGCATGGCATCGCCGTTGGTGCGTGCTAAAGAACAGTCACCTCTCGTACTGGAAGTATCCTGATGATGAGAAAGAAAAAGTAAATTTCTTCTCCTTTTCATGTAGTTTTATGTTGTTGCTGTCAATTTCCTTTTGCATGAGTCGTTTTCGGTAATTTTTTAAATGTTGAAACATAATTGTATTTTTAAAAGACTATACCCCCGTTCTCCAGTGGACAGCATTCTGAGATTAACAACTGTCTGGAGGATAAGAGGGAAGATTACCATCATTGTGTATCCATGCTGATAATGGACAGCTGTTATAATGGCAGGTTTACATCATTTTTTTGCATTTTTGTGTCCCACGTTTTTTTGTATAGATTATGCTTTCTGTTCCATTATGTTTTTTTATGTATGCATGGCCTGGAAAGGCCATCTCTGAAATGATCTATCATGTGTTGAGTGAGATGTTAAACCTCTATTTAGTCACTCATTTAAAAAAAACTATTTTAAGTGTGCTTTTCAGTTAAGGCAGTGTGCAGTATTTCTTAGCTGCTCTTAGTCTACCAAGAATAGTAAGAGTCATTATTTAAGAAAGGCATATCAAAATCACCTGTTATTGTTTGCTGAAACAAGAAAAGCCCAGCTAACGCAAAGGAGAACGCACGACAGCAATGCATGTGTGAAGGCCCGATGCGAACGAAATCTAAGTCCACCACGATGTTTCATTTAGACTCGACGGCAGATGACGCCTAGTACCATATACAGTACATGAATTTCAGTATTCTGCGCCATGTCCAATGCATGAATTCCAATATTGGCTGACATTGTGTACGATGTATTTACATACGCCAGATGGTGCCACTGTCTCGCGTGGATGCTGCCATTTGAGTGGTCGAATGCAACTATTCTGAAGACAGTATTCAAGTTTCATGCCCCCATATGGAGAATTCCTTGAACGCAGGGGGGAGGGCGAAATTTAAACAAGTGAAAGCTACGTTTAATGCTATAAGTTTCATATGCATGCTGTCCCGGTCTATGTCTAGTGATTTCGGCACAATTCGCCATTGAAATGTGTCTTTGAGGCCACAATCGCCGAAAAGTCCATAAAACCCTATTTTGGCGTTCAAGGTCATCCAAGGTCGTTGAATTTGGTAGCAATCGAGAGCCAGTGTACGACTTCCTATTAGTAATTAATAGTAACCTAGGCCCTATCTCGCACCGTTATTGAGATACGGCGACTTATTCACTAAAAAAATCGCAAATTTTTCCCAACCCCCTCTCATTTAGTGCTTTTGTTTAGGGTGACCCGTTCGAATTTATGGAAAAGCTTTACGGTTCCTGAATCAGTCTTCCGGGCAGCTGACTGTGAAGATTTGGTAATCCTAGCTTGCACTGTTTTTGACTGATCCACCCGTGTGACAGACAGACGGACAGAATTGTGATGGCTAAGACGCGCTATAGCAGTACCTGCTGTCGCACGTAAAAACGATGGGAATGAAGTAGATTTTGTAATCTTAGTTCTCTAACTGACAGTAAATGATGTAGATATTGCATCTATGACATTGAATGTGATGGGTGGATTGCAGAGTCCGATTGGAGCGATAGACCTGAAGCGCTGCATCACGGAAGAGGTGGGGCTTGTATCCCGTGACGTCTGCGCTCGACCAAACACCTTCGAGTTGCTGACGGTCCGTCGACAGCAGGCTGGCGATTGCGACACGCTTGTCACTACATGCTACGATACCTTGTCTTCAACCAAGTACGTGATACAATGGTGGCACTGCGAATTTAAAAAGTGGGTGGTGCAAATAATCTGCCAGCAAAGCAAGCAGAGAAATTTTTTTGTACCTTAACACTTTTTGTCCAGTAGGGATACAGCAGTTTCTTATCTGCAATACTCTTAACAGTGGTGATCACTGATCACTTCAGCAATTTATTGGAGATTAAGTGTACGAAATTTGACCTATACTGTGTTGTGCAGGTCGTGAAACCCTACTCACTCACTCACTGTTAGAAATTTTATTGAGATTCGTTTAGATTTGACACTTCTGTCATACAGTGTTTATGGTGTTACTTTTTTTGGACATGGTGTAGTTATCGGTGTCTGCATTTTCTTGATGTTTTAGGCACTGGCTGTCGTCGGACACAAAGGAAGAGAGATTAGCGTGGACTGCTCGTTTGAACGAGGCGCTTGCCAACCTACGAGCCTGGCATGCTGATGCGCTGCGCCCCATCAAACGTCCTCAGCAAACAACTACTACCTAGTGTTGTGGTGGCTGGTCACTGAACTAAAAGATTTAAAGACTGCACCTTGCAGTCTAATGGCTACCTTATGTGGGTCCTAGTTCTGTTCAAACTCTGGTTCCTTTTTTCGCAATTTGTGAACAAAAATTTGCCAAATTAAGTCGTTGTATGGGGGAGAGATTGTAGTTTGGAATGCCATTTTGTATTCTGTATTTTGCATTCTGTATTTTGTTCTGTTCCAGCGGTGTTCATGATCACAGTGTCAAGTTGTCTAGAATTCTGCCAAATTTTAGACCTTTTCCCAGTTTTAGAGGGTACACCCCAAATTTTTGGGCTGTGTTTTAAAACTATACCCATTTTCAGTCATTTAAGAAGGTTTTGCGGTGATCAGGTGAGAAACCTGAAAGATTACGCGCTGAAAAATGCGAAATAGGCATGAGTAGCATGAGTATGTATGGGCGGCCATAGTTAATTTTTCTTTTATAGCTTATGCATTACAGCAGGAGCTATCGATCATCCATATGTGAACGGATTTACCCTACAGGCTGGAGCTACGTCTCTGTTTTGTACCTTTCTGCAGACAGTGCGGTAGTTGCTTGGTCGTTGTAACGTGTTTGATGTTTTGTTCTATTTTAGCTTCTCTATGCTGCTGCTTTTTGCCCCCTGTCCTCGAATAGACAGCATTATCACATTGACGACTGTCTGAAGGATAACAGGGAAGATTAGAACTACCATTATGTTAATTACATATGCATGCGTATAATGGAGTTCTTATAATTTTGGGTTAAGCTCATTTTTGTGTTTTGTGTTTCTGTAAAAGTTAAACTCTGTTTATTGTAAAGTTTAAACTTACTATTCCATTATTATGTGTTTGTGTGCATTTTGCCTGAAAAGGCCGTCCCAGAGATCACCTATACTGTGTCGGGCGGGACGTTAAACCCTACTCACTCACTGCTTTTTCCTACGCCACTTTATATATCTGTGTTTTTTGCTGTGTTCGATTAATTGGGCCACAAATGTTCGATATTGCGCCATTTTGGCTGCTTGTTTGTCATCTTCTTCATACCTGCTATCGCTGTAGTATATTTGTGTTGTCGACATTATGGTTTATAATATTTTGTGAATACATTCACCTGATGCAACATGTTTTGCAGTAGAGACTATTGTGAATATTATCGCCATATTCTTGCATTTTTGGATAACACTGCAATTACTGTAATATGTAATTGATCAGTAATCAATCAATCAATCGCTTTTATTTCAGGCAGCATGGCCCATAGAAACACAAGACAGACAGACAGGTATTGACAGACAACAATAAAAGCAAGGACAGACAATAGTTACATATGACAGTAAGAGGGTGGTGTTAAACTTAATTGTATTATTATTATTATTTTTATGTATGACAGAGATAACCTTATGATGTAATCTAGACGCATTATTTACATGTTCGTGAATGACTTATGCATGTATTTAAGATTTTTTAAAAGCTATTTACTATACAGCAACTATGGAATAACTGCTTTATTGTGGTAATGTGTTATTTTTATGAATGTGTAACTCGATTCTCTGTCTCAGCATATGTATTAACAGTTAAATCAGTTAAGTTAACAGTTATTAACAGTGCTGTAGTGTATAGTGTACTGTTTAACCTGCTTGGCCTCATAATTGAGAACAAAGTTGATATAATTAGGGCTGCGGATTTTAACGATTAATTTAATCGTTAACTAACAAAGAAAATTAACGATTAATTTTATTTTTAACGATTAATCAACTCAGCCTTTTACTCACTCACGTACGATATAAACCGGAAGTTGTCGGCTGTTCAATTCTGCCGGATACATGGTCAACAAGAGACGTTCGTTGCTGGATCCATCAACTGTGAACATGCTTGTTTGTCTCCGTGACTGGTGTCATTAACATTAAAAACCTAAAAGGTTCTTAATTCATTAACACTTTCAGAGAATGTAACTCTACAGTGACTTTTTTTTATTGATATTATGGTTTAAACAACGCATTTTCAATGACTGAATTTTAACTAAAATTAATGATTAATTAATCGTTAAATTTCAAAAAGTTAACTATTAAAAAAATTTTAATCGTTACCAGCCCTA
>Ga0056128_1003560_pt1 | contig 19197 bp, 12 predicted proteins | sample WorMetLIZISLAND2_FD_71113 | JGI IMG/M metagenome (GOLD analysis project Ga0056128, IMG submission 71113) | Marine gutless worms symbiont microbial communities from Max Planck institute for Marine Microbiology, Germany - Olavius geniculatus... ... | reverse complement strand
ATAAAATTCTATGGTAAAATCGTCTGGTTTTGCTGGTATTTGTTAGCCTTTGCTTTTAAAATAATATCTTTGGGAATAACTACCTGTTTCTGCATTTTGATGGGTAAAATAACACGAGAGCACAGAATTGTTATAAAGGCGTTACGGGCGGAAAGGAACTGGAGCTCTCGCCGTTTTCTGAAAGAATTTGCCAGCAAAGCTTGGTGCAGATCAAGCCTTGACCGACTCATCAAAAAAGTCGATGCTGGATTTCTTAAAATTTGCATCACACCACTTCTTGTTGTATGCAGTTTACATTTGCAAAAAAATCATTGAATTTTACCTATGCATTTAAATGTTACCAGTAAATGTAAGTTGGCTTCACTTTTGCTGGACCACCCTGTAGATAGGGTAAGCGAAAAATACCGCAACACAGAAAATTTTAATATCTTAGAAAAATTGCCAGTATTTTTGAACTAAATTTTGTTCATGTTGCTTAGCAGACAGCTGTGCCAAAGTAGGCCTAGTCGTATTATACCAAAATTTAATACTTTTTAACTGTGCCAAAAGTTTGTTGAATGCTGATTTGTGCTGTAAGACCTTACGTGTTTTGCAGCGCTTTCACAGACCCAATTGAGATTTCTTGAAAGGAATAAAAATGAAGCAACGGAAGGGGATAATCTAAAGACCCGTATCTAGTGTGCCAAATCTGATTTTTTTTTAAATACTAAGGATTTAAGGACTGTATAATAGATCAGCCTGCTAAATTATAAAGCCTAAATTTAAGTTCGACGGTCGAGGTTTGGATTTTGCCAATTATGATTAAATATGTAAAACACGCGTAACTTTTGCAAAAATGTTTTGCAAACGTGATCTGTACGTTGGGCGATAGTTGTAAAAAAGTTGAGAAAAATATTTGTTTAAAAAACGTTTGCAAATTTGAATAAGAACATCATTCGTTTTAACGTGACTGATTTGACGCATTGACATATTTTTAAAACTAATTACTAAATGGTATATAAGCAGTTTTTTGTCGCTTGTTAGTTGTTACGTTGCTGTTTTGAATATTTTGCCTTTTTTATTCGGTGTGAAGAGTGTACATGTATTTATCGTGTTGTATATTCGGGGCATGTTCGACGTCGCGAGTTTTTATATCTTCATTTGCTTGTTGATTTGTGTAATAAATACTTTCACTTACAGTAATTTCTGAGTTTATCTATAGACGTTTTTAGAATAAAAACGTTGGAAAAATTTAAAAAAAGCTTTTTTAAAAAAACGCCTGCAAACATTTAGTACAATCATCTATAGGCCTACATCAGACTGTAAAATGGTTTCTGTATAGGCCGCGGAGCCGTTGTATCAACACAGATCCAGAGATGACGGCAACAACGGTGCCGGTGCAGGTGGAATTCACTTGATGGCGGTGGTCATTACCAACCTCACGCAGGCGATCTGGTTTGCAGCCAACTTCGCACTATACAGCGGCTGTGCTTCGTCAACGTCAGTAATCAAGTAAAAACAAATAGAAAGAAGTAAATAAGTAAATAAATGAGAAAAAACAAGTAAAAGAAGTAGGCCTAACAAGTAATAAGTAGCAAAAAACGCATTAATACTCAGCACCCGCAGACGTCAGACGCCTCTTACACATTAAGTCGCCATTTGTCTCCAACTAGGCCTATATTCAAGACCTATATTCAGTAGCAGGACCAGTAGCCTACTTGGACGCCATCATTGGCCACTGACTATAGGCTTAATACCCACACATTTGTTTGTTGTCGCACAAATAAACTAATGTCCAAATATTTTCATACCTGTAGCTTGAATATTTCAGCCGTTTTTTTTCGCACCAAGTCGTCATTTATTTTGTCTTCAACTACAGCCTATACAGACCCAAGTCAGTATAGCACTGACACTAACTGACGTTGTGAACTGACTAGTCAATTTGTTCTGATTTTGTCGCATAAATAAACTTATCTCTGAATATTTTATCGGTTTTTTTAGCTTGTCGATTCTAGCTGTCTCTTCCACAGTAAGTCGCTATTTGTTCCACATGTTCGTCATTCCAGCACTGATTTCTTGAAGACTTAACCTCTTGTGTTCTAGGATGTCTGTATAGCAGTGGCTGTGCTTCGTCAACACGCCGGGCTCTCTTGTCACCTACGTCTCCCGCAGTCTACAACTGTAAGTGTAATTCGATAAAATTCTATTACAACTTATTAAGTTACGTTTCTACCCATGAGTCTAATGTTCAAAGGCAGTCTACAACTGTCATCTGGCTCTGGTTGATACGGTCGTGGCGTCCACTAGACCGGTCGCTGCACGCTTTGCCGCTAACCAGCGCCGCGGAATATGATGACTACAGTCCGTGACTGTGACCAGAGGCGTCTATCCCCCAAGTACTTGGAGCAAGTTTCCCCTAACTCAAGGTGGGCGCCGCGGGCGCCGAGAATGAGTCGCTGTGGGCGTCAATGGGGGGTGGGGAATGGGAAAGGGGTACCCCCTTTTCCAACCGACTAAAGGGTTTTGGGGAGCGTCTTGAGCTCCCCCAGCTGGGTCCCGAGCGAAACCCAGGCCAAAAAAAGTATTTTCTGCCTTCTAAGCGTCACGCACAGTACACTCCTGTTCGCGAGATGTCGTAAATATATCAGAAATGCAAAATTATAATATTCAACTCTCCCCCTAATTTTCCAAAAAAAACTTTTCCTGTTTTTTGGAGCATTTGCTCCAAGGTTTATATGGTGTAGACGCCCCTGACTGTGACCGACTGTGTGACGATTTATGTACATGGCGGCTAATGGGTAGCCGCTGCTGCAAAAGACACTGGCCAAACAGTGAGTCGTGATTGGTCCAGCACTTGGCAGATTTAGCCCCGAATTAATGCTGGTTTTAATTCGTATATATCTATTAATTGTTTTATGAAACTAAATGAAAAGCCAGCACGCAGTTTCATGAGTGAGATAATAAGGCTGATGCAACACTAAAGACGGCATTAAGATAACCAATCCAACCCAATTCATATACATAGAACGTAACGCTATCATCATCGTTTATTACGCCAAAAGGCAGCAGCACACAATAAAATACACTAAAAAACTAAAAAAACTTAAACTACGAGTAAACTACAAGTATGCTCAAAGGCACACTCAAAAGAATGTCACATCAACACAGACTCCAATGACAGTAGACATAAAAGAAGTGTAGGAATCGTCATGTTACCATATGACTCCCTGCGTCATAGTTGTATAGTAATTAAACGTTTTTTTACATTTCTTTCGACGTTTTTTTTCATTTTTAATGGAAAAAACGCGTGTAAATTTTTTTTTATTTTTCCATCATTTTTCTATTATAAAACGTTAAAAGGTCAGTGTAAAGACAAAAGTGATGAAAATATTTATTACAAAAAGCCGATGAAAAAAATAGTATTTTTTTATTCAAATCTTTGCCATATAACAGCCCATTGCTATTTAGTAATACGACAAAAACAACTAAAACTGGAAACAAAATTTTCATGACGTTTACAAACAAGATTTTTTAAAAAATACAAACGAGTTTACAAACAACGTGTTACAAATCTTTTTTTGCGTTTTCACAAACAACGTTGTGACGCTGTGACTCTGCGCGTTGTCGTAAAGTTTTGTGCATGGTTTCTTTATGTTTTTTATTTAAGAAAAACATGTTTTGTGTTTTTTTATTTACAAGTTAATGTTCTGACATCTGTGATTTGATCGCGAACTACAGCAGTATGGTCGGTTAGTTGCTGTCACGCTGTAAGCCTATAGGCTACTTCGAGAGTTGACTCTGTGTATTTCATCTAGGGCGTCTGAAAACGCGAGACCTGACAACGAGGCACCAGAATAATAGCAGGGGTGGACATCTCGAGACTGGACAACCAGAGCCGACGGCAGAGTCCTCCAGTCGGAGGGGCCTTACGTATGCTCAAGGGGCCTCGTGCTAAGTAAGAAAAATATTTAGTTTTTTTTACATAATATATTCAAAATATAAAATAGGTAAATATGAGGTACGTTTACCGAAAATGGACAAGTTTATTACTTTTCATTAATGCACAGTAATCTGCAATGTACTGCGGCCTATTAAACTTAATTTTTTTTGCAGAAACAACACAAATTGAATCAGACTTTTTGCATTTCCAAATTTTAGAAAAGTGGACAAATTTGCGGCTTCCATTAAACGTCCAAAAGCCAAAAGTTTTTTAGCTTTATTTGGGTTTGGCTTTGCTCCCCCCTGATCCCCTGACCAGTGGCTCTACCTCTGGACTCCGCTGAGGGCTCCGTCCCCAAACCCCCGTTGTAGGGGCCTTGCAGTTGGATTTCGGAGGGGCCTCCAACTTTCTAGCGTCGCACTATGGACAACGCGAGACCATTATTTCTTTTTCAGCCGACGGATGTTCAGGTCTCACGATTTCAGCGCCCCCCATTTCGTGGTTGTTGAGAACTATTGTGAACTCTATTTAAGCTATTGTGCGTATTACGCTGAGTCGACATTATAATCATAATCATATCACTATCATTGTGGCATTCATTGTCCTTGTACTCGACTAAATGTTGTAATTCAGTCTTTTCGTTCATTTGTATTAATGTGTATTGTTATAAATAATCTGACACGAGTAAAAACTGTTGTCGCAGCTTAGCTTACAGTGAAATGCATTTTTCTCAAAACAGTAATTTTAGACAAACCAAACAAGAATGCACTCAGAGTCAAAACTTTCGCCGAATGCTGTGATACCCATCGACAACAAAAATCTATTCTACTGGTTTTCGGCCACATCCATCTTTTCAAAAATGTAATTAAAATGTGTAACTTTGCGAGTATCTTCTGCACAATTAAGGTAACTGCTGTTATGTTTGTCAGAAAGTAACATTGCTAGATCTGTCGACTTTTCTATTATTTTTTCAAAATAAAACATTTTTAAAAATTAAAAGAATAGATCTGGGCACATATTAATGCAAACTAGGCTTAAGTGTCTTCTTAACATTCGCACTGTGCTTTTTTTCTAAACTACTCCTGTTGCCATACCCTATGTTGTTTTCTGTTAAAATTGGCTGACTGGCTGACTTATTTGGACGAGTAAGGATTTGTTTAACGGCGTCTATCGTTCACGAAAGAAATGATTATTTTTGAGCAAACGTCTGAAGACGAGACGTTGGTCGTGACTGTAACAAATGATCAAGTCAGGACCCCGTGTACGAACGCGCGCTGCGAGGTCACGTTCTGTTTATTTTCTGTTGCGATGCGGCGACGCTCAGTCGCCGAAGACTGTTTCAGACGACAAGCGATAATTATTCATCCACAGCCACTGGACTGCGGTATGTCACGTAGCCTATAGCGTCATTCACCGTTCGCCACTGCGCTGCCTAAAGCCTGAAAATATCCTTTGCTTCCGGTTGCAGCTGGCGAGATATAAAAATGGGGGAGGGCCGATTTTTAAAAAAATTTTTGCTGTTTATCATGACATGTCGTATAATAAAATACATACAGTAAAAATTTTACGGACGCAAGGTTTTTAGGGACACAAGGGAACCGAAAGCACAAATTTTTCAGGCCTAACATGCATGCATCCTTCGTTCACGTTTTCAGTAATGGTCAAGCAAGATGATTGCTATCAAAAATCGCCATACGCTGAAAACCTATCGAGTTGAAGGATCAATATCAAGGTCAGGGTCACATGGTTAACAGTAACTGTTACCTGGGTTTGTGATCACCAAGAACTACAAAAAGTCAAGAATTAAATCAACAAAGTACAAACTTGGTAGGCTTACAAAGTTTAGTTTCAAAAGGGTCATTTTGCATTACGGTCAAATGACGAAAGTCAAAATCGCCATGTCGTCTGGCACAAAATGCGCCACAAGACCTATCAAATTAACGGCTGGCTGCGTTTGCAAGCATGGTGGAAAGCTTCTTAAAAAGGTCGTGCATCGCGCTGACAGAAGAAAGAAATCTCCAAATGTAACGGTCTTGTGAAAAAAAAATCTGCTCGCAGATTTCATTATTCGCTCGTCGTCGTCGTAGTCGTAGTCGTTGTCGTCCAAGTCATTGCTGTCAGTGCGTCCGGGAGTACAGACAACTTTCCGACAAAATCCCCACAACAAACCCCCGGCGGCAAAGCCCCTTCTGACAAAACCCCGACCTTTATGCCATATTTCTATTTCTAGGCCTATACTTACACTATGCTGACACAATGACATAAAATGGCATGACCCGATATAGACAAACGGCACTGCATGACACGGTAGCAACAAGAAAATAACGTTTCATCGGACACATCCTGCGACTTCCACCAACAAGGCTGGCCATCAAATGGAGACCGGAAGATGACAAAAGGAACATTGGAAGACCCAAGAGGACATGAAAAGACTCGTTAAAAGAAGATCTAGAGGTGATGGGCATAGACTGGAGCGACAAGACGACTGCTGCCAGCGATCATGCCAACTGGAGACGAATCGTCGACCAATGTTCCGCGCGGAACTGGAGGACTGCATTCTGAATTGTCCTTTGGCAGGGGTGGGGAAATTGTCGCAAAGATTTTTGTCGGGGGGGAGGGTTGTCAGACAATGGCGCGTGTCCGGTATTCGTTGAAAGCTGAGCTTATGAATGCATCTCCGGGGAGTGATCGGTTGTGTCACGCGAAGTGGATGCAAATGAGGCCACACACGAGATCCGTCTCGTCTCGTTAGACGGCTTTCACTAGACACCGTCAACAAGCATATCTATAACATAAGCTCTGCAAATTACGCCAGTTACGTAGACGTAGGCGCATACTTTCAGAGGAAAAACTTTGGGGGGAGAAACTCCCCTTTTTCTGTTTCCCTGTTACTTTTTTCACCCTTCCCTTTGCCTTTGTTCTTTATTTTACCCCAGATTTAGCTAGGGAGTCTTGGGGAGCGTCGTAGGTCTACCTTCGAAAATAAAATAAGTGGATACCAACAGAAAGTGTCGCCATTTCTCATTTGTACGGTACGTCCCTAAGTACGTGTTCGAAGTTAAGCGTCGTCAATTTGTCAACCTTAAAAATGGTGACGTATTTCGTAATTTCGGGAGTCTGAGGCGCGTTTGATTCTGGCAATTTAACTCAGTTTTTTTTCTCCCAGCAAAATTAAACGAATTAAAAAACTTAAGATGATTTTGAGCCAGTACGTATAGTAGACCCTTATCTATAAAAAAACCTGTGTATATAAAAAAGATAGGTTTAAGGGTTTGGGTTAGGACTTTTATAGCTAGGGCCGCATAATTTTTTTATAGATATAAGGCAAATTAATAGCTCAACACTAACACCCGTAGCTAAACTGCACATTCTGTCAAAGCTTTACTAGGGACTATAGCGTCGACCCTGCGATTTCCAGACTGCGTATATGCATATTGTCGGTTGTCGCCCACGGTTCCCTGTCAAAACCGGGAACGTCAAAACCACACCACTACACGAACTTTACCTCAACCCTAACTCTATCCTTGATTCTATTTTCTAAACCTTAGCCTGTAGGCCTATCACTGTCTCCCGGTTTTGTCGTTCCCGGTTTTGTCGAGACACCGTCGCCCACGCAGTATGTACGGCGACTGATCGTCCTGCGGGCAGTCAACGGTATATTGGTCGTCACGTAGTCGCGTCGTCATATTTCACACCCACGGGCCACACGTCCCAATCCTTGGAGTATCCGCCCGGTCCACGCAGTGCACAAGCTGAGTGACAGCCGCCGCGGCTAAAGGCGCGTACGGAACGACGTAATGAACTGAACTGATATGGTTTAGTTTTTGACAAACTGATCGACCAATGGGCGAACAGTAATGCACTACAGTAAGCATAGTCTAACGCCGTCGGTGGCTACGTGACTACGCGTACGTACGCGTCAGCCAATGACCGATGGGTTCACCGTGAGGCGTCTTAAGTTAGGCCTACTTAGCGTTTTCTTGCAGTGCTTTCGGAAGCAAGAAAGCGCTAAGCAGCTTAATGGCCCAAAAACGACAGCGCTTTCGCTAGCAAAGAATGCGCTGTTGAAAGCGCTGATCGAGTAACTTAACGCGCCTCGATCTGCTTGCCCATTGGTCAGATCGTCAAAAACTAAATCTTATCAGTTCAGTTCAGTTCAGTTCAGTTGCGTCGCTGTGTACGCGTCCTCACACGCCGCAGCGCTTACAGTCGCAGGCGGGTTCTGACAATCGTCCCCGAGTGACCCGACGACACAAAAACAACGATCTAACTCACATCGCATTGACACTGTCACTGTCAGCCGCGGGCCCAGAAAGTTCTACGCCGGTAAACATCGACCACACGAAAAAAAGAGTCGGAAAAACGACGACGACGATGACGATGTTGATGATGAAAGGAGCTTTTTCCGAAATTCTGGAAGCGTTTTTAGCCAACCGTACTCAAGTAACGATCGAGCTATTGGCACGGTTGTCGTCCGTCTGTCTGTCCGTCGATCCGTCCGTCTCTCGTCTGTCACGAATGTATTGTGGCTAAACGGTATAGGTCATAGCGAAAAACTTTTTACACACATCATTAGCCGTGTGTCATAAACCTAGGCAAAATTTCAGCGATTTAGTGCAAAGAAAACATTTTAAAATTTTGGGTTGAATGGACGGGGCCTAGTAAAACGTGCATTTTTAACGGAAAACTGGCCATATCTCGGAAATGATGAGAGACACGGTCAAGGTTACTATCAATCACTAATTGAAAGTGGCATACGCCTTTTCAGATGAAATGAAAATCATCGACCTTAGATGACCTCAAAGGACACTGACAACCATACGGTCGGCTATTCTAGCGACAGCTGGGCTTCTTGTTAGTTCGTTCACCAGTGACTATCGAAGCACATTTTTGTGGTTCAGGGGCGTCGGAAATCAGTTTAAAGGGTATAACTACTCATAGTGGCACATTTATCCATTAACTCTTTTAGACCACCCCACTTTTTAAAAAACCCAACTGGACACGCAGCATCGAGTCATGTAGGCTTATACGCTACTGCCTGCCAACAATAGCCTAGCAAATTTGGTTATATTGTCTTTTGATTTTGTGATTCTAAGACCTGACATACAACAACTTTGGTCGATGCATTTTTCGTATATGCTCGGTTTATAAAAGTGAACTTTTGAAACGCAGGCAACGGCATGAGCTGCAGCAGCACAGTGCCGCCATTGTAATACGCATAGACCATCGCCACGGATGGCCGTTTTAACTCAAAACTCTTTTACAGCATGTCTTACAACAAACTGTGCAATATCTTGGCATGTCGTGCACTCGTTGTAAGCTTTCGATTTTTCGTGGACTTGTAGTGTCGTTTATTGGTCATCTCAACCGATTAGACTCAGATCAGGACCACTACCGAGCTCTGCAGGCCTGCATTTCACATCAAACTCCTGCAGATTGGAGGCGAAGGCCTGGTCGTCCGAGACAGAACGGCAAAGACTGAAATGCGCCCACTGAATCTTAGCTTGGCGACGGCACAACGACGTGCGCAGGACAGAGCGGCATGGCGGCGACTCGTGACAACGGAAACGTCGACGACAAGCTCCTGAAAGACAAGAAGCCCAGCTGTCGCTATAGGGAAAGCAGACCGTACCGCTTACGTCCGAAGCCCATGTCATACCACACCCAGCGTCCGATTTTCAATAAAGGAGAGAAAAGCGATTTCTCAGAGGTGACACAATTCCATGCACGCTGTGTCAACGGAACGCTGCTCTCGAAAGCTACAATAAACGTCATTATAACAGACATTGCGCTCGGTCATCTCGACAGGCGATATAAATAGCTACACGATGCAAACTGCCATGGTCTTTCAGTCGTAAATAAGCAATGCAAATAACGGACGCAAATTTCGCGAATTTTTCTAAAAACGCCTTGCACTAGATTTTGTATGCTTAACTTTAAGACACATAGTTAATGATTCGTGTAAAAAAATTCCCCCGAAACGCCTAAAGCTTAGCTACAAACCACAATACATCCGTTACAGACGATGACAGACAGACAGACGACAGACAACAATTCGTACCATAAGCTCGACCGTTACTAAAGAACGGTCAGCTAGAACGGTTCTATACAACCTGTTCTAAACTTTTAGTTTGTTGTGGACAGCGCAAATTCATAATCGAACTAAAAGGAGTGGAGTCTAGAGTATTACGTCTAGTCGCATCCTAGATCTACGACCAGTCTTACGTTCCAGAGAACGGCTTATAGCATCGCTGGGACATCGTTGTGCAAAGTAAACTATGCATGAGAGCTCGCTGCTCAGTTACCTCACGCCGCACTACTCATCACATCTCTGACGTATTGCTGGACCTACCACATACGTCGTCGTGTATATGTTGTAAAACGCCTAGATCTATATCACTTTGTCATGTGCATTTATCATCAGACACAGTACATCGTAGCACGCACCTTGCACACTGAGTTGAGTATGAACACGCTGCTTTCTTAATTTAATCGTCTGTGTATACAGCGGCGTAGATAAAAAGGAGAGTGGGTAAAGGGCCCAGCTCCCAACCAATCCTCCAGAAAAGACAAGTAGACGTTGAAACTGAACTAAATTTGGTCAGTTGATTCTGAAGAAAATAGCAAAAACTGTTGCCATATATTGCACCAAATTCTATTTCGGCTAGGGCTCCCTCAGGGCTTGTCGTTTAAGGCGATCGATCGGTCAGTCGCCTAAACGCCTGCCAGGTGATCGATTATTTGATCGCTGACCACGCTCTGAAGTGATTTCTCGTCACCGGATTGATTTTCACTCTGTCGTTGTTTGGTAAAATTGATTTGAAAAGCAAACTTTAGCAGTCGTATACGATACAAAATCTCTTTAAAATATTTTTTCTATTATTTTTTCGGTCATTACGATTTAAAATTTCATTTCCAACATAATTTGCTGCTCTGATATGTTTTAGGCATCTGTTCTTCCCTGGCGGATCTGTGTAAGCGCTCGATCATTTAAACGTAAAAAGGGATTTTGGTTGGTCTTAGTCTTAGCTCTCGAGCGTCTACTCTACTGACAGATGTAAGCACGATACATCCTGGAAAATGTTAAAGACTAATGTAGGAAATTTTTGCATTGCGCACAAACGACGTTATATGCTGCCATTAGATGCGATCCAGGAGTGCAAAATTTATTAAAATGCATTTGCGGCCGGAGCTCCTCCCTAGAAAAATTTGGTAGATCCCTTCTGTAGACTTCTAGCAAAATCTTTAAAAAAAGAAGATAAAATATTTGTCCGATTTTGAATAGCTTCATCCGTTCCGGAGATATTCGCCGCGGAACTTTAAAGTCGCCCGAAATCGGGCTAAATTTTGCATGTTTTTGGCCCCTAAATTTTTTTTTGGGGGGGAAGGCCCCCGAAATTTTGGAACGGCATTATAAAATTGGGCCTAGTACTGACCAGCGTGCAAATTTTTACGCCGGTCGGCCCACGCATCTCGATCTCGCGTTAAAAAAAAATAAAACTAGAAGTTTGGGGCAAAGCCCAACGTGAGTCCGCCCGGTGCCCTAAGTCCGATTGGAGTTAAATTTCCCCGGCACCAGTCACGTGGCCCGAACTCAAATGCATTGGCATACGCAGAACGCGCATTGTCGACTTAGGGTAGGTCAACATGAGCGCTTATAACTTTGTTCATAGTGGAAGTTCACAATTTTTTTTGTTCAACGCCGAAAAGATCGTTCTCGTTAATGCCGTTTACATTTTGTCGCTATTTTCATCCGTTCCAGAGATATTTGCGCTCAAACTCGAAAGTTGTCGTAAATCGCACCGATTTTTGAACGTTTTTTGCTCTTCCAAATTTTAAAGGGGGGTCCCCCAAAAGTTGTACTTGCGTTAACACCCAACCCAGAGGCACGTCAAGTGCCAAAGTTTCTTTGAGCTACACCCCCTAACTCCGAAGTTATAAGCGCTCTTTTACTACATTTTAAGCCCATTTTGGACCCCCCATTGAAAAAAATTGTAAGGGAGACCCAGGTCCCCGGTGGGGGGACCGCTAGCAAGACTTGGTCATTCTATGCCGCGTGTAAAAACTAAAATTAATAATTTTCACAGCCAAATTAACCATCAAAGTCATCTAAAAGCATACTTTATTCGAAATTATGTAGTACTCTAACAGCATAAAACAAACATCAACATGTATATCAATGACGCACTTCCTATCACACATATCATATGAACGCTTATCCTCCACTCAATGGAGGTATAACAGCTATTTCATCAACATCGTGCAAGGAAATAATGACTTCATCTGACAGTTCTATGTATTCCTGATTCAATGCCAACAGTATATTGTTCTGTATTGGCTGCAACCTGCATATACACCACAGACACATTCTGTTCACTATCATCTTCATCATTATCATAGCGACTGATGGAATACATAAGTAAAAGCACTGACGTAACATTAGCAACACATGGAGATACAGAAGCACCAACAGTCTGACAAAAACATTATTAATGTCAAAGTATGTTTGACAGAAAATGATGAAATAAAAAAGCGTACAAGTAGAAAGTAGTGTGTGACTGACAAAGATTAAAGATCGAAAGAAGACAAAAAAAATCGGGTCTGCCTAAATGCCACTGATCACCAGAGATCAATTCTCAAATCAACCACGCATCACCAGAGATCAGACGAGATGGCAAATATTGTTCAAGTTTGTGAAGTTCAGATCAATGTATGGCATTACAGATGACCACAGACTCTAACCCTGACCCTAACTCTAACCTTAACTCAAAACCAAACCCTAATCCTAACCTTAACTCTACCTGAATTCCAACATTGGGATGCCATATATTAATGTAAAATTTGAAAACCAAAACAATATATGCCATCTCAGCTGATCTGCGGTGATATGTGGTGATCTACGGTGTTTAGGCAGACCAAAAGGATCAAATATTAAAAATACACCGATTACTATAACAGAACAAATTTCACATCAAAGCTAGTTCAACATATGTCACACTACAAGCCGTATTTGTAACACTATTTATAGACCTGACAAGAGAGACCACTCACACCTGTTTCACAAGTTGAGAGACAATAGAAAAAATATGCTCACTGGCAACAAATAGACAAAATACAGCTATCCATCTGGAAATCTGCTATACATAAACTAGCATGAAGTAATATATCACAGTGTCCAACAAAACTGCGACAGTTATAACTGGACATCTGTAGAAAAGATGTTATGGAGCTGAATCTATAAAAAGATTTTAACAATGCAAGCAAATAAAAACACTACAAACCGTGGATAGAGAGAAATAATATGTGCATGAATGTCACGGCCTGACAGCTGAGCAGGCAAACATATTGAAGACTCACAACAATCTGCAAGCTCACGACTCTTGGCAAAAAATAGCACTTTCACCTAGCAACACAAAACAACAAAATTCAGCACCATCTTGCTATTAAAATTTATATGCAGTTAATTAGTAATACCAAGAGTGCACAATCTGATTGTGTCTTTCTCACCTTCTTTCTTTTTTTCCAGAGTATGGTCTAACTTCAACAAGTTGAAAACTCATGACCAATGGCCCTGAACAGTGCCGAGTACATAGAGCAGAAACGGGTGTCGAACCGCCGTTCCGAAGGGCCACCATTCCAAGAGGCTGCCATACGAAAAAGCCACCACTAAGGTTAAGGTTGAGGTTTGGATTGGGAGTTAGAGTAAGTTGTGTGAGCCAAAAAGCACAATGAAAATAAAAGCTAAATAGCAAGAGTGCAAGAGAACTATCCTTGCAAATACTATGAATGCCGGTTTTCGAAACAGTGGCTCTTCAAAATGGTGGTCCTTTGGAATGGAGAATCCAAATGCAAAAATGTTCAGGTGCAAAGCTGCAGTGCTTACAAAACAAAGATAAGTGTCTCTGGCTCCTCATGGGAAAGTCATTACTTCATTTCACCAATGGAGTGACCTCAAATGTGCAGTTTGCAGTAAAGTCAATCTTGACATCAGAGCAGAGTCATGTATATGGATCCCAAACTGTCTGGCTCTATACCAGTCTTAATCAGACTAATGACTTGTATCATTTTTGACTGCATGGTTACTCATGAATATATTTCTTTTAATGAATTCCAGTTACGTTGCTTACAGTGTTATGTTGTTACATGTACAAATATCTGTTTAACAAAAGTTGCTGCCGCTGTTTATGAAAACTAAGATTGCAACTTAAACAGCAGGGTGCTACGGGGTACTTTTTAATTATCGACCTATATCTTTAATGTGTGTTATAAGCAAAGTTATGAAGAGAATCATGTCTAGAAAAGTATGTGATCATTTACGGCTAATTAATATACTAAGTCCTGACCAACACGGCTTTTTCAGCAAGCGATCAACCTGTACTAACCTGTTAAAGTGTTATAATGACTGGTTGTTATCTATCCAATCTCGTAAACAGACTACAGTTATTTATGTTAACTTTTCAAAAGCCTTTGATGTTGTTTCACATGCCAAGTTATTTACCAGACTACACAGTTATGGTATTTGAGATAATGTACTACTTTGGCTAAAAAGTTTTTTCTGTGGTCGCAAAATGTGTACTAAGGCCGGTTCAGAGTTGTCTGGTGTGGCTGAACTTGTTAGTGGTATTGTGCAAGGTAGTGTTTTAAGACCTATAATGTTCCTAGCCTATATAAATAAACTTGCTGCTATTCTTCATAAGCATGGTATATTTGTGCACTTATTTGCTGATGATGTCAAGTTATATCTAAAAATTCTGAACGTTCTTGACATTGTGCAGTTGCAAGGTGCATTAAATAACTTAGTACAGTGGGCTGATAGGTGGCAGCTTAGTTTATCTGTTGACAAATGTTATCTTCTAAATATTGGCATATTAAAGTTTGATACTATATTGACAGTTCGTGGTGTAGCTCTTCCCGTTGTGCAATCTCAGCGTGATCTTGGTGTGATTGTGTCTAGTGATTTATTGCCCACTCTTCATATCAATGACATTGTTGTTAAAGCTCACAGGCGTGCAAATTTAATACTGTGGGCTTTTGAGTCACGTAACGTTTGTCTCCCTTTTACGTGCCTTTTTAGTGTACGTCAGACCTCTTGTAGAATACAACTCTGTTATCTGGTCACCCTGTACTATAAAGGATATTTTGGCCATAGAAAACGTACAGAGGCATTTCACTAAGCGATTACATGGATGAAAAAGTTATACTTACCAAGAATGTCTAAAATGCCTAAACATTTCCAGCATAGAGCTTCGTCAACTACATGCAGATCTAATACTAACTTACACGATTCTTTTTGGTTATGTGGATTTAGACGTAAATTTGTTCGCATTTTGTTCTACTGTGTCAACATGCAGACATCAGTTTAAACTTTACAAGCATCGTACAAATCATTGTGCACGCTCGTCGTTCTTCTGTGAGCGCATTATAAACGTTTCAAATTCACTTCCGAGTAGTGTTAATTTCAGAAGTCTCAATACTTTTAAACAGTCTATAGGTTCTGTTGATTTTACGGTATTTTTCAGATGTTTTTAAACTGCTCGTTTATTTTTGCTTGTGTTCTGTTAGGCTTACAGGCCGCTGTCAGTGTTGTTTCAACCTTATCGTTCCTGTTCATTACTTGTGACCTTGAAAATGTCATGTTCTGTGACTATGAACGAAATAAATGATGATGATGATAATGAGCAGCGTTTAGCTTGGAAGTGGTAAAACGAGCAGATGGGAAATGGAAGAATAAGATAGCGGAATGAACCGAACCGACCATGTTTACAGACTTATATCACAGAAACTCTATCGTGACATGCAACCACGAAACAAGACACAAGCGTAACAACCTTTACTGTTTCCATTGCTGAAAACAATTATGACGAAAAAATTCTTGATAACCAAAAAGAAGCAAACAAAGAAAACACTCCAGAAGTTCTTTTGTTTGTTTACATAATGGCCTAATGTAAACAAACGTCTCACAGCATAGAACATTTAATTAGTCGACCGTTAAGTCGAGTCTGCAGTAGTTTGCACGGTGTCGTCTGTCTGTCGTCTGACGCCGTCGTCGGTAACGCATGTATTGTGAGTAAATGGTAAACCATACTGCAAAACGTATTAAATGATTAATTAGCCCGGTGTCGACTTTGCAAAATTTCAGCAATCCAGACTCCAATGCAAGGGAAACGTTTTTGACGCGCTACTGCTACATGCTGTAGGCGTTTATGGCACGATTGTCGTCTGTCCGTACGTCTGTCTGTAACGGATGTATTGTGGCTAGCCGTTATGGCTTATAGAGAGCTTGTTACACAAAAATTTGCTTTATGTCTTAAACCTAGATATGCAAAATTTCAGCGATCTAGTGCGAAGGAAACATTTTCAAAAATTGGGGTTAAACGGAAGGAAATAAGAAAAATGTGCATCTCGGAAACAGTGAAAAATAGGGCTAAGGTTACCATTAATCAATAATAGAAAATGGCATGCGCTTTTTAGACGAAATGGAAAGCATTGACATTGGTTGACCTTGAAGGAACTGTATAGGCTGCAGCGCGTCTTCCCTAGCAACAGCTGGGCTTTCTTGTCTAATTCGGGGTTGAACAAAGATGCCACAAAGTGGGGTAGGAAAAACGAGCATTTTCAACTGTTAAGTCGCTGTATCTTAGAAATGGTGAGAGATAGCTATAGGCCTATTTATCGCTAGGCCTAATAGAAGTTGCATCGCCCTTTCAGATGAAACGAAAGTCATCAATCTTGGATGACTTCTTTACACAATTTTTTATGCCAAATTGCTAATCGTACTGTATTGTGGCTAAACGGTACGTCGTAGGGAGTTGGCGATGGTACGGTTGCATAGAGTGATAACGAGTTCCCATAAACTATCACCTTGTCTCTAGGCCTACGTAGCAGTTTGGGCAGAATTTTAAATGGATCGAGTTTCTGCCTGTAGCCATTACTCATGTGTGCCCAATTACAGTATCGTATCCGAGCGTTAATTTTAGCGTGTATGCGACTGTAGTCACACTGGGAAATCGCTTTCATTACACAACTGAAGTCGGGCACTGGCCTTCGGATATAGACGGTACGGTCGGCCCACGCTAGTGACCGCTGGGCTTCTGGTGCCTCATAATGGCATTATGATCAGACGAAAAACCAACATTCTGACTTATGTTGTTAAAACGGCAGGCGAGTTTCTTGTCTACAGAATTAGTGTCTGATTCAAACAAAGGAATGGAACGAACACAGCTTTATGTGACTTTATGTACGCAGGCCTACGTGTTAATTCAGTCAACAATGACATCGTCAAATATACTAGAAATAATTATTCAACACAACACGCTTGCACGCTGCGAAAAACAAAAAAAAAGCTGCACAGAGTAATAAATTATTATCAACAGATACGTAGGCCTACAACACGCAAAAAAACTTTTTGCAGTCCACTCAAACGTTTGCAAATGAATTTAATTCAATGGAATGTATTAACAGGCGACGGACATTTATCACACTGTCAACGGTCGTCAGACGTACAATAAACTACAATAAATATTAACACAAATACAAGACGAAATGATGACTATCTATTGACGACATTCTTTCAGGAAGTAACAGCGCACATGTGTGTGACGGGAAAATAATGCAAAAAAACAACAACAAAAAAACAACAAGAATTTACACCGAGAAATTGAGTTCACTACTTCGACGAAGACAAAGTTCACTTTCACATATTTTTTACGCGCGACAGCATGTAATGATTCGCGCGTCTTAGCTATCGTATAGGCGCCAGTCTGTCCGTCTCAAACTGGCGCCCTGTCAAAACGGTGCAAGCTATGATCACGATATTTTCACTGTGGGCTGCCCCAAAGACGCCAATTTTCTGTGACGAAATTTCGTGTCCCCGGTGATGGGGGTTCCCTCGAACTAAGGCGTGAAAAAGGAGTACACCCCACCCCCAAAAAGACGTCATTTTGCCGCTACTGGCTTGTCTAGCGTGAAAATGGTTGCAGATCCGCACAGACATACGATGAGCTTCACAGAAATGTCAACATCGATGACCTTGAATGACCTTAAACCCCCAAAATAAAGGTATTACTGAATTTTTCGCGATTTCGGACTGCGACACACATTTCAAGAGTGAATTGCGAAGAAATGGCTTGAGATAGACCAAGACAACCTGCATATGAAATTTTCAACATCGAATGTGGATTTTAGCAGTCAAAGTCCGGACTCTCTATGCTCAAGGAGACCTGCACAGTGCACACGTGGGTGTCCTAAAATAGCAGTAACCCTTTAAAAAGTGGTTATGCATCCGCTATTGGCTTGTCTAACGTTAAAAAATTGCAGATAGGCACAAACATGCTGCTTATCATAACAAGCACTAGTGACGAGCTTCTTAGGAGGAATGTCAACATCGATGACCTTGAATGACCTTAAACCTCAAAAATAGGGGGTTATAGTAATTTTGCTGATTTTTGGCTGGAGAAGAATGAATTGCGACAAAATGGATGGAGATAGAAAAAGATTATCTGCAAACTAGAACTGCTATAGACTCTCACGCATCTCACAAGCTTTGCACAAATTACCTGTATGTTAAAAGCAAAATGTTGTAAAATTTATTCTTGTGGCCTGCACTGACAAAAATTCCTGAGATTCAAAAGAACAGAAGTGCCGTGAATTCCACAAGTCTGCCCAACCTTTCCCACCAATCCGTTTTTGTAAAAAATACTTATCACTGCAAAACTCCATTAATTTGAAAATATCAAACCAGAACTATATGGTGTTTCATAAAAAGACCCCTTTTTGTTTTTTTCATAATTTACTTAAATTATGAACAATTTACATAAAATTTTACCAGCTGTAGCTGAAGAAATGCTAATTAGAAATATTAGAACAAAATATAGCAATTGATTAAATATTCTTTGCTAGTCGTGATGTAACGCTGACGTCATAATGTGTCACAGGTACAAACTTGCTAATATTTAATCAACTGCCATGTTTTGTTAGAACATTCCGAATTAGTATTTATTCAGCTACAACTGCTAAAAATCTCATGCAAATTGCTCATCTTTTGAGTGAATTATAAAAAAAAACAAAAAAGGTCCTTTTTATGAAACACCGTGTATTAGCGGTGTTAATGCCGAATGCAGCCATTTGCAACACAACTATAACAAGAAATTTGAGCTAACGCTCACAAGACGCGCGAAAGCCTATAGCAGTTCCGGTTCAGTAGTTTAGCTGAAAATTGGGGTGTTCACGCTAAGTTAATATACAAATACCAAATTCTCTATCTGGATCGCATAACGATA
>Ga0056128_1003557_pt1 | contig 19198 bp, 15 predicted proteins | sample WorMetLIZISLAND2_FD_71113 | JGI IMG/M metagenome (GOLD analysis project Ga0056128, IMG submission 71113) | Marine gutless worms symbiont microbial communities from Max Planck institute for Marine Microbiology, Germany - Olavius geniculatus... ... | reverse complement strand
CCACTTGCTTGAGTTACGTCATCCAAATAGATAAAATTGGCTAGCGTAGAATTCTATGTTAGAATTCTCAGAGAATTCTTACTTGCGCGTTTCACACTTTTCGTGAGAACTAGTGAGAACTACTGAGCCGTAGAAGTGAGATTCTCAGAGAAAAAAAGTGCGAAACGCGCCTCTGCTTGCGCTGTTGACGTCAATGACGTCATTGTTATTACGAGTCATCATGTACACAGAACGACGGAAACACGGACAGAACGGCCAATCTCTTAATCTCCTCCAACGTTCACTACGTTCACACTTGGCGGAGATAATAATGGCAGTGGCTATTGCCAAAGACTGAGATTTGCATTACCTGGTCATGCTGTGTGCAATGTGGACCGCATTCCGCTGTCGTCAGTTCTTCGTCGAACTGCTGCCGGCGCCAGACGCGGAATTCAGTCGTCGTCCCGGCGAAACGAACATCTATCTTCCGGTGAACCAGCTCCCGGTAAACATAAGGCCCTCGTTCCTTTACCTACTCAGAACCATGTCCATTGTAAGCTTAACTCGTGACCTACTTTTGTCACTTATCTTGCACTGCAGTGTCTGGAATATTATAACTGCCCTTAATGCTCCGCTCAAACGTGACGAACGACGATAGAAACGTAGCTTGGGTCTTTGTACAACACTCATTTTCAGGCAAAACTCACCGTCGATCACAGTTATGAAATAATTACGTTTCAACAAAGTATGCAAGTGCTTGGGAATCAATTTAGCTACTTAGCCTTAAAACCAAATAATTAATCAAAATACGCTATAGGGTCATACGTAATGCAGAGGTACAAATGCGAGGTACTATCAAGCAAATTAAGTTTAGTCTAGGTGACAGATGTGTATTTCTCATGCCTCTCTAACATAGCTGTTACAAGCCTATAGACATCATTAGCAAGGTGTCACGAATATCGACGATGCGCTAGCTTTAGACGATTTCTGAAAGAGTAAGTAAACGCAACACGATAGCTTTTGATCTCACTGATACGTAATATTAATGGCTTGCCGCTATTAGTAAGATACCTGTGGAACAGCGCCGTGATAGAGAAAGTCTTCTCTGTTGTCGATATGCCAATAATAAATGCGATTGATGTTCGAGACGAAAGCTTCATCCGCCTGTATGCAATGCATTAAACAACTTTATACGAGTAAATGCTACTGTTTAAATCTGTTGACGCTTTTAGCGGCATGTTGTGTCCAGAAAAAATCAGACTTTTTAAACATTTTGCTATAAAAGTAAAAAACATGCACCGAATTCATTAAATAAAATTCCACACACACACACACACACACACACACACACGAAAGTACATCTATTCTAAACAGTACAGTGTAGTTTCGTAAAGATCTGCCTGTCTTTACAGACATTAAAATGACGCTGGCGAATACTAGTTTTCAAACACAGTCAGGCCTAATGTTAGTTCACACAGTTCATCAGTTTCAATCAGATGTCCATAGTGTTTCACTTTTACACGGATAAATTTTCTCTTCGAATATGGCGTACAGTTTAGTTTTGCGTGTTTCTGGCGCATTTTGTGAACTCAGCTCAAACTGTTCGACACCAAACAGCATGCGATGCTGAGAAATGCCGTTATTGTGGTCTGCAGATTCAGTCACACATATAGGCTACTAATCTTGTGTAGCAGGTGTTTCACGAAAGCAAAAAAAACCCAGTTTTCTCGGAAATTTAGTCACATATAGTTTTTAGACCATATTTTTGTAACTTTTGAGTATTTTTACAACTTTTTTTGTTTGCAGCAAATGCCGTTAGCGATAATGTCAGCCAATAAGTCGTGCTGGAAACGCAAATCTAAGAAAAAATCAAAATTTAGAAAAAAAACAACAAATTCTTATAAAACTTTTGCCTCGGTCACCCAAATAAATGTCACATTATGCGTGTAAAATTACACTTGATTTCGTGCAGGTTCGTTATTGCTATTTCAAGATTTTGGAGATCGCAGTGTTATTCTGGACACAATGTAAAACGACACGCATTCTAGTTCGTGTTTAGGTAGATTTCGTAGAAAAAAGTTATAAACAGTCACATCGTCACAAAGTATGAAATAGTCGATCAGATTTTAACAGTCACTGTTTTTTGCACGTTGAACGTTTTAGCACCGATATTCCGCTTAGCGACAGATTCTTGAGGATTCAACGGCTTAAATTCATATACGAATCGGTTTATGTAGCCAAAAAATATTAAACGCTGTAGCAAGTCTAATTTTCTGAAAACGAAACTGATCTGCATGAATGGTGGATTATAGCAGTTTGCGGCTGTGCAAATAAAGAAACAGGAAGACAGCATATGCGAGTGACCGCGTAGAAAGCCTATAGATATATTTCGTTGAATGCGAGAGAGGGCGTAGTGCTGCATGGTCGGTTACGTCGTTTCATCGTCGCAGCTGCAGTGTTTTGCTGACACTCACAGGGTGTTTGCTTACAGAAAGAATCGTGCACGCTGTGGCGTGTTCATTAACGCACTTCCGAGTGCTAGTTAGTGTAACTAGACAGACGTTGACGCACGGACATCGCGTCGCGAATTCGTCGCTCACGGCTCACCTGTCTAATTAGCTCAGAGCGCTAACTGCAGCAGCTACAGGTGCACACGACTTGCGATGACGTCACTCACTTTCCGTGCCAAAACACGTTAAAGAACGCGCTAAATCAACGAATGCGAAGACGCACTATGCGACTTGAGTGTGTATCTTTTCGCGCAGCAATAAATGTCGCAAAAAGTTTTGCACCCGATACTAGATTTTTTTTGCTGTCTAAGATAGCTGATAAGTTTCTTCGTCGAAACACTTTTATACTTCGTCTCATTCAGCACTTGTCTGTCTTTTTCATTTTCACAATTTGGCGTTCGCACTATGCACCCGCTTCCGACTTATAAAGCACTATTTTCATATATTTTAGTGACAAATTGGTGAATTGGTGGTACATCTCTGGACTGCCTTTATTGTTCTAAGGATTTTCATGTTTGTCTCTTTTTTTTCGTTTTGCAATCTGTTGATTTTCTGCTGCGTTTCATGCGTTGGACTTGGACAACGTCAATTAACTACCTGTTAGCTTTAAAGCGTATCGTAGGCCTATTGTTTGCATGTATATTGTATCGCACGTCTTTTTGCAGTTTCACTCCTATTAGCCGACCGTATTTACCTAACGGTCGAGCTTATGGTACAAGTTGTCTGTCTGTCTGTCTATCCGTCTTTCTGTTTGTCTATTACGGATGTACTGTGGCTAAACGGTGTGAAACAGAACCTAGGTTGTTATTGATCATTAATAAAACGTCGCACATTGGCTTTCAAATGACATGAAAATCATTGACTTTGGATGACCTTAAAGCATCATAAAGCACTATGGTATGCCAATCGTGCGGTATTGTGGCTAAACGGTAAGTCGTAGAGGGTCGACGATGGTGCCATCTGATAGGGCACTAGCGACTTCCTACAAACTGCCAATAGTGACCATGTCTCCATCTGCAGCGGTTTGGTCGCGTATCGTAGGCCTATATTGTTGGCTGTATCTCGGAAACGGTTACTATTAATCACTAATAGGAAGTGGCATACACCTTTTCACATTACATGACAATTATTGACCTTCAATAACCTTGAAAATCAGTAAACGCTATTGTGGCTAAACGGTAAGAGATGGGGCCAAGGTTGCTATTGATCACTAATATAAAATCGCATACGCGCTTTCAGATGAGATGAAAAGAAAATCATCGACTTCTGATGACCTTGAACTCACTGACAACCAGTACGGTCGGCTATCCTAGCGACAGCTGGGCTTTTTGTTATAGATTGTTACCGCCCACGAAAGTGACGGCTGTATTGTTTTTAGCATCGTCGCTAAGTTTTTTCTATGTTTTTTGTTACCACGATAGCTGACGAATCGCTGCAATTAGTTTGATAAAATTTTGCACGAACATGTCCTCGACTTGACCACCTCTTGAAGCCTAGTGAATTTCACAATCATAGATCAAAGGTCATGGTCACGTCGGTTTTTGTGTTTTTGTCGGCATGTGCAGCTACCGGTGAGAAAAACTTGCAGTCATGTTGAAGTTTTATTTTTAGTATCTTGTATTAGCTTTCAACTTTTTATTGTACTTTGCATGTGTCTGATTGTTGATTAATTGGACACGCTAGTGTAATCTAGTCGTATTAAAACCAGTTATAGATCAGCTCTCAAGCTGCCGAAGCGCTAAGCCGCCATTTTAACGAGGTCACCACGTAAATATATTTTGATCCTATTCAAAATCTAGTGGTGTAGTAGAGAGCCAGACAAAGCACAGAGTAGGCCTACAAACTGGAGAATGCAGACTGGTAGGTGAACATACCCAGAGTTTGTAGCGAGGATGCGAAGCGTCCTGCACACAGACGGCCTTCAGATTCGACTCATAGACAAACTTGGGAAAGCCGATGCCAATGATGAGTGCAATCGCCAGCACGATTAGACCACCCAAGACGATTCCGACTCCGAGGATGCGTCTGGACATGGCTCGACGCACAAACATCGCAGCTGCTCATCAGTCGCTCCTCGCATCTGTCAGTCGCAGGACCGCAGCATCTTAACTCATCGCTCGTCGCCGACAACCGTTCATGCTCTTGTTGGCTGTGTGCCGGTCACTCTAATCCGTTCAGCCGCTGATCTACGAGTGCATATAGCGAGTGTGTATCTTTTTGCATAGAAATAGGCCTAAACGTTGTAAGAGTTTATTTAAGTAAATTAGCTGCAACGCTTTCGAAGTCGTAAATGAGACTCTGAAATCAGCCGCAGTAGTCTGTAGAAGAACGCTAGCTGCGCAGTGCGAATAGGCCTATTGAGTCGTTTCTCGTAAGTTGTAGCCTAACAGTTGACAGTGCGCTGTTGCGACCAGCTGCTGATGGTGGCATTATAGACCTATATAGGTCGCGTCGATCGCCGACGCTGCGTGCACATAGGAGGTACACATACAATCAGTTTTTGTTTATTCTTAAATACCGAATACTGTGACTCACCTGCACTACCGCATTAAAGCTAGATCACTTTTAGCCTGCAAAATACCGTTACGTTACAACATATTTAATAATTATTATTAGTAATTCGTTAGGCCTACTTTTTACAGTAACAAAATGAGCTGTAGGAGATGGTAGTTTACTACGAAATAATAGGCTTACTACGTACGTTGTAGGCTACGAAGCTGCATAAAAATACATCTGCTGAACTAGGGTAAGATGGTTTTGCGTTAGGTTATACTGTCTGCATTTTAGGCCACCTACAACACTTAGCTGAAAGGTGAAGCTGACAGATAAAATGCATTAAATAACGCTGTTGCCCACCTGATTGGAAGCAGTACACGTGCGTCGGTCTGCGACATCCAGCGCCTCAAGCAAATGTCACGATTGATATACAGTAACGAAGCATCATTAGCGTCAAAGAAAGTAGCATATGAAAGCTGCTCTTTTCAACAAAGATCCGTGAATAATAAATCAGGCTAATAACAGGCAGAGGTGGACGTCGACGATCGACACAGAGTACACTCGACAGCTTCGTCGCCACGGGGAATTTAAAAAATTTCAACTTCAGAGTCCTCGTTTTTAAACATCCAAAACTTACATGAGCAAAACTGCAAATCGAGACCATAAGAATATAGAATAGTTTAAGCCTCCTACTTTTTTTCTTTATCTGTGTTTATAAACTTGAACAAGAAGCCCAGCTGTCGCTAGGTAAGGCCGACCTATATCTGAATCCTTGCAGCGTCCGACTTAATTCCGGTCGCGGCGAAAATGCGATTTCCCATAGTTGACTATACAGTCCCATACTCGCTGGGTTTATGTTGACGTTGCTATTGGACGCTAAAATCAACGTTAGCATACAATACGGTAATTTGGCGCACTTAAATATTGGATAAAGGCATAAATTTTTGTGTTCAAAATTACGAGTAAACCCATGTAGCAGAGATCGTTGGTCTAACGTTAAGCGTTGCAGATATACACGGTGTTTCATAAAAACGGACCCCTTTTTCTTTCTTTCATAATTCACTTAAATGATGACCACTTTACACGAAATTTGTACTAGTTGTAGCTGAAAAAAATACTTATTCAAGATGTTTCAGCAAAATGTAACTGTTAATTAAATATTCTTTGCTAGTCGTGATGTAATGCTGACGTCATAATGTGTCGTGAGTACAAGCTTGCTTGGTGCTCTACCACAGTAAAGTTTTACTCGGGTTATCATCCCCACCTAGCGACACGTCATGTGAAGAAGTTTTATAAGGCTACTCCCCGTGGTTCCAAAGATCTTGCGGTTAATACGCTAAAGTTTAAGCTAATTTTGGACTCCCCTTTGAAAAAAATTGTAAGGGAGATCCCCGTTTCCGGTAGGCTGTGCGCTAATAAGACTTGGTCATTTTAGCGCGTGTAAACTGTCTTAATTTTTGATATGTTTCGTATGTATAAAAATTATTTCTGTGAATCTATGAGCCCCCCCCCCTCGAGTCCACCTAAACCATAGTTAATCCGGCACTGATTGTGGCTAACGGGTAGGTCGTAGGGGAAAACTTTTACACGTTAATTAGCCTTTTGTCAAAACTCTCTGTGTACAAAAATTGGAAGATGCAGTTTAAAGGAAATATTTTCAAATTTGGGGTTAAATGGAGAAAGTAGAAAATGTGCGTTTTTCAACAGATAACTGGCCATATCTCGGAAACGCTAAGAGACTGCAACAGGAACTGGCTGTAGCGCGTCTTCTCTAGCGACAGCTGGGCTTTCTTGTAATGCATGTTTATGATGAAAAATAGGACATTCTTTTTTAACACTCTATTATTTTTCCACTTCATGCAAAGACGTTGGTGCCTCACTGCCCTGGCCACCGAAAACTTTGAAGAAGTCATGGCATGTCTCCGTACAGTTAGCCTTTGTCATGACGACGATATCAATCAATCAATCGCTTTTATTTCAGGCAGCATGGCCCATAGAAACACTAGACAAGACAAGACAGACAGGTATTGACAGACAACAATAAAAGCAAGGACAGACAATAGTTACATATGACATATGATATTGATCATGCTTATTATTTAGCTTACTATACCTCCACAGACACAGCCTAAATCATGCATAGTTTATCGAGAATATTCGATATAATTCGCCATAACCGTCGTCGTTAATTCGTTATTGCTAGCGTATGTGTTCTAAGAAAATCCGGTACATTTCGGTTTTTAGCAGGGAACTTTGATGATAATAGATATTCTTGAGAATTTTCCAATGTTTATACACAAAACATGGAGATAAACGAAGTCATTTCAATTTTAAACAGAGCGAAAACAGACAACGAAAGACTGGCATCTGTTTTACTGGTATTTTTCGTTTTCGTGTTTTTTTTTGTTAAATATAACGATATAATATTTTTTTTCAGATTTTAGATTAGAAGCAAACACGTTGTCTCAACGTGGTATATGGTTGTTTAGTTTCAGTTTCTGTTCAGTTCAGAGCTGTTGTAAGCTTTGCCTGTTAATGCTTATGTAATCTGTGTTCCGTGAACTGGTCGAAGTATTCATTGTTGCTCATATTGGTCACGTTATAAAAGATATTACTGATTTTTGTGTTAATTGGTGTTGTTTAGATATTCTTTGCTGAATCTGTTTTTTTCTGTTTATCGGCTGAATTCAGTTTTGATGCTGTTCTGCCTAGAATTGTACTTGCCAATAATTTTTTAGCTGATCATTACTGAAGTTGAGTTGCAGCTGTGTTTGCATTACACGTTACCACTTTTGCAATAATATCTATTATGTAACCATACACGCTCTCTGAGCTTGTCTCACCACTGCCATCGCATCGCTAGAGCCGCTGGTGAACGTTATTATCAGTCCAGGCCAGACTGACACCAGATTTTATTTTCAGTCCAGACTGACTGATGGCAAATTTTATTTTCAGTGTGAATTGAAATGAGTACTAATGGCAGATTATGTCCTCATTTCAGGCACTACTTGTTGGCAAATTTGATCAGCAGTCCACTTAAGACTTCAGGCTACATTGATCGTGCCGATCAGGCACTTGACAGCTTTGCTTACCTTTGACACTGCCACTTAAGCGAATCCAGTTATTGTCCACTGCACTTACGGTAATCCTTTGAATGACTGCCACGTTTCATGAATAGCTTTTGCATATACCCGGTAGCTGCCGCTCGTTTAGTTGTCCTCCAATACCGGGACTACTGGCGGCAGTAGGTGTGATGCTGCAGTGCAGGTATGGTGTTAGACCCAGCTGATATGCTGTTGTCTCGGTTGGTCAAAGTGATGTTGTTTTCATTGTTATCTTGCTAATTGTGACCTTGACTTGCAGTTCTTGCTTGGAACTCAATATTAAGCTTGCATTCAGGCAGGTCTACAGTAGCATAGGTGGCACAGCTTAGTCGGAAAACAGCTATTGCTGGTTAGTAACGTTGCACTGGCATATTTAAACTTTGTGCAGTTAACCTGACTTTAGTGACTACTGGCCTATGGCAACCCAGACTGATAATAAAATCTGGTGTCACTTCGGCTCGGACTGATAATAACTTTTTCGAGTGCTGCTGGTGTGTATACAGCCCTGCCAAGTCTCACGCAACTCTCATGAGTCTCACACATTTTCACTCCAGTCACACTTTTCAGCCCACCAACGTTTATGATCAATCCAAAATAATTACTAGGCCTAATGCTTAGAAGCGCAGTGGGGGCAGTTGCCCCCTCCCTTGCACTTGTGGCATGGGGCAGCGCGAGGGCAGAGAAGTGCCCTTTTGTGATATAACGAGACCTAGACTTACTGAGCTCCATCCATCTGCACAATGTAAATTAACACTTTTCTTTTCTTATAACATTATTAGATATAGCCTAATTCTACATTTTTGGTTAACTGTTAGGAATTTTCTTTTTTTCTTTTTAGCGCCAGTGTATTTTTTATATACAAATAAAAATTTGTGTGTGTTTTGGTTGGTTTTGCAGTAAAATTTTATTTACCAGCAAAAGTGAACATTTTTATACTCCAGTAATTACTAATTAGGCCCTAAGTTACAGTATATATCCGGCATAAGTCAAAAATAGTTTAAGCACAAAACAATGCAAAGCACTGAGCTGTGAAGAATTTTGTGCCATAAGTTCTCTGTAGAGCCTTCAAACAGCAGGCATCGTGGGTAAAAAAGTAGGTGGGACAGAAAGTTGTAATTTTTTTCAGTAAACACTGCAAATTTCTGACAGAATTCTGACAGACAGTTGTGAATTTCTGACAGGGATGATTACAGATGTTTAAAATTTTAATTCTGCCATTAATTTTTTCCAAGGGCAAGAGAACAGGAAGGAAAGGGGAGTCAATCTCATACATTTCAATTTTTGGACCATGGCAGCTATGTTTATATATACATGTATGTGTATGTGTGTGAATCAGGTGACAAAGCTAGTGAGATCAAATGAACTAAGTGTCGCTGATCGTCAGCTTGCATTTGAAGCAATTGGTTTCAAGTTTCTCAAGAGATTGCTAAGAACTGGTAACATTTTTCCATGATACGCCATATCTGTTATATTTTTTGACTTTTCAGTGCTGTTTTTTGGTAAAAAAAATTCATATCTAGCCTGCAAAAATCATCTTTTAAATGTTTTTGTGGGTTGGCCAAATCTGGAGTAATTTTGGAAAAGTAAGCACAAAAATTGAAAACAGTAATATTAGTAGTTTCGTGACATGTTTAATTGTTTATATTCAAAAGATTAGAAAAAGAGTTAAACTGTAAATTAATCAAACTATTTTTTTAAATGCAGACATTACATTTTAACCAATATAAAATAATGTGTGTCTGTTGTTATTTTAAATTTAATGTACAAATGAAAATATTTCTGACATCAAGTGATGTATTTAGAAGTTTTTTGTTAAAGTGCTACAGTGTTGTTTCAGAAGTTACTGACGGAATTTATTTGGTGCATCATTCAGAGTTTCACAGCATGAATGTTGCTCACTATGACATTGTGTTTGATTTTTTCATTGCAGCTAAGACGCCTGCCAACTGTTCAGCAAATTGCTATCGAGCCATTGCGACTACCATCTTGTCTTGCTTTGTTTCTGTTGAGAACATGGCAAGTCTTTTTTTGTCACTCTTTTGTTTATACATACAGTTTATATTTTTAAAAGTTAAGACATTAGTTTTTTACTTCAGCATTTTTTCTGCCATTATGCTCTTGACATTTTCCATCTTTGCATGCAGTTTAGTTTCTATAATTAATGCATCATTTTTTCCTTTATATTTACTTTTTTAGCATTTTTAGATTTATATCTAGCTCGGTTCATGCAGTTCACTGTTTGTAGGTAACTCGTTCTGAGATGTTGGATTGTTTGACTTCATTGAATGATATTATTACTGCAGTTTCAAGGTATTTGTTTTTTATTTTACTGAATTTTACAGTTGTATTCAGCTGGTTTGCACATGCTGAAGACAACAGTAATTGTTGTGTATGTAATATATTTTGGGAACTGTCAAGGATGGGGGACATATGAAGGATGTGAAACGTTTTGCTAGTCCTGACAGAATGCACATAATTAGCAATAAATAGAGAATCTGCAAAAATTGTGTGGACAGCTGGTTAACCTGCAGCATTACGTAGGCTTGGTAGATTTTTGGATCATATTGTTGCTGATAAAGAACTGATGAACATTGACCAGTTTAATAAACACACTTATTTTACAATGTATTATTTTTTCTTGAATGTATTTTGTGGGTTATTCACTAAAGTGTTAGCAGTGGTTCTATTCCAACTGCTGTAGTACTTCAGAAGACACAGAAAGCAGTGCTATGGTGGATGATGCATACGACATTATAGCAGCGGTGGCAGCAACAGCTGACGGTCGTGTTGCAATCTGTGAAAAACAGACATTGACTGCTCTCTGTCAAGCCGTAGCAAACCGTTGCTATCGTATGTTTGTTGTTTCCTGTAGCAAGCTATTATTGTCACACGTTTACTGTTTTTCTGTTGCAAACCATTGCTGTCGTGCATTCACTGTTTCCTTGTAGCAAATTGTTGCTATTGCAAATAAGTTATGCATATTCATTAATATACAGCATTTATTTTGATATAGATAGTTACCATTTTGGAGTGTGAATTTGTTTATAGGAACTCTTTGCCCAATCTTTGTTTGTATCTGTAAGTTTGTGTTGTTCGTGGTTTGCTGTTGCAGACTCTGAGCGGGCAGTGTGCATCGTGGAGGCAGTGATTGCTGCGAGTGACTACACTGTGCCATGGCATGAAAACATTGACAGTTTACTAGCACTACTGGAGTCGTTCGCCTCAGATCTTAAGTGCCAGATGGTGACGTATCACACATCACTAGCTGCTGCAGACCAACATAACTCTTGTGCATATCTGTGGAGACTTGTGTCCATATCAGTGCAAAATTTGCGGGTTTTAATTAAGTGTTCCATAAATCTGTAGTTGTAAAACACTGAGTAATATTTGAGATTTGCATATTTTGTGTGAGCAGCACAACAAGCTAACGCTAGCAGGATTGTCTGCATATGTGCCAGTTACTCAGTTAGTAGTCATCTATGGATATCATATTGGTGATTAGGAAGTGAGTGGATGTTGTCTCGGATCAGTGAAAGCTATAAAATTTTAACGATTGAAGTCAAGCTGCTAGAAATTTTTGACTATGAACTCTGTATCTGTGTTTCATCATTTTGGCCGAATGTGAGGCTCTTAACTTTCTTGATGACTGTCTGGAGGATAACAGGGAAGATTATTAGAACCACCATTATGTTAATTACATATGCATGCGTATAATGGAGTTCTTACAATTTTAGGTTGAGCTCATTTTTTGTGTTTTGTGTTTCTGTAAAAGTTAAAGGTCCATGGCCATGGTCAAACTCACTTGTGAAATTTATGTAGATCTCAATTAGACATTTCACCTTGTATATATAACATGTTGATTTATGCTTTATAAATGTATGAAATTTATGTCTGAATATAACGAAAGATGGCATTACGCTACATTATGCTGAAAAATCTGATATTGGCAAGTGGCTGGAAATGACGTCAGCAGTTGAACACAGTCAGTGTTTACCAATTAATTTTAATATTTTTAATGACAAAAAATACAGTGTCGCATCACAACTGCAGCAGTATATAGGTAGAAAATGTTATTTTATAATGCTCATGTTTCAATGCATATTTTACGTTGATGACGTGTTCAACCACTGACGTCATCAGCCTGTCAACATGGCGGTTCGTTTTCTACGACGTTTTCCTAGATCGTAGATTTCAAATGTAAGTTTCTCCATGTTGACAAAATGCTTATTACCGATATTACTGTCAAAAGTATCAGAAAGTTATGCTGTTTTAGGAAAACGGATAAAATATATATGTTAATTTTTGGTGTCCATGGACCTTTAAACTTTTTGTTTCTTTTCTGTGTGTTTGTGTGCATTCTGCCTGAAAAGGCTGTCCCCAAAATGACCTATACTGTGTCGGGTGGGACGTTAAACTCTCACTCACTCACTCACTCACTCTTAACTGTGTTAGCTGATGGAATACTTAGTTCATCTTGAACATTCTCTGAAAATGTTGTGTAAATTTGAACATTTTCTAGGGAGAAAACATGTGTGCTTCTGTAATCTGACATTGTGCTAAATGTGATGGAGCAGGATGCAAGGAAGTTTGCTGCTTGTGACAAACTGCTGCTCATTGTTAATTCTATGGTATTCTTTTTCTCTTTTTTTTGTTTATTTCTAGCTAGTGATATCTGATAAGTGCATATCATTTGCCATCTTTGTTCTATTAGTTGCTGTAATTAACTTCTTCACGCATTAGCTGAACATGTTAGTCACAAGTCATAGAATGCGCATTAGTACAAAATTACTTTCCAGCAGTTTGCTTTTTTCTTTTACTGTTATCTCAATGCACTCAAATGAATCAATTTTAGATTTTGCATTACTTGAGTTTTGAAGATTTTAGTGTGACATTTTGCTAGGCTGTCATACACCATTCATCTACAGCAGGCTTTTCTTATAAAGGTCATATTGACTCTCTAGTGTAGTTTGATTGAGGTGATTATACTTACCCCAGTAGATCATAGTGAAAACTGTGCAGCAAATTGAGTACAAGTGTGCATTGTGTTAATGACTAGTTAAATTCCATATAACGTAATGAGACATTTTGTAACATGAGTTTAATATTAAATTCCAGTTTTCACAGTGGAGTTAATTTGAAACCACTGTCATATGCTGCAGCCTAGAAGCAGTTGATATTGGATTCACTTTTTACTGCCTGGTTGTGCATTGTGGCTGTTTATTTTGTAGGATAATTTTTCTGAAATTGCGGATGGATTATTTTGGAATGATATTCGGCAAGGACTGTATGATATTTTGCATAGTCGACTCGGTAAGTTAACTGCGTGTTATTTGAGTTTGAACTATTTCGGTTAACCGATGATTTTATGATTTTTGATCTGTTTTGATGACATTTACTTGTGAAGCTGGTTTTGTATGTGCTTGAAGCTAGCTTATTGGGGCACATTGTGAATGCTGTTTTTGAGACTATTTGTCATTGTTGTATTCGCTCAGTTGAAGCACAGCGTGACTCAGCGCTCAAACTGGTCTCACTCATAGTCAGTGCTTATGGCATCAACTGGTTAGCTGCAGGCAATGATGAAACTCGTTTGTTTCCGTTGCTGGCTGTTCGTCTGTCCTGCATTGAAGTTCAAATGATGCTGGAAGAACAGAGCTATGCCAGCGTCAGTAGCTCTTGCTCTTGCCATTTATTCTAAGTTGCTTTTGATACTGTTATTTTAATAGCATTGTAGGTTTTGTTCATACGTCTGTCTCTCTCTCCGTCTGTCTGTCCGCTCATCTGTCCCATATGGCCCTTTGAGTTGAAAATGAAAAGGTGTAGTTAAATTAACTGGATTGCCAGATTTTAGCTCAGAAGTTGAGCTCAGATCATTGTCTACAGATGTCGATTATCTTCATTTTAGCTGAGTCTTTCGCTGAGCTTAAGTTTGGTTTATAAACAAAAGGTGGAGTGATTTTACTGAGCTTTTCACTGTGCATATCATGCAACAGTGTTTATAAGCCATCCCAGGCATACCAGGCACAATGCTTTGTTTGGCAGCATAGAAAATACGTAAGCGTGTCAGCAGCAGGCCAATGGTTTTTTAGTTTTAATTTATATTTATATATTGGTTTCTAACTGAGACATTACTGATGCTTTTACTGCAGATGTCATTTGTGCAGATAACTGAAGCCAAGCAGCAGTTGCTGATGTCATGTTTGATAATCATCGAGGCAGCATTTATACATCGTCATGGTGATGATGTTGGACAACTTGAGCAGTTAGATGAGACCTTTCATTGTGCATTTTCTGCCGTTGCTGGCTTTCTGACGTCTTTGCAGCCACAGATGGTCTATCAGCCTTGTTTTGTATTTTGTTACATTTTTTATTTCAGATACTTGTGCTTATGTTTCTTTGATGTTAAGAATTTGCCTGACTTTTGCTGTCATTTTATGTTGCCCAACTCAGGTGAACGTGTCCTGCCTTGTAGGATGTACACTGGTATGTGATTTACTTACCATTTGGGAGGAAGAGCTGAGTTCACCTAGGTAGATAGTTTATCTTTTCAGTAGTAACTGGGCCCAGTGTGCAGTAGCTACATTGATTGGAGATGGTGATTGGCTTCACTTTTTGGCTTAGCTTTTCGCTCAGCTCAAGTTTGGTCTAAATACAGAGTTAAGCCGAAAAGTGAAGAGATTTTGCTGAGCTGTTAGCTAAGCCAAAACTTTGGTCTACATCCAGAGTTTTCACTCAGTGAAAGGCTCAGTGAAAGTCTTAAGTCAAAAAGTGAATTAACGTAATGTGTTAGTCATGCCATGTCTGCATGAACACTGCAGATCAAGCGCAAATCAACCACAGATCAGCTCTGATCCCAGATGTTGCTTTTGTTAGTCACCGCGCATCATTTTATGGCACCGCAAATTAGAGCAGATCACTGACTTGGACTATTTCTCTTACCTGATCTGATCTGCAGTACCAGAAGCAATGGATCACTGACTTGAAGGCCAAGTGTGGCTGATTGGGGTAGTGGTATGTCTGCTTGCTGCAAACCGCGGGTCTAGTCATTTGCTGTCGCAGGCAGTAGATGGCTGCATAGTGCACTGCGGTATCATTAGCTCATGCCAATCAGCTGCCACTTCCGAGATCGTAAAGCATTTCTGTCCACGAGCCCGTCTCACATAAGAAGCGCTATAGAAAGTACCATACTTTGCCCATTACTTGACCTTTTTAATTATCGTATCTGCAGTTGATCTGATGTGATCTGTGGTGATCTGCAGTGTTTAGGCAAACCGATCATGTTGGTTGTAGTGTAGTTGAGAGTTTGTGCTGCTGTAGATGATGAGTCAGCTTGTGCGTGCAATGATGCGGTTCATTGGAGCACTAGCGTCGGTGAGCACACTGGCACTTAGTGATGACTTCATGTCCTTGTTGCCTTTCATCTCCCAGTTCAGGTCTCCTACATTGGTGGATTATTGCTAGCTAGTGTTGTTTACTCATAGTTTGACATTGCTACAATGCGTCTCGAGAATGGTCTGCAATAGTGTGATATTTGTTGATCGTGGAACCTAATGCCTGATTCCTAAGGATGAAGTAAAAGCACCTTTTTGTCTGCACTGTAGATGTCTGGGATTAGCCAATAAATGTTTGGATTAACTTCGTTGCTAACTTTCATTTCCATTCATTTAGTAGATGATTGCAAATGTTCGTACTTTAGCTGAAGATAACACTGAGGTTAGACTTCAGTTTATGTTTATGTTATCTTGGTATTTGTTCTAAGAGAGTAGTTTTCATTCTCGATGAAAAAGGAAGTCACATGTTGTATTTGATGTGGATGATTAATGTTGCAGCCACATGGCAGTGCGTGACATAGCTGGACAGGGTTTAGCAGACAGTTTGTCGTCACTCAGCATATTATCTTCTGACTGCAGTGCATCAACACGTCAAGCCGATGCACTTCATTGCAACTGTGCTGCAGCTGCTGCTGTGGAGCACAGTCAAACAAAAGTTGATGTAAACGCGAGTAAAGCACCAGCAACGGACTCACGGTTGACTGCAGCAGCATCATCCAGCCGTGATGATGGAACTTCTAACTCTGTGAACTCTGCACTGTACTTGCTTCAAGGACTGAGCCACTGCAGTTATCATGAACCATCGCTGCTTGTACTCGCTGGACATGCTACCTATGATGTGGTTGTCGATCTGTTTGTCTGCCTCTGGCATCAGTTGCAGATGTCTCAGCAGCCCGATGACAAAACACAGGTTCGCATATTGTTGAATCCTTTTTCAGAATTTCATGTTTGATTATTGAAGTGGTATGAAGTGAGTGCATTTCCAGTTAATACGCTTAGCATAGTGTTAAATGCTGCCGATAGCTGTGATGAAATGCTCTGTTCATCTGCCGCAGGCTTTTTCGTGAAGGTAATATTTTGTTCATATTTTGGTGAAGTACAATGTTGTTCTACCAAACTGTCTGCCAGTGATTGGTCACTTATATGCAGATACAATCATTCATGCACGGAATTAAATAAAATTTTGTGGGAATTTTTTGTTACTTAACTGAAAACTGCTGTAGAGGATTAGTTTGTGCAAGAATGAGCATTATCAGTTGACGAGAAAATAGTCTTATGATACTGACTTCATGCTGTTTTGTGTCACCAAAAGAGAATTTGAATTGGATTTTTATTTTTTGTATGAATATATCAGTCTATGATTCCCGATGAAGCCAGTCAGCTCATTTATATTTCCTCTAATGTTATAATTTTTACATATGCCTGGGCTGTATTATGTGTCTACATTGAGTCTCAAATGGTTGTCTTTGTATTAGCTGAAATCTAGAAAAGAAAACAAAACGTGCATATGTGTCTGGTAAATTTTATTAGTATTTTTCTACTCTGGTTATGTTTGGTCGTGGATGTGTTGTCCACTTCGCAGGTCCACTTCTCTTGTCTGACAGAAATCTTGAACAATTTTGCTCACATATTGCCGCACACAGGAGCAATGAAGCCAACATTTGCCAATCTACTCGTGTTTCTCTCTCATTACGCACCAAGCCGGTGTGAGCTTCGCTTTGTTGCTTTGTACTGCCTCATAGTTTAAATAACTTGTTACATGATCGTAAGTAATATAGTAAATGTATTTTTGATTTACCAGATTTTGGCACTCCTTCTGGCAGTCTGACCAAATCTGGCTTGCATTAAGGTTGTTTTTCATTAAGTAATTTTTTCTGCAAAGTGCCAAAATGTTTTCATCTTTGGTGTCATGAAAAGTATCCGACTTTTATATATAGTGATTTAGCAAACTGCTGAGCAACTGGCTAATTTGTGGTAAAGTGTAGAATAGTTGTCTCGTGTAGTTAATGTTGAGAAAGACAGAACAGCAGTGAGATACTCATAGCCAAATGTCACCAAGAAAGGTATGGTGCTACGGAGCGTCGCCGGCCACAATGTTGCCTCCACCCAACACAGGTGAATGCGCCCTGCCAGCCCCAGCCAGACAGGCTGGTAATCGACTTACCTACCCTGGAGGGATGGAAGGCTGAGTTCATCTAGGTGGCTGGTTACATACTGAGATGGTTTTATGCAGACAGTCACCCATCCAGTTAGTAACCACTTGATAGCGACCCGACCTGGAGTTGAAGCCACGACATATCAATCATCAGTTGAACATCTTAACATTATGCCATGAAGCCATTTTGTGTTTGTAAAGATTAGAAGTAATTAATTATGTCACCATGCCAGTTGTTTGCTGTGGAGCTAATTAGTGAACTGAATTTGTGACTGTTTGCTGTGTGCATTGTGCCAGTGGTGAAATGGTCAACGTGTGCAGAGTCCTGCATTCTCTGCTTAGACTTGATATCTCTCATGCTCAGTTTGCTCGTCACGTTTCAGTCAGACACACGTAAGTGATGATGTTGGTTTGAGGTTCCAGGTTTCAGAATTTCTGCGGTTATTGCTGGAAAGTTCTATATTTTGACTCTCCAAAAAGTACCTTAAAAGACCTAAATTGGGCATGGGTGCTGAAAAAGTCCAAAAGTTCTGAATTTTGCTAGTTTCTTCCTGAATACCAAGTAGTTGAATCATTACTTTTTTAAAAGTAATTTCTCTTAAGATACATTAGAATCACTCTTCACTCGTATTTTTACTTACTTGGTTTAGTAAATGTTTGCTGCTTTTAGTGCTGTAATGCTTTCAGGTGCCATTCTTTCTATTGGAATACATGCTACAGTCCTACCCATCTCTGTACGTCCAAATAGGCCACAACTGCATCACTGAAACAAACAGGAGCAAATTCAACTGGCAATGCTGACAATGGCTACTGCAGTCTGTGCTATTCTCACCTAAGGTTTTGGTAGAAGTTAGTTTAGCAGTTTGAGCGTGACCACAGTAAGTGGGTGTAGCTTTAAGTGTTTAAGCTTTTCATACTCTTGAAAATTTGATAATGATGACGATCATCTCATTTTTTAAGTTTCAACTGACAGATTTTTTTAGTTTACATGTATTTATTTTGGTGTTGTGATAGCGCAGTAAGTCTGCGTGTGTGTGTGTGTGTGCAGAAACAGTGTCAGGGGTGGTGGATGCAAATCCATTGTTTAACAGCATCATTGCAGTGCTCAGTCAAGTCATTGACATACAGAGTTCACAAGCTGAACGTCTGCTCGTTGTGTGTGGTCCTTATCAACCGGTCTGGGACTGCGCTGCCGGCATCTACTGCAACACACTGTGCGGTTAGTGAGCAAATTGTTCTTTGTATATGCTCAGAATTTGAAGCAGTAACTAATAAGTTATACAAATTTTTCAAATTACAACCTTTATTAGTTAGTTTGTTGACATTTCGACAATCGCTGCTGTCTGTGACTACTTACTGTCCGCCGCAGCTACACCTGGCGGACAGTCATTCTGACGTAGGCAGCAGCGGTTGCTGAAACGTCAACAAACTAACTAATAAAGGTCGTGATTTGATGAATTTAAATAATTTTTGAGAAACTTGTTGGTTTATTGTGGATGCACGCATTACGTGAGTTCATGTTTCATCGAGAAGTAGGATTATCGCTTCGGTCGACACTTTCTCTTAGAATAAATACCAAGATAATCGGAAACATGAACTGAAGTTAGAATTCGGTGTTATCTTTCT
>Ga0056128_1003556_pt1 | contig 19200 bp, 11 predicted proteins | sample WorMetLIZISLAND2_FD_71113 | JGI IMG/M metagenome (GOLD analysis project Ga0056128, IMG submission 71113) | Marine gutless worms symbiont microbial communities from Max Planck institute for Marine Microbiology, Germany - Olavius geniculatus... ... | reverse complement strand
CGTCATATCCGCAACCGACTCATTAGAGTTCGTAAAGGATGTACGTTTCACTGATGTATAGATTGTGGAAAATATTGTTGTCTAATATGTCGAGGCCGGAAACTTTTGGGATGACCCTCGAAGATTAGTTTGGACGTAAGGTCAATTCGATTTTAGTTTGGAAGTAAAGTTACGACGTTGTTATGCATACCGCCCGTGGTTAATATTGCGCTCACTGCGATAATAAAACGACGCGACAAAAGCGTGCTATTAACGATTTTTCAGTGTCATAAATTTCACATTAAGTCATTTCAGCTTTCGAGAGACAAGAAGCTTCAAAGCCCCTACCGTGGACCCAGCTGCAGAGGGAACAGGACTTTCGTCCTCCAGATCTCAACACTTTAGCCCCTAAACAAAATCCCCACTCGTAGCCTGCAGCAATCAACAGCGGTGGCATGGGTCAAAAATGCGGGAGGAGGCAGAAAATTGCCAAAAATTTGCAATTTTTCGAAAAACAGCTGCAAATTTTCTGCGCAAACTATGGGTACTTAAAATTTTTGATTTTGCTCCTAAATTCTTCCAAAATGGGGGACTTTTACTTTTTAGTAACAGATTTTGTATTTTGGACGCACATTTTCCAACAAACTAAAATTTTGGGCTGTCAATTGCTTCTTTTCCACTTGCCAAGACGATTTTTACTCGTAGTCGTGCTTGCACAGAGCCGTAAGTAAGCAGGGGTGCACCGGGTCAGCAGTCGCGGATCCAGAAATTTGGAATAGGAAGCGGAAGGGTAAGGGGCAGAGTCTGGGGAGGGGGCTGATGTGCTCCCTCCACAGAAAATTTTTGAAAATTTTATGCAAAAAATACTGCATTTTCGTGTAAATTTTTTTACTTGTTTTAAAATGCACCAAGTCGGTAAGAGAAGAGGGGGCGGCCGCCCTCTCCCCTTTTGAATTTGCCACTGGGGTCCAGTACACCCGAAAATGAGTAGCCGCAGTTTAGCTATGCATTTTTGCAGGAACGGAACTAAACGGCATTTGCAGCCACCAGACGTGTTTTCTGGGCTTTTATGCCGTCCAAAATGCATTTGCGGTCGGGGCTCTGCCTCAGAGCCCGCTAGGGAAGCTTACAGTTCTCCCCATGTACACTTGGAAATTTTTTACGGAAAGGCCGGGACTCACTGCCTCCTCCCCGAAAGCCCCAAAGTTACCAAATAACCTGTTCCTCGCTTTTGGGATTCGCCTCGAATTTCTGCCTTGCGTGCGTGTATCTCCCCCCCCGAGACAAATTCCTGGCCGCTAGGCAGCTGATGTGATACGAAATGATGTACGCCGGCTTTGAGTGCAGGTCGTCATAACGCCGACTGCCATGAGTCCCAAGTCGGCCGAGTGGTATTCGATGCAGATCAGCAAGGGCTGTCCGGACAAAAGCCTCAAGATCAAGATCGCGATACGCATCGACAAGCCGCAGAATATGAAACACGCCGGGTACGTGTATAGGCCACAGATGCGAACTGCACTGTATACCACAAAAAGGCACCGTTTTTATTTTGTAGTCGTTGAATCACTGGACTCGTATTTCCTACAATGTGTGCTTATTAATTACAAACTGCCGTTCAGTTTATACTATAGTTTATCTATACTTTTTTATACAGTGGCGTCGTGCAGTGGCAAATCCAGAATTTTGAAATAAGGGGCGGAAAAGTAATGAGTGGGATCTGGAAGGGGGCTGTGTAGAATTTCTAAAATATTGTGTGAAAATAATGCATTTTGTGCAGCATTTTCACTTTTAAATGTCGTCTCTCGCATTTCCCCGAATCTGCCACTGGTGTCGTAACAGGGTGGATAGCAACTGCTCAGTCTAAATTTTTGGCTGTCAGAAAATTATCACACATTTAAAATCTTTTTGTCTGAAAAAATTTGGTCCAAAAATGCAAAATTTGGCATAAAATAAAACCCACATTCTGAGAAATGTTTTACGGGCAAAATTAGAATTATGAGCATTCAGATACAATCTTCTCTGTCAGAAAGTTACTTGAATTAACTATCGGTCGGAATTCTGTCGGAATATTGCAATTTTTTTGTCCGGTTGATTTTTAACGCGCGACGCCGTTGAAGTTACCGCGAAAGTCAGCAATTGGACACAACTTGAACTGACAATGGTCAAGATAATATATAATACCATGCAACCATAATTGTGCAGTTAAACCGCAATGCAGTCGAATAAATGAGTTAACATAATGTCATGAAATCGAGTTAGTTAGTATTATAAGCACAAGAAAACATGAAAATGAATGAGCACAAATCTTCGAGCTGCGGCACAGTCTCCAACATAGCAAGTAGCCTAACATTTTTAAGACCGAAAAAATGATAGGGATATATGGATGAATTTAAACTTGCAACCATAATAATCCATAACATTCTTTGAAAAATTTCCAGAGAAGCTAAAATGGGGGGCTACTGTGCCACGTCGTTGTTATACCGAGTAAAACGATAATCATGATTTTTCTGCACAGTGCACAAGACGTTACATGTAGCTGGGCAATTAAATTCACCGAAATAACTGACGACGTCAAATAATAATAATAATAATAATAATAATAATAATACAAGATTTATATAGCGCCATGTAGTCTAAAGATACAGCGGCGCTTGAGTGGAGAAGTACAAAAGTATCGACAAAAATTATGGATGTCGCCAGGGAGGGCCTCAAAGCCAGCGTCCGACTTCAGCGATTTCACAGAGACTACTACAGTTCCACACATGCTATGTTAGCGCCGCTATCGAACGCTACAATCAATAGTACGTCGCACGTTGATGCTAAATGCAGGCAGAAACTTTGCGTTGAAAATTGCGGTCAAACCGCTACAGATAGCGACATGGTTAATATTGACAGCCAATAGAAACTTGTCATTGTTCTATTCACTGCACAGTATTATCAGTGACCCTCCTACGACGTACCGTTCATCAACAATACAATGTCATACGTAACAGACAAACGGTCGGATGAAGGGGAGGGGAAAATTCGCGACTATAATCCCCCAACTGTGGAGAGGATCGACGACTGGCAAAGATGTCGACAGACAACGCCACAATGTGATTTGCAGTTCAGAGATGCGTCGACAATCTTCATGCGTTGAACGGATATTAATGTTTACTACCGAAGGGGAACACAGTTACTCAGATATATAGACTAAACGTTAACTTCCTGTTTTGTTACGTGTAGGCAAATAAAAAAACACAGTCGTAAGGCAGATCTCGGAGCAACGGCGTATACGAACATTCTCTGACTTTAGACTGGATCATGAAACAGCATCACCTCGGGAGTCGAGACAATTCATCTCGTGATGTGATTTGTCCAGTAAAAAAACTGACAGGCGTTGTAATCTGCGGCAGACGCTGACCTTGGCTGAAGCCGTCGGAGTGAAAAACCGCCGATCGACTGCGTTCAGCACTGACATTACTGATGATGACGTCACAGCAACGGGGCGGAAGCAGAATTCCAAGCGTCGTTGACGTAAAGCGGCAAAGAAACCGTCGTCACCGATCAAAACCTCAAGGGATTTTAATCAAAAGTCCATTTTTACGTTGCATACCGTTATCCTCTCCGGTCATTTGCTGTACTAGCGCCATCTGGCGAGTCGTCACTGAATTAATCGTTTTCCGCGCCCATCACTAGCCGTTCAGCTGCCGTCGACGTTTTCTTCTTTCAGAAGCTTGTTGTCGACGTTGCAGTTGTCATGAGTCGCCGCCACGCCGCCCTGTTCTGCGCGCGTCGCTGTGCCGTCGCCAAGCCGAGATTCAATGGACGCAGATCGGTCCACACTGTTCTGAGCCACGATTGTCTGACGGCCAGACCTTCGTCTCCAGTCTGCAGGAGCGTGGCAAGTGCAGGCCTGCATGCAGAACTAAGTAGTTGTCCTGACCTGTCTACTCGGTTGAGATGACCGAAGAAGGACAGACGGCAACTCCGGACAGTGGCTGTCAGCAGTGGTTGCGTAGTACAGTCGCAATCTTAGCCCGTCGACATCTGCGGTCGGTCCGATGATATCGGTCATTTGGCCACACCGAAAACGAGAACTGTGAGCGTCCGCCCACGAAGTTTCTCGGCTGCTGGCCCTGTCACAGTTTGTCATCGGAGCTCAAGAACACGATACTGACTTCGACAATTCACTAGTCAGCCAGCAAAAAGAAGATGTATCTATGCAGCTATTACGCGTCAGCGCAGCCGTCATACTTTTCTAAGACTTGCGTGAAAGAAAAACAGTGTTACTGAACTGAACTGAACTGAACTTGAGCTAAAGGAAGTCATCATTGAAAACGGTACACCGGCCTGTTTACGGGCGTCAGACAACTGGAAGGAACGATGGGTGGTGAGAAGAAAGTTGTTGTAGAAACTAGTGACTGGTGAGGTCATTGGAGAGAGGACTGATGAACCAGGAAGTGGCATACCAGAATGTGACTGGCGAAGTCAGTAAGGCAAAAAAAACTTTTGCGCTTGTTGGCTTTTGTTCCCCGATCTCAAAAATTGTTATCGGACTCTATACGCCGGTGCAGTTCTGAGTTTACTTTCAGAGTTCTGCTGAACAAAAAAACGCTTTGCATTTAGTCTGTTATGGTGAAGTATGCTATCTGTAGGCCCAGCCTACTTTAGTTCTCATAAGTACTTTTTTCAGTGTGCCAATTTGTTTCGCACGAGGCCCCATTCTTACTTTATCGCCAGACTGCAAGCGCAGGAATTTGTTTGGGCCTGAGGAAGCTGATTGCAGAGGTGCGAATTAGTCCAGACAGAGGTGCACGCAGCGCCTGTGGAGGCGCAGATGGCAGGATTGTCTGAACTTGTGATCGCAGAGGTTGCAACTGTACGGGCGTTCGCCCGTGTGGATTCGCCTGTGTTTGGTCACATCGCTGGGATGACCGAACTGTCGAACACAGAGGTCGCATTTGTGAGGCGTCTCGCCCGTATGACTGCGCCTGTGTTTGACAAAATTGCTGCAGTCAGCAAATTCCTTTCCGCACGTCTCGCATAGATACAGTTTCTCAGTTCCATCTGTATGGCGATGATGCATGTGACTCGTCAGATGGCCAGATGTGGCAGACTCCTCTCCGCATTCCCGGTGCACGTGTCGCTTTTCTCCAACACGGCGGCGGCGTACCGCTAGCTTCCCCGCAGTGCTGGACGCTGCCACATTTTCATCTTTGTTCCTGGCGGTCTTCTTCTCTTCTGCTGCGTGCTCAGCCTCGTGAAGGCTTAAACGCCTTCCACTGTTAAACCCTATCCGGCAGACGTCGCAGCGATAGAGCTGCGTACCGAGGTGCGTGCGGATGTGCTTGACGAGACTGCTATGCCTGACGATCAGCTGGTTGCAAACATCGCACCTGTACCTCGGCTGACGTCTGCCCCTAGCATCACGTGCCGCCGTTTTACCCTTAAACAGCGTCGACCACGTCGGGCTCTGGAGTCCTAGCATTCTGGCTACTGCATAGGACTTCTTCGTTGGGCCGACGTCAACCGGGGTGAGCTGTTTGGGGCGAGGCGGCGCCGGGCTCTTACCACAGCCACTGTCAGAAGACACAGAGTCATCAGCACTGTCGTTGTCTGTAGCAGGAATTAAATCATCATCATTATCATCGTCATCGTCAATAATAATAACCGAATCACTGCTACAGGCCGCTGACGCCGATGTTCCTCTTTCGGTAGAACGGCTGGGGGTCGTGGAGCCGTAGGACTGTGTTGTCTGGGGTACCGCGAAAACTTCGTCGGACACGTCAGCCGGTAGGTCATCTGTGTTGTAGCCGATAACCGCAGCAACTGTAGTGTCATCATCCATTTCTGTTTCCGTCGACATCTCTTGTGCTGCAGCCATCGTACATGCATCATTCTACTCTTCAGTCACAAAATAAAGACGCGTACAGGGCGACGTAACTAAACTGAACTGATTAACTGCTCTTACACGGTTTAGTTTTAGACGAACTAATTTTTAGGCAAGCAGGGCGAACCCATTGGTCATTCAATGACGCGTACGTGCGCCCAGTCACTTAATCACGAACGCCGTTAGACGGTGTTCCGATCAAGCGGTCGTGGGTTAGACGGTGCCCACTGCAATGCATTACTGCTTGCTCATTGGTCATTTCGTCAAAAACTAAACCATGTCAGTTAAGTTCAGCTCAGTTCAGTTACGTCGTTTTGTGGATGTGAACCGGACTTAAATGAGTGTTGAGTGTGGACTATTTCGTATTTTGTATGCTCTGTTAGCTATGTGTAGTTGCTACTTTTATGTTTGTATATTTTTAGTTATCGGCTATCGTTTTTTTATTAAACCCGAGTTGAGTTGAGTTGTACAGGCTCTTATCCTTATTAAGTGGCTTGGGGCAGCGGGGCAGCAGCTAGGCGGGGCAGGATGTTGAATTTTCCGACAGACAGTGAAAATTTCTGACAGATATCCGACAGACGACAGCAGGCTGAAAGTTTTTGACAAAGGAGATTATGGGTGCTCTAAGTTGAAATGTTGCCCATGAATTTCCACATAAATGGAAGGTTTTCAGCTTCAAATTTTGCATTACTGATTTTCCGGAAAAAATTTTTCTACAATTTTCCGACAGCCCAAAGTCTAGGTGGGGATTGAGGGTCAACTGTCCCAATACCTTTCCGGCCACGACGCTCTGGTTTAGTGGCGTAACGGCAGGGTGTCAGATTTACGATCAAGAGGTCGTGGGTTCGACATCTTTTTGGTCGCCGGTCGGGTCACTATCAAATGGCTACTACTTGGATAGGTGAATGTCTGTAAGCAGGTAAAACATCTCAGCGCATTATCAACAAACACCAAGGTCAACTCAGCTTTCTATCCCTCCGGGATAGGTATGTCGAGTTTGGTTCGGGTTTATGCGGGGCACATTCGCCTGCGTCTGGTGGCAGGTACCACTGTGTGAGCCCATATGTCAGGTGACGCTCCGCAGTTTTGGTGTGGATTTTTTACGAAGAGCTGTGGACTCGTTTAATCTTTTAAAAATAACGGTAACAGTAAATTAACACAACATAGACAACAGTGCTTCACATCCGCCAAACAAAATTTGAAAAAACGTCACAAAAACTAACTTGCTGAATGCCACAAAATGGCCAGCAATTTTAAAGGTTGCTCTGCAGCAGTTTTGGGGGAAATAGCGACGCCTGCATTTAATCAAAATAACGACAAAACCGCTATTTAATAATCACAATGCATTTTCAGGAGTAAAAACAACAAGTACTACCATTGCTGCTTTCTATCTTTGTTTAATCGGTCAATTTTTTAAAGAGTAATCGTATTTTAAATTTGCCTGCTAAAAAGACGTATCAGCTAAAGGTTAGGCCAAATCGGGCGCAACTACGTTTTTGTGAATCGTAGCAAAACTTTTTACAGGCTCTGCGATCTTCCTGCAGGCCATCATCCAACAGCTTCGGTATCTTACTGATGGCGAACGAACATAGCAAAGAAAAGCTGTGGTCGAAATAATAACAGAAATAATACAAAGGACAGAACATAGGCGAAGCCAAAGATAGAAGTTGGGGGTTGTGACCGAGGTCCAAAGAACGAAAATCGATGCCAAATGTTAGTAGTAGAGACAGGTTCTTGAGTAAAAGACTGCAAACGAAGTTGGGGCTTTAAAAGCCTCGAGAATACGTGTAGCGGGTATAAATTTCGTTACCTTTACTGCAGAAACTTGCTTTTACAACGGTAGATAAGATAACGACAGAGTATAAACTTGTATTGCTAAACAGCGTTTACGCGTATAAATGTGACGTCATTATAATTCACGCGTTGCCATGGCTTTGTTTTTCTGCTGCTGCAGCCGCTGCTGATAATGATGATGATTAACTTTCATTGACAACACTAACAGACGCACCGCTGCTATTAAATAGATTTAAACAAGAAACGCCCAGCTAACGCAAAGAGGAACGCGCGACAGCGGTGCATGTTTGAAGGACCACTGCGAACAAAATCTATAAGCTCACTGATCTCAGCAATTGACATTGGACACGCATACGCCAGGTGGCGCTAACGGTCTCGCGCGGCTGTTCGAGCAGCTGAAAGCGCGCATTTTAAAGAGGCACCACTTTTTGATGCTTTCCTGCACAAGCCTCCTTGAACATAGGGAGTCGCGACTTGAACCGTTGAAATCTACGGTTTATGCTGAAAATTTCATACGCAGGTTGTCCTGGTCTGTCTTTAGTGATTTCGGCGCAATTCGCTTTTGAAATGTGTCTCGCAGCCCAAAATCGCAAACAATATATAAGAAACCTTACCTTAGTGTTCAGGTCATCCAAGGTCATTGCTCTCGGTGCCAATCGAAAGCCCGTGTACGACTTTTTATTAGTAATTAATAGTAACCTAAATATCTCGCACCGTTATTGAGATACAGCGACTTGTTGGCTAAAAATCGCAAATTATCCCACTCCCTTATCATTTAGCGCCCTCGCTAAATGATAATAAGCGCCCTCGCCCTTTTGAATTTATGGAAAAGCTCAACTGATCCTGAAACTAGTGTTTCCAGGCAGCCGACGGTAAAGATTTAGTGATTCTAGCTTGCACCGTTTTTGACTGATCCACCCGTGTGACGGACAGACGGACAGAATTGCAGTGGCTAAGACGCGCTGCGGCAGTACCTACTGTCGCGCGTAAAAATGTTAAAAGCTGAAAAACTAAAACAGTTTTTATGCAACACACGGCAGATAAAATTAATAGGGTGTTTACACGATCCAGCAAACGTTTAGCAAACTTCCAGCAAATGTATTCAAAATACACGTGAATTGCTGGACGTTTGCTGGATCGTGTAAACACCCCATTACGCTCGTCGATGCTGGTGGTTTTAGATGGAAGCTCGTAGTTATGTATTGAAACATTTCCATCTAGTGTAATCACTGTATTTGTTAATAATTTCATGCACGCAGCAGTCGACTTGCTGCGTGAACGAATTCGAGCCCTATAAATAACGTTAGTAATAATAGCAATTATGATGAAAATAATGCTAATTAATGGTGTGTGACTTAGCTCTGGATGCTGCTATTTTGATCAACACACACGGAACTCAATCTGTGTACAAACGGCCGGGGTTTATTGAGTACGGCTAAAAAGACTTTTGTATAAAAAAAACTATAATATCTTCAAAAGTGTGCAGTACACGTGGACAATCTTTTTTGCAATTATTAGCGACATTTTTTTGCTGCCGAAATATAAGCTTTATGCAACACCATTAAAGTTTGAAAGTTTGCGTAAATGATGCGACTTTTGATTTTTAATGCGTTGTACCGGATATTTTCAAGTAGACGCGCTTCTGCGAAATTAATAAATTAAAACTGCAAAACAACAGAGTAGCCTACTAGCTTAACAACGACACGGATTACGTAAATAAACGTCTGCTTTGCAGGCATATTATCAGTTTTTTCATGTCAATAATGAGTAAAAAGCCGTGTTATAGTCCATTTTGTCTCAAATGGCGTTCAGATAGCAACGAAGGTGGGTCGGGGTACAATTTGATTGGCATCATTCAATGGCCCAACCCCGAAAACCCTCTAATAGACGCAAAGATTTCGCATACTTTTACACAAGCCGAGTTATAGTTTATACATTATTTGTTATCTTTATGCAGGTACTTGTACGCACAAGGGAGAAGTATATGGAAGAAATGGAAAAAGCGTTATTACGTTCTTGTTCAGGTTAAGTGTGAATCCTCGATTTTTATCACGTAACACAGCATCTCGCAGCAGTATAGGGCTATTAACGCATGCTTAATTATGATTCATTCTCAGTTCCGGTATTAACACAAGATTGATTCTTTGTAAAAATAATAAATTTTGTTAATTAATTTAACCCAGTATGGTAGACGTAGGCAGTACGAATGCCAGCGTAAAATAGAGAAAGTGTGAAAGAGGCTAATATAAGATAGGGCTAAATAACCGACAGGTAATTTCAATGGGAAAGGCGGCGTAACGTCGTTCCCCTAAATGTTAGCAAAGGAACGCCGTTCCCTAAATAATATCAGGACAAGAAAAGTTACCCTATTTTAAGGTTAGGTAGAAAATTGTCCCCTTTTTGTGCATTTAAAAATAAAAATGCTACACAACTTGGTGTTACGAGATGCAGTTACCGAGGTGAAATAATGCTATAAAATACGTTTGCGACCGGAGCTCTACCCCGGACCCTGGAGGGAGCTTACAGTGTTTTTTCAGACCCACTGTCTAAATTTAAAAAGCTTATTTTCAAGGAGAAAAGGCCGGAGAAAAAGGGAGCGTTCCCCGAAACAAAAATTTAACACCACTTTGTGTGTTAATGCGCTGGGCAGGTGTCGCAGTACACGTTCGCGATGTGCAGCTACCGAGAACGCAAACAAGACCCGACCGACATCTTGCAGCTCGACGGTCACACCGTCGACTACTGCGACCCGCTGGAAGGTTGATGCCCTTTTTGGCAACCTGCCATTGTAGTTAATTATTATTGTTGAAATTGTTATTTGATGTGCTACTTGGCTAATAAAATTCTCTCTCTCTCTCTTCTGTCCATACTGTTTACATAAATTATAGAGTTCTACAGGGCGGTCCAAAAAATGGCAAAGTGTCACTACACTACTTTGTGAAATGTCAGTGTCGTAAGAATAACAATTTTAAAAAGACGACTTTTCTAAGAACACATTTTAAGAAACTAACAACAGAAACAATGTGTTTGTTGTCTCACTTATTGTCTAAAAAATCACATCTCACAGTTTTCACATCAGATGTTTAATGTGTCCGCCTGGCGACGCCACTGGCGCGATCAACTAAACGCCGCGGCACTTTGCCCCACTCAGCGACAATGGCTTTCTTTAGCTGGTTGATTGTCGTGAATCGTCAACATTGATAGACCATCTGTTGAAGGGCATCTGTATTTTATTGTGTGCTGCTGCCTTTTGGCGTAATAAACGATGATAATCAAGCGCATTTAAGTTTGGGAGCCACACGTCACGTGCTCGATCAACGTTGATGACGCAACCGGTCAGTGTCCTTGCCGGCTTGAGTGCGTCGTCTGACATTTCACAAGGTAGTGTAGTGACACACTTGAGGTGTGATGGGATCCATAGTGACAGTTTCATTACAAATTGTCTTTTGATTCTGAAAGTAAAAGAATTTTAAAAATCGATTAATATTTGGTGAAGTTATGAGGCGTACAATAAACGGTGCCATTTTTTGACCCACCCTGTAGATGTAAAACTTTTTACATGTGTCTAAAAGTATAGCACGTTTAACTTCTGGATATATGTAGGAAGAAGTCGATTTTCAACTCCGGATACAACTTTAGATTCGGGCAACATGTAAAACGTTCTACATAATTATGCTGAAGAGACATGCAGATTTACGTCTATAAAATATCTACATTGTACACAGTGTATATAGGCTACAGCTCCGTCGTTAGGCCTACACTGTACATGCGAGACAAAATTTTTGCTAAATGTTTTAGTAATCGATTGTGGTAAGTTATCGGCTATTTTATGGGAACCTCCACTATTCAGCCGCAGCGCAATCGGTTCAATTGACTTTTTTTGGAAAAAAATTGTTAAGGGACTCCAGTCCCCGGAGAGGGGTGCGCTAGCAAGATTTGGTCATTCGCTAGCGCGTATAAAAATTTTGGGGCACAGCTCTTCTTAGGCGCCGAAATATGGTCTTCCGAATAAGGCGCTTTGGGTGGGTACAATTTGACCTTTAGATTTTCGTGGTTAGTGGGCCAAAGTTTACTGGATTTTTTTCACCGAACGCGCCGAAATCTTAACTTCGGGAGGAATCGCGCTATCGCGGTCGGTCAGGTTCTAGTCCGATTTTGAATATTTCTATCCATTCCAAAGATATTTGCCGTGGAAGTTTAAAATCGTCCAAAATCGCGACAAATTTTGCATGTTTTTGGTCCCTAAATTTTTTTTTGGGGGGGGAGGGCTTCCGAAATTTTGAACCGGCATTATAAAATTTGTTTACTACTAATCAGCGTGCAAAATTTCGGCGCGATCGGCTGACGGAGCTCGGAGATCTCGCATTGGAATACAAAAAATGTATATATATATATAAACATCTGCGGTAAAACATAAATCCGTTTAAAAAACTCGTTTCTGGGCGGACTAATTAAACAAAATGCTTAATTATCTCCGCTCTGTTCCTTACCCGGATTCTGTCCGATTTGACGCATTGAATGACTCTTATAATAATTCACTGTTGTGAATTTTGTATCGCCAATAACTGAAGTTTAGTGTTGCGCGATTTGACGGTTTGTCCCCCAGGCGTGGAGGGTGGTCGGTATTTCTTCAGCACGGTGCGTGAGGGCGATCAGATCATGTTTGCGACGGACGACGAGTCGGAGCGGAGTCTCTGGGTTCAGGCGGTTTACCGCGCCACCGGTCAGTCACACAAACCCGTACCGCCGACCAACCAGCCTCAGAGAACCACTAACACACAGCTCTCCAAAGTACAAGGAGGTGTGTACTAGGTACCAATTTTTAGATATGCTAGAATTCGGGGGAGGGGCACTGTTCTCCTCTTTTTGGTCCCCTGCTTCCTTGCTACAATGCCACTGAGTATCGCTACTGTTTTGCAAGGATCGATTAGAGGCCAGCATTCATAAGGCCAAGGCCACGATTTTTAGCCGGCCGTGTTTAAGTAACGGTCGAGCTTATGGCACGGTTGTCGTCTGTCTGTTTGTCTGTCCGTCGTCGACTGTAACGGATGTATTGTGGCTAAGCGTGTCTAAAAATATAGCACGTTTAAGTAAGTAAGTAAATAAGTAAATGATTTATAAAGCGCCAAAGTCTCAGAAAGAATCAGAGCGCATAAATTTCGGAAAAACTTTTTACACGAATAATTAGCCTTGCATCTTATTTCTAGACACGCAAAATTTCAGCGAACATTTTTAAATTCGGGGTTGAATGGAGGAGATTAGAAAAAATTGCGTTTTTCAACGGAAAACTGGCCATAACTGGAAAACGGTGAGAAATACGGCCAAGGTTACAACTAATCATTAATAGGAAGTGAAAATCATCGACTTTGGATGACCTTGAAGATCACTGACAACCAGTACGGTCGGCTATCCTAGCGCCAGCTGGGCTTCTTGTTTGTCCTCAAGGTCAAGGACAGTCTTCCAGAAGTGAGGAACTCATCAGATTCTGTGCTATTTAGTCGATGTTTTCGCACAGATGTTATGCTATGTCGCGTGTAGACACGGACAAGGCGAGGAAGCACGGTCTGGACGAGTTTGTGCAGGCGAACCCGAGCAAGTTCGATCACCACGACTTGTTCAGCTCGCTACAGAGGCTGACGCTCGTCTACCGGCTCAACGACAACTTCGCATGCCTAGTACGTATAGGCCTACATAAAGTGTACAGGCGTAACCTTCGGAGGGGTGTACTGGGAATACGCATTTCTTTTTTTTTGGAGTAGAACAGGGTACCGTTACGATCCCCAATCCCACTTTTCTGGCTTACTGCGGACAAAATTGCGGTGATACTCCCTCAGCTTACACTGCAACAATCATCCGAAAACTTCTTTAGTTTTCAAAAGTAATGTCTATGCATCGCTCTCTTGTACCATGTGGAGAGTATAAGAAAAAAGAAAGGAGATAGATGGACAGCTGTATTTGTTATACATACATGTGTATTTCTGGTGGAAGTCAAGCAGTGGCTCGTGTCAACTTGGAAAATCTCCTCTGAACAGTGAACTCCTCAATGCGGTACACGTTTACTGTCTACTTTAGACGCCATCTGAAACACTTTTATTTTTCGTTCTGCTAGCACTCCGATCGAGCGCTTTTCGAGGTTGTTTATACACTTAACGTGCTGTGTAAATTACTTTTTCGCTGACTTTTTTACTTACTTATTTTCTGCTCGATCGGTGGGTTGATGTGCGACAGGGTTGGTTCAACCCGGGCCAGGTCTTCGTGCTGGAGGAGTAGGCCTACTGTAAATTTCAAGACTTCGTTGTGTTCCCCAGGCGTCAGCACCATTGTCGACGGACGTTTGAGACCTCTGGTCGCTTCAACAGAGTGGGCCAAAAGATGGCACAATTTTGTATACGCCGATAACTTCGTCAAATATTAACCGATTTTCAAAATGTTTTTATTGTCGGAATCAGGACAAAAATTGTAGTAACACTGTCACTTCCCACCACACCTCAAATGTGTCGCTACACTACCTAGCGAAATACCAGTGTTTTAAAAACAACAACTGAAAACAAGACGATATCTGTAACAACACATTGTAAGAAATTTTTGTCTCAGTTATTGTCCACACTAACTGCCACATCTCGCAGTTTTCACATCAAATGTTCAATGTGTCCGCTTTGCTGCTGGATGATGCATTCAAGCCAGCGACGCCACTGACCAATGGCGCAATTAACCAAATGCTGCGACAGTTTGCTGCACTTATACGGTGTTTACACGATCCAGCAAACGTCCAGCAAACTTCCAGCAAATGTATTCAAAATACACGTGAATTGCTGGACGTTTGCTGGACGTTTGCCGGATCGTGTAAACACCCTATAAGTGACATCATTTGCTTTAGCTGGTTGATTATGTGAATTGTCGACGTTGATAGACCTTCTGTTGAAGGCCCCTCAAACAGCATAATCATTGGATTTAAGTTCGGGCTGTTTGGGAGCACACGTCAGGCTCGATCAATGTTGATCACGCAATAGGTCGGTATCATCGCCGGCTTGAATGCGATGTCTGACATTTCACAAGGTAGTGTAGCGACGCATATGAGGTATGGTGGTATCTTTGGTGATAGCGTTACTGCAAATTTTATCCTGATTCCGACAGTGAAAAAATTGGAAAGTCGGTTAATATTTCCTAAAGTTATTGGCATAAAAGTACATTGTGCCATTTTGGCCCACCCGGTACATGTAGTTGATATTATCCGTTGGGACTGTGTGCGTGCGACAGGGTTGGTTCAATCCGGGCCAGGTGTTTGTGTTGGACGAGTATTGTGCGCGGTACGGCGTGCGCGGCTGCAAGCGTCATCTGTTCTACCTCCATGAACTGCTGAATAACGCTGAACGCGGAGTCGCCGTAGACGCGTCCCTGATGCATTACAGCTTCGCGTTCTGCGCCTCTCACGTACACGGACACAGGCACGACGATTACACTTCCCAGCCAATCAGTCAATAATCAATAACATATTTATATAGCGCCAGTAATCGAAAATAGTCGAATCTGAGGTGCTGGCGTGTGGGTGATTAGACGTGATAGGCAGAAGCGAAAAGGTGAGATTTAAGACGAGATTTAAAAGTAGCAAAACTATCAGATGAGCGGATATGCAGAGAAAGAGAATTCCAATTATTAGGCGAGGATACACAAATATCTCGAGAAGCAGAAGATCTAGCACTGAAAGGAACCTCGTAAGCACTCATCGTGACCTACTTTGTCCTCCGGTCTCTCAGAACAGCTTCTAGAGTGTTATAACCGGTCAGTCAGTTAATTAAGAAAACTCCAGAAATTATAAACGGATTTGGATCAAATTTTTGAAAGGGTGAGCATGGCTAAGAAGGAAATGTCTAGATTTTGAATTATTTTTGTGGATTTATTCTTTACCACTAGGAGATATGGCACACTGTTCTGTGTGTCACCTTGTTTTAATGAGCTGGTGTGCAAAATTACATGGAATGTCATTAACTAATGATTAGAAAATACATTATATTTCTTCCCAGTCACCGCTTTTTCTCCAGAATGCAACGAAAAGCGTGAGAATTTGTTAAGTCTCATCGTCAATGCTGTTTGTGTGACGCAGGCCTGACGGCATTGGGACCGTGCTCCACGAGGAGTGGGACTCGTTCCTTGAAGTTAAGGACAGACTCCGGCGCCTTGTTGAAAATCAGCTCACCAACTTCAGGTACAATCCAGTCTTATGTCTACCGTATTTGCCACAACGCCTGCATTCTATTCAGTTAACCGTAATCAGTTTACGCACTTTAATCTTCAGTAATTTACGTTTTTTGCTCATTTCAATGCATATTTAGTTAGTTTTGATTTTTGCAGGTAGTGCAGATGCAATAGTTAGGTGAGCTGGGAAACTTGAACGACCATTTAATGGCCAGTTATGGATTTGTTATTTCTTGTTCAAGTTATTTGATCGGTAATGTTGTGTCATATAGAATTTTGCTTATAATGCTTATAATATAAACATTAGTTTGAAGTTTAACTAAATGAAGTTTAAGTCTGCAGACTAGGGTTCTAATTTAATCCATTATCCATCATTCGTTTGCACTTGCTGTGGTTCAGTGTACAATATGCCCTACATCTGTACGTGTACTCATTACCTCCGCCAAGGAGGTAATGTTCTTGCCGGTTTTTGTTTGTCTGTTTGTCTGTCTGTTAGCAAGATAACTCAAAAAGTTATGGACCGATCTTTCTGAAATTTTGAGGGTATGTCGGGCATAGCATAAACTATAGGTGGTTCAATTTTGGGCCTGATCCGGCAGAAATCCTGGATTCTGGATCACTTTGAAATTTTCGTTATCATTGCGTTAAAGGGGACATAAGGGAACCGCTGGCAAAGCGAAGATGGTGACGCCACCTGGCGAATAGCTATGCCTTGGCGGAGGTACCTGCGCTCTCCGAGTGCTTTCTCTAGTTCAGTTATTCAATTATTTTTTTGCATCTTAAGGCGTACACAAAGCGAGTAAAAGCGACAGAAATGTACTGAACAGTTCAGTTTGTTCGCTTTGTACACTTCGGTAGACGCAGCTAAACTGGCATTATATTTCAGTTCAATTCAGTTTTGTCGTTGTGTGCACGCCTTGACGGTGACGTGTATTTGTGGCTATAGGTATTGCTTTCCGTTTGGTCGGCCTGAAGGCGCACTCAAGGCTACTCTGGCGCTGCTCGAACGCGTACGTTTCCTCAGTTCTTCATCGTAGCAGCAGCTCTCACTGTTTCTTCGTTACGCCTGCTTGTTGTTGGTTTACTTTTGCGTTTCTCGTCGTTTCACGAACAGTCTCCCTTCTCCAAGAAATGCGCGCTTCGCCTAATAATTTCTAAAATATTTTTGAAAGTGCCTTTCTGGCAAAAAAAACAGTCGGGGAAGATCTAAACTGGGTGGGGAATTTTTAGTCGACAAATCAACAAAACACAGTCAATTTGCATTGCACATAAACGACTAAAAGTGTTGCCATCAGATGCGTTTTGAACTTTTGAAAGCCAAAATGCTCAAAAATGCGTTCGAGGCTAGGGCTCTGCGTCGGACCCCGCTGGGGGAGCTTACAATGCTCCGCTAAACTTCTCAGCAGGATTTTTTTTGGGGGGGGGGAAGAGGGGCAAGGCATAATAGAATAGGGAAGGGAAGAAAAAGTAATGATAGGAAAGTGAAGAAAAAAAAGAATTGAGAAAAAAGACGGGAATAGGAAAGAGTCGATGAGACTTGGATGAGGTTACTTCCTGGCGCTGAGGAAATGGACGCCTCGTATTTCATGACCTACTGAGTCCACCTGTTTTTCACTATAGTGTCTGGAGTGTTATAAGTGTCCATAATTTCACTTCACTCAAGCGTGACGACTGACAGCGTCTTGCATTTCTACATCACACGTGCATCCAGGCAGAACCCGCCGTCGATCACGGCCATGAAATAAGTACGTTCCAACACGCTCTGATCTGTATTGTGCCTCGTTGCAGTACACTACTGACCGTGTTAAAACCTATACTGATTATGCAGCTGCTGTTGCTGGTACGAACAGGTAATGATGAAGGATCTGGTGACTCCTGTAGCAGTGGACGAGATTCGTAACGTCGTCAGAAAGTGTCTAGAGAATGCGGCGCTCATCAACTACACCAAAGTCAACGAGATGGCCAAGAACGAAGGTCAGACGCCTGTACAACAAGTAATTTGAGCAAAGCTCACATGACGCGCAACAGCATCGGTCCTGTCGCCAGGGGCACGAAATTTTGTCACAAAAAACTAGAATTCTTGTGGCAGCCCACAGTGAAGATTTCGTGATCCTACCATGCACCGTTTTGATACAGTCGCAGGGTATGACAGACGGACAGACAGACAGATGGAAGCTTGCTGTCGCGCGTAGAAACTACTGATTATCAATCAGATTTTGCTGAATTGCAATAGGAATACTTCAATATGCGATAAGTGCATGTGCGTTCGAAATGTAACAACATATTTGTCGTGAGATTTTGTGATAAATTGTTAATGTACATGTAAACTCTGCAAACAACATTTTTATTGATTAAGTTTATTTAAGTTATATTTATGTTCTTGTACTATCACTTGCGGTAAATAAAAGATGTACTTGTATATATTAGAGGTGGGGAAATTAGTAAATTATTACACCATTAACGTTAAAACATTTTTGTGGTCGACAAAATTTCTATTGTTTATAATGTCGATTAAAGTCACTTCTAAGAAAACAGTATCAAGTAGATAGAATGACATCGTGGCAAGCACGATGTTATTTCAATCGTCAGTTTTTTATAGAAAATTTTAACATTTTAGTCTGACTACAAAACTGGGTTAAAAAGTATATCTAGTTTGTGGGTCTGTAAAAGCTTAGGCTAGATAGTTCAGTGACTGAAAAATTCGCTAAACAAGAACGTGCATTTTTGGCAATTATCACTGTTAATTTTTTAGTCAAAATTAACAATTGATTAATAGTTAACTTTTTTCTTTAAGGCAACTAGGCCTTTATTACAAATTTTTAATGCTTAACACTTTTAACAGTTGTTTATAGCATAACTTTAGCTTCCTTGAATGTTGTTGATGTTACAGCACTGCGAACAGCCAAAAAGTCTACAGGTAATAACCGTTGTCTTGGTATTGTGTTTACGTTTTAAATTGCTTTGAAAAATTTGTTTTGAATTTTTGAAGGTCATACTTTAAATTGATATTTTAGTTTTGAGTTATTTATATATATACAACTTTATTCATCAGAACACTGACAGCGCAAAAGAAAATACAAGATAATAGAATAAATAAACAACTCAACTAAAAAACAAACTAACAACTGGCATTGTTCTCAATAGCCAACAGTTCTTTCATTGCTACATCCTTAAACACGTTACACAACAAATTATCTGACACGATAAACTTACTCAAAAATTTACACTTTCTGTTTGCCACTGCATCAGATGGCGTTTGGCAGCTGAATACCAGTTTACACATTTCAACCACTTCCTGAGAGCGCGTGGAGAAAATTTTTCTAAAGGCACAGTTGAGGGCAAAATCAACGGCATTAAGCTGA
>Ga0056128_1003555_pt1 | contig 19201 bp, 11 predicted proteins | sample WorMetLIZISLAND2_FD_71113 | JGI IMG/M metagenome (GOLD analysis project Ga0056128, IMG submission 71113) | Marine gutless worms symbiont microbial communities from Max Planck institute for Marine Microbiology, Germany - Olavius geniculatus... ... | reverse complement strand
AGTGCACCTCGCATATATTTGGATCGTTTGCCATCTTTCTGCCAAAAATTATCAAAATCGGTGGAAATTTGACGCAGTTCTGACAAAAACAAATCTGCTTAGTTTTTTTGAGACACGGTGCAGTCGGTGTCGGCCGCTGTAGACAGTGTGCAGTGTCGGCGCATGGTCTCAGGTGTTGAAGACGGACCGACGGATCATGGCGCTATACTGCTGTACGCTATAGACCACCACGTTTAGACGTTGCAATATACCCCTATGTACCGGGTGCTGCAGTAGCGTTATAGCTGGGGAAGGCAAAGAATCATTGTTGTCCCTTTTCCTAAATTTTAAGCTGTCGAAAAATTATTAAAAAAAATCTTTTCTTAGTCGAAAGTGTTTGACGAAAAAAATGCAAAATTTGGAGATAAAAAACTATTTTGGGGAAATATAGGGGAAAACTGAAATTTTGAGCACTCATTATGTCCTCTGTCGAAAATATGCAGTATCCATCCGAAATTACAACTTTCTACCCCACTTAACTTTTTCTAACTCACGATGTAGCTGGGGCGGCGTATAAAAAGTAGATCTAAGTCTTTTACTTTCATATAGGGGCGTAATAAATACACTCGGAACTTTATTAAACAATTTTTAATAGAAAATTATCTTCAGAATTCTTTCACTAGCCAAAGTAGTGAAGCTAAACATATCCCGTCACGTTTTTAGCACAACGTTTACACAATCTTTTATAATTTCTATTATCATTTGCACGAAAACGTTTACAAATTTTTTTTCTCCGTTTTTTCCGTTCGTATGCCGGTATACGAGTGCGATGGTCGTCCAAAGACCAGACCACGCATTTGTTACGATAGGTCTACGGAGAACGGCGACAGAAAACCCGTGTGGCTGACCCCTCACCCTGAAGGGGACAGAGAGTTTACTCTGAAGGCAAAAGATAGAAAATGTATCGTGTGATTATTGTAATTCGTCGTCAGTTCAGCAAAAAGGTTGTAGCCCCCACCTGCCCGGTGCGTGTCACCGAGTAAGCCTACAGAGAGACAGAACAACATTCTAGACCTCGTATTCTATGGCACGAACATCCATCTCGTTGTGCAGGTCACGCAACGAGCGGCGGAGCGGTGCGGGATGTAATCTAGCTGCCGTAGGCGCTGAGTAAACCGAGTGTCTTGTATTCTGTGTGAAACAATCGGACACACGTGCCTGCCTATCTGCCGTGTCACCGGGGTCTGGGTGTACAGTCGGCGTGAGTCGTTGCCGCCGGCTTGGCGTTAGCACCTCCCCCACCGTGCAATGACGCTGCTGCTGCTGCTGCTGATGATGATGATGTTGAGAAGGAAGATGGGGATGAGGGATGACTGGCAGCCTGGCACGCGATGATGATCGTCATAGGCGTAGCCAGAAATTACAGTTAAGAAGAGCGAACTGAAGCCCAAAAGGCCAAAATTCGAAACCAACAGCGGGAATAAAGTTCTTGGGGAAGAGCAGCAAAGGCCCTTCCTATTAGTTAAGGGTCTGGAGAGCATTGAAAGTTCTCCTTGCCTGGGGCGGAGCCCCGGCCGCAAACACATTTTGGCACCAAAAGCCGTGAAAATGCATGTAGCTGGTATGAATTTCGTTAGTTTTACTGCATAAATTTGCATCGAATGACGATATTGACGTTGGAAGGGCGGTCGCACCCTATTGTTCTTCTCTAGCTACACCACTGATGAGCGTAGAACGCTCAGTGAATGAATGGACGAATGAATGAATTGTTTCAGCGGCTGTGAATAGAGCTAGACGCGTGGCGTGGTTGGTAACTGGTGTCAGGACTTCTGCTGAGCTGCGTGTTAAACTCACCTGGCCCCATCAATGCCACTGCTGTCTGCTTTCGATGCCTATCATTACTGATCAAATTGCTATTTACGGCGCCAATTGCTTCTTAATTGCTGAACACCAGCCAATATGCACCAGTCAACTTATTGCTATCATTGTCTGTCACCGGTAACATTGGCAGTTAGACGATGTGATGGTGAGTGATATCACCTTTTTATGATTTTTGCTGTTTTCGATGTGTCAGTCATTGCATGTCGCCGTTAACAAGTGTATAAACCGATGTTTTGTAATTTATACAAAATTATGTTTTACTTACTTATCGATAATCGAAGCCGAAAACCGAAAGCGACGGTTGCGATCGTGAGAGGACTAGGAAGGGAGTCCCGACAACTGGAAGGTTTCTAGTCTACTCTTTTCAGCATCCAGGATGGCCTCTCTTTGACACCATCATACTCATTTTCATTCACCACAAAATAGCCAAAACATATTAAACAGAGTAACTCAACTGAAACGTGGCTAATTTTTGATCACGAAAATCTACTCATCAGTGTTTTTGGGATTTTTGTACACATAAAAGAGTTAATCACTAAAGAAATGCATGGATGAAACACTAAGTGTCATTAAATAACGTGATCATGTTAGTATTCAAACAATACAGTCTATTGTCGGTCCGCGGCGGTGACGGTGTCTTAATGCTGTTATCAGCGTTCAAGGCCGACTGGGCGCGTCCAGTCTAGTTTCTTGTCTCTGTATCAATGATCACAGCTCGATAGTTTCCAGTTCATTTGGTGCGTGGCGCGCTCATCGCGCTCATCGCGCTCAATTCCAAGACGTTTCCGCAACACCAGCAGCAGCAAGGCGCTGCCCGGGCGACTCATTTGTCACTAAGGCCGCCTCAGGCCCAGTCGTTATTTACGGTCCGATTGACGACGATGCTACGGCCTGTAATTACCCGTGGACAGCGATCACGCCATGATCGAGGGAATAACATTTCTCTGACCTGTGACGATGCGGAAGTCAACCGGCTTGACAACTTTAAACTAGAATTTCGGGAAGGCGACAGTGAAGATTTCGTAGGTTGCACCGTTTTGATAGAGCAGCAGGGTGTGACGGTTTATCTACGCTCGGATAGCATAGACCACACCGTCGTTTGCTTTAGCACACAGGACTGTGCCTCTTAGTTATAAAAACAGTATGAGTGCAAGCTGAGTGTGGTTAACCGACACTTATTCGACGAGCGTGGTGGACAGTCGGTCGTGTGGCCTGCGCTGTAGTTCGTTTGGTCACATTATCCCACTGCAGACAGTTTGGTAGACATGGCCAGTTCGTACGAGTGCCAGCGTGGAATAAGGCGATAAAACAAACGATGGTGTGGTTTATGCTATCCGAGCGTGGATCAAATATGTTAAACCACTATCTAGAGTGGGATAAGTTTGCTTAACATTCACTCGTCCCACTCTAGACCGTGTTTGAGCATAGACAAAATTTGCAGTGATTCAGACGCCGCTATGTCGTCAGAGCTCTAGCGCGCCGGTTTGTCACGTTCCGGTCGGACACGGTAAGGCGCGACTGACTGAACGCGGTCGGTATTGTGCGGCGTGGTCGATGACGGGGCGTGTCAATTGCATCGCGCGGTGTGCCGTGACGGGCGTCATGTGGACACATGGAACCTCCCAGCGGACATCATGGCGCTCGCTGTTAACGACCCGCGACCACCAAGAATTCTTCTTCTTCTTCTTCGCTCAACCCACCCATCCACCATGCACGAACGATATGTATCGAGTGGCAGTTATATGCGATCTGAATGAGTCTTAATTGCTTGGCCGCTGATTCCGCTATAAAACTGACTAGGCCTACGTGGCAAACGAATAGTCTTATAAACTGTACTGCTGTTCTTATATAAATTGATTAAAATTCGCTTTTATAACTGACTCTTGCTTTTTTCTTAATGTTGTGGAGTCTGAAACCAGACAGAACACTAATTTTGCTCGTACATCAAATGATTTAGCGCCTAACCATATGTCGAACCAGTGCCGACATTATTTTGCTGAAGTCTGCCTAGCCTACATAAACCTGTGCAGCCCATAACCATAATCCTAACTGTAACCTCTGATTTTCTGCAGCTAAAAATTAACACATCGGCTACTCATATACCCCGGGGAAGCTAGTGCCAATTTTGTTTCCTTTATGCGCTATTGTTTTCCAGACGGTACGGGGCAGACGATCAGGCAGACAGACGGACGGATGAGAAAGACCCGTTCGGCCTATTACGACGACGGTTTAAGAACAGAACAGCCCAAACAACCAAGTCTAATGATGCTAAACCGTGTTACATTTTCATTTCACCGATATACAGTAGTGTAACTATTACGTTGCTATAGCAACAGACCTCGCCCATTTCCGTGCAGTTTCAGCAACCTGAACGTTATACCATAGGCTAATGTCATAAAAAGTTGCTTTTTTGATTAACGTACAACGCATACATTTAATCTGGAATTTATCCTTCAAACAAGTATTGTGGTTATATGACAGATAGCCTATAATGCAAACTTTCAACATTCAAAGTAGTAAAAAATTGCAATAATACTGTACAATTGTTCGCAAATCTATTACAGCAAATGTACAATCAAATTGTTTGTCAAAATTAAGTTAATACATAACAACTTTTAACATAAACGAAGTCCATCATAAGCAAAATATGTACAGTGTTCACCGTTCAGTTGATTAGGAATGAAACTTAAGTTTTCTTTATAGAAAAACCCATACACACAACAAAGCACTGAAAACATACACTTTACATGGAGTATGGTTATTTACCGCGCCATGCAATTAAAGGCAGATATCGAAAACAAATTGATGCAATCACCAAACTTGTATACCAGAAAAAAAAACAAAGTTATTGATATCGTTTGTAGCCGAACGTCGGCGACATTTTTTGTCAGTTTTTCGGCCAAGTTTAACTTTAAACCCAAATTTGATCTCTTGTTGACATCGCTATATCGAGGATTATTACCACAAAGAGTGCGATCGTGCGATACGTTAGGCCTACATAGCGATGTCAACGACAGATCACATTTAGGTTTTGTCTTGCAATGGAGTCATGTCGACGATGTTCGACCACAACGATATTTGCGATATTGGTTTTTCTGGTCATTGAATCTCTGCGGTTTCGAATTTGATATCTGTTTTAAACTGTTTTGGCTGTTTTACGGTATGGACAAAAATGAAAATGCTGACCTTGGCCTCGGAGTAGTAAACCATAGTCTAGCTATTCAAGTATACAAATCGATTGAAATTTGGTTTCCACTTTCGTGCAAATATTAGCAGTCACCAATGTCATAGTTTTCTCTGATAATATATCGGTTTCGGTTTGTCAGCGAATCAGTCGCTGTCAAGCCTTGCGCAAGGCTAAAGCTGTCCGCGGTAGCCGTCGTGACATGCTTCGATACTTATGGCAATGACGTCAGCGTCGGCCAATAGCTATCGGCTTGCTGGCCCTGGTCCAACCGAAACTGGTTCGATAACCTTCGCCTTTGAGGCTTTGACCTATGACCTTGCAATTCAGTTGGGTTCTTGCGGTTGTCGAGGTGCATGTTCGCGCAAAATTTTAGCAAGCTAAGTGTAGCTGTTCGTGTTAACCGATAAAAAAAAATTTAGCGACGACGCTAAAAACAATACTGTCGTCGCTACCGCAAATAGTAGTATTTATAGTTTAGCTGAGTTCGAGGACGTGATGCAGGTAGGAGATGTAGCATATCGCCAGCCTCAGTATCTCGATTTTGGACAGTTTCTTGTCGGGCGGCAGAGTCGGCAGAAGTTTGCGCAGCTCGGCGAATGCGACGTTGAACGCTTCGACTCGGATGCGCTCTCTCGACGCATGCGCGATGCGGTACTTGAGCGTCGCGCGCCGGCGCCTACGCCTCTCTTCGCGCGACAGGTTCGCCGTTATTTCTACTTCCGTTTCCGGTGGCGGCTGCGCAGTCGCTGTGTCGCTGGTCGATCCAATACCCCCGCCGCCACCGCCCGTGTCCATCGGTTCGTCGGACTTGATCACGTGACCGGAAGTGGTAGGAACGATGACGTCAGAGTCGTACGATCGCTTGCGGGTGGCGTGTCGCATGGCGACGGCGGCCTGGTGAAAGAAGGTCGTGTCCGTTGAGACGGGGACCGCCACGAGGCTCTGTGTGTCCAGGTACAGCGGAGACTGGTGGTGGGCGTGGTGGTGGTGGGATAAATCGTTGTCGTTGTTGGCGTAAAAACAACTACTACTACTGTTGTTGTTGTTGTTCTTGTTCTTATTGTTGTTGTTCTGTTGATAAAACTGCTGCTGGTGCTGTTGCTGATGATGCAGATGATGATGTGTGTAAGTCATATCGGAGTGAATGGACGTTAGTCCCGGTCTCATCCGCATCTTGCAGTTCTTACAATAATGTTCAGTTCACAACGACCGACAGCTTGATCTATTTCTTGTTTCACGAAACAGTTTTCTTGTATCTGCCGAACACATGGAACACTCTCTTACAGCAAGTCGAGTGTACAGTAGATAATTATATTAGTTATTATACTAATTGTAAAGCAATTAAATTAAAATATCAAATTTATTTTAAAATGCGTCAGCACAAGTGTTGGATTAAAGCTGATTACAGTCCGTTTACAATTCAAATCATTTACAGATAAAACAATAATTTAAATTAAAGGTAAAACAAAATTACAAATTAGGTAAGACTAGAGAATAGCATTAGCTAAACGCAAAAAGGCAATAAATGCAACTCGGACCTATAGTACTCTTGCACTTTTATTGTGAATCACTAACGAAGAGTCTAGGCATTATATAATCTGCAAATTGTGCTCAGAAAGCTTTCTTTCATGTGACTTTGTTTTCCTAAAAAAATCATATAAAGAACAACAACATAAACTCCGTTCCACATTTTACGTATTAAATGTGAATTGCAAGCTTTTCGCATTATTGCATTTTCAAACGTTAAATGTTTCCATCGTATTGTACTTACCAGTCGGTGCTAAACCGAAAAGACTATTATTATAATACTATTAGGCTATTATAGGCCTATCTCTGTATCTGCCTGCCTGTCTGTCAGTCAGTCTGTCTTTTAAGACCGTGGCGTGACGTGTGACTCTGCTACGGCGGCTGCTGCTGCTGCTGCTAAGCTCCGCCCACTCGGCAGTGTTCGCATCCAGTCGCTTCGCATCTTATCAATCAATCAAATCTCTCAGCAGCAGCAGCACCAGCGAGTCGCCACGTGGCCGTAGTACTATAGCGGCTTCGGTCGCTGAATCCACCTGAGATTAACCCTTTAATATAAAACGGTGGTACCTGTCAACAAATTCTATAGCTAGTGTGAGCAATTGTTTAACGGCACATTGGCGAAAAAGCTATTTACTGCCGTTAGTAAAAATTTAATTGATACTATTAAGCTAATGGTGTAAAGAAATGTTTTTTTTCATAAAAGCAAAAATATCACGTCAGTTAATAGACAATCTAATCTATCGAGCAAACGATCAAGTCTCTCTGCAGGCTGCCCACTGTTGAATAAATTGGGTTGGCACTAAATGTTTTATTATGGTCATTTTAACATGACATGCCATTTTCCCGAACCTTTTTCACTCTAACCGTTATTGCAGTATTTTATTAAACCTCCTTAAACAAAGTTTTAGAGGCGCCTGTTTTGCGTAGGCATGCACGATTAAAAACTATTACTTGATACATGATTTAAAACGCTCTCTGCTGATGTCACTGTTTTTTCAGTTCAGACGGAAGATCGTTTCACATGTGCAGTTTTTCAGCCTTGTAGCAAGCGGATTTTGACCAATGTAGTTAAAAAGCATGTCTTTCGTAGCATTGATAGTCACATATTGTTGGCATTTAAAAATACGTTTAAGATTTTAGCTGTGTTTCTATGGCAGTGGTTTCGAAAAGTTTCGCGTTTATGGCTCAGGGTAGATTCGTATTCTTCTATCAGCTTTCCGCCCGTCTAAAGAGAACACATGTAAGTGGTCCAAATACCAGGGGTTAAGTGTTCTTGATAGCGACGGGAACCGGTCGCAGATTGTCACCGGAGGATTAACGCTTTCCCGTAGGACCGGAAATAAGTTGGGTATAACAGGCGCGTGCGCACTGTGCATCGGATGAATAACGTTATCCTAGGAGATGCTTCTGCTGCTGCTGCTGGCGTCTGGTTTATTATGCACAGAATAATTGATAACAGCTTGCAGCACACCGCGTCACTTTTATGTTCCGGGAAGCATTGTTTCTGGATGACGGGCGCAGGGTCTTATGCTCTTTATATCAATTTGCATTGTGTGCCGTTTATTTTCTGCTGGTTTGAGCTGCATAGTTTTATATACAGTTTTTTACACTGTAAATTGTATTTGCAATAACATTTTTGCGAAAATTTGTAGCTTTTATGTTACAAACACTACACATATTAAGTAAAGTAAACGAATAACACAATGTATCAAATTCGCGTATACAGCAATGCTTATATTTCAAAATATTTTTGTATGTCGCTAGCTCAGTTATAACACAAGTAAACTAATTAAACCGTTATAAGTAGTCGTTTTATCTATCCGTTGTTTACATTATTTTATCTTCGTAAAATATTGTCCTTAATTTATCGCTATACACACGAACATTTTGGGCCACATGTCGACAGAAGAAAAGTAACATGTCGCAATGAATTAGCTAATAATGGACGCATTTCTGCACCCGGGTGTGTTTTTTAGTATTAGCTCAAGACTTCAAAGAAAACTGAGTTTTAACGACAGTATAACGCCAGTATTCAGCAGATTACAAAGCAGCGGACGTAGATTAAAATTAGCCTATATGCGTGTGAATTGAAACTCACAAAAGCATGAAAACTTGTATTGGCCCAAAACTATTGGCTATTCGCAAGTTAACCGTTTCTACTGCGTGGTTAAAATGATGGGCGGCCAGTCACGAACGGGGCTCTGCAAAGCTGCTCACGAGAGTTCCGGAGTCGCGAACTAAAGAATTTCGTGCAGAAACGAGTGTCGTATTTAAGGCAGAAAGCACGAAGCAACTTTTCTTTGGCGAAACTGTAATAGTCTTGTACAAGTAATTTTTATCAAAAGGTGCGCTTTCACTGAATGTCCAAAATCTAAAAAAGCTTATGGGGATCTTTGCTTTACCCCTGATCCTCTGACCAGGGCCCAAATCCCCCGCTATAGGCTCGTGCTCACCACTGCCCATAAACGTATTGCGAGCTCCTAGCCTATATGCCTGCAATGTTCGAAAAATCCCAAATACGCTATTGATCAAGACGCACATGTAGACGGCAGTCTGCCGTGCACTTCGTCAAGAGTCATGGTTCGCTGTTTGTCGATGCATGTGGGTAAAATTTACGATTAAGTTTGGGGACCCGAATCGCCTAAGCGACGGGCAGGGACCCTGCAGAAACTGCACTGTACTCTGAGTTTCTAGGCCCCAAACGTGGACTTAAATCACAGGCGGCTGGCCGTTTGGCAAGTCATGGTTACGATACTGTCTTGAGTTTCAAAGGCTGTGTAATCGTCAGGGCTAGAAAAATTAAGTTGTTAGAAAAATATTTCACGGCCATTGACGGTTGCAAATACGCACAGGCACGCTGATTATTATTACAAGCACTGCTGACGAGCTTTTCGGAGGTACACTGGACTTTGTTGACTTTTTTGCGTTTTATGCTGCGAGGTCTATTTCAGCAGTAAATTACTGGAGATACACCAGGACAACCTGCGTATGAAATTTTTAGCTTAAAACGTAGATTTCAACAATCCAAATCTCGACGCCGTACGTTCATAAATCTTTTCTACAGGGCATCAAATTTGGGTGGAATTTTAAAACGCATTATTATTTCATTGCACGTTGTACATTGATAAACCCAGGTGGCAGCACGAATGCTATCGCGCGTTACGTGAGCTTAGCTCAAACTACTAGTCTGTATATTAATGATTTGTGTTAAATTGCGCAACAAATACAGACACTAGATACTTAAAATTTGGTCTTTACGAGTATTTAGGTTTTTAAAAACCTTTAAAACTAGGCTAAGTTTTTTTCGGACCAATTTTCCATTCACGGCAATCCTTGAGCCACCAGTTGCGGCCTCTGGTGAACGAAACTGAATTTTGCCGCGCAGTGAAATAGACCTGCACAGAGCCACAGACCATCACGTAGGCCTACAGAGTCAACGTGCTATGTCAAGTCGCAGCATTTTCAGTCATCTTGTACGGTTTCTTTCCAGCCAAAGCAGAGAAATATTAAGCGTTAATAAATGAAAGCAACATGTACATGGTGGGCCAAAAAGTGACACTTTTTTGAAATTTGAGTTTCTTCTGCCATTCCTCTCCAATGCGAATAAATTGTAGGCCTAATATTCGGATTAGGCCCCTACTTTTCGGCAGACGATGTTTCATTTACAATTATTGTGTGTGGAGGGTTCAAAAACATTATAAAAATCAAATAATGAGCACATTTTAACTGCGAATAATTTCTAGCATTGGTAACATTGTTTAAACAGTAGGCATATAGGCCCTACAAACAGGCTCTCCCCACGGTGTTTTGCAGTTTATATGTCGTAGGTCTATTGAAAAAAAGTGTCACTTTTTTGGCGCACCCGGCGAATGGCAAATACAAAGTACAGTATATTACTGAGAAAAAAATGAGTTGATACAAATTAGTGCATCGTTTTGGTTAACTAATCGATCGATCTCGAATAACATGCAGTTATACAATAAACTGAGCTGTAAAACATCCAGAAATAGAGAAAAAATCTGCATAAATATTGTGACACTGTTAAACAACAGAATTGCATTTCCGTTGTTACTGCATACCACTGTGTAGCAAATCACGTTAACGTGATTATTAATTGCATTTTTATTGCCTACATCTAAACGAAATAATAATCAAAATATCGTTCACGGCAATCCCAACATTTCAAAAGTTTGGAGCAAAAATCTTCGAAGTTTTTTCTACCATACGTAAGATACTTCCCGACTCGGTAAAATTAGTCAAACTCTGTTTATATTTTTTGAGTTATTTGCATACAAACGGTCGAAAACGAAAATATAACTTTCACTTTTCTAGTCAAAGGTGATAATAATTAGCAAACCGGTGTCAAAAAGCCAAATCCTTATTATCGAAATTAAACAAATGCAAACTTTATTTTTTCACTGCGACAGCAACACAAGCAACAAACAATATGCTTGGCTTATAACAAGAAATTTGAGCTAATGCTCACGAGACACGCGAAAGCCTAGCAGTTCCGGTTCAGTAGTTTAGTTGAAAATTTGGGTGTTCACGCTAAGTTAACATACAAATACCAAATTTTCTATCTGGATCGTATAATGATAGTTTCGTGGCGCCACCTTGTGAATGATATAGACTTGTGTCGCAGCCCAAAATCGCCAAAAATCCATAAAACCCTATTTTGGCGTTCAAGGTCATTCAAGGTCATTGAATTCGGCGCCAATCGAGAGCCAGTTACGACTTCTTATTAGTGATTAATAGTAACCTAAGCCCTATCTCGCACCGTTACTGAGATACAGCGACTTATTGGCCAAAAATCGCAAATTTTGCCAACCCCTTCTTATTTAGCGCCCTCGTTCGAGGTGACCCCCTTCGAATTTATGGAAAAGCTTTACGGTTCCTGAAACTAGAATCTTCCGGGCAGCCGACGATAAAGATTTGGTGATCCTATCTTGCCCGTTTTTTCACTGATCCACCCGTGTGACGGACAGAGGGACGAACAGACAGAATTGCGATAGCTAAAACGCGCTGAAAGCAATAGCTGCTTTCGCGCGTAAAAACCAAGCTAAAAGCAAAACAAACATCCGCAATGCAAATAAAAAAGAAAAATAAATAAAAAAAATTTAAAAATCCAACAAGCAAAACGAATGGACACAAAAATATAAGTTCTTCTTAATTAGGTGATAATAATTAGCAAGCCGATGTTAAACAGCCGAATCCTTATTATCGAGATTATGCCTAAACAAACGAAAACTTTATTTCGCCACGGCGACAAAAACACAAGCAAGAAACAATAAGCCTAGGCCTTTAAAACCAAGTAAAAAACAAAACAAACAACTGCACCGCAAAGAAAAAAGAAATGCAATAGAAATGTAATAGACAAAACAGAATAATACACAAACTACGACACAAACGCAGTAACCACATTTAAAGGCTAAGTCGCACGAAAAAAACGATATTGGATAAATATGTGTAGAATGTAACACTAATTAATACTACGCTGATCCATTGAAATTAAAACATCGCTTTGAAGTAATTTTCATATAAATGTTTTGCCAGCCAAACGCATCTGAACGTGCCACAATAACTGATGACGTCACTTTCAGTACGCCTTGTTGACAAACTGACATTCGCATTAAAAACATATTAAATCCGTCGGTTTTACTCAGAATAATGTCGGATTTATTGTACAGGTAGGCCTAATGACGCATAGGTGACATCAGAAATTACGTCATTGTTGATCGCTTCACTATACTAGAAGTGTGCGATTAGAAAAATTAACGATGTGCTAGAATGTTGTCGTTTTTAGTGGACTAACTATTGATGAAATTTCACCTTTTAAGAATATTTGGCCGTAAATTAAGCTACATTTGACCTCAAAGCAATAAAGCTAATTGGGAACTTTTTTGCAAGTGACGTCACAGTTGCGAAAATTGCCGAAGCCGTGAAAAGGAAAAAGTTTTTAGGGTATTGAGATTTATTGGGAAGCAGAAAATTAATCAATATTGACACATAAACATCTGATACAATTAATTAGCGCTTTATAACAGTTACGTAAAATGGTGCGACTTGGTCTTTAGGTCTAAGCGTTTGCAAGCAGTGGGTCATCATCACCATGGTTGCGAAGTGGATGCTCGTCGTTGTTCTGGCGTAGACCGCGCATCGGCAGTGCGTACAGCAGACGGTCCAGCCAGTCGTCGGCCGTGTAGTCAATGTACGTGTACTGACGAACGTACTGACGCAGGGTCGCCGTGTCGGAAGCAGCATCGTCTGCGTCGAGATCCGCCGGACTGTCCAGCTTCAGCAACACGATCAGCCGCTTCTTGCGCTTCACCACCACGTTGTAGTGGTAGGCCAGGTCGAACTCCGTCATACACATGGAACTGAACAACACATCGGGAAATCTGCAGATAGGCCTAGATTGAAAGTTTCAAGTTTGCGCAGGTCTATACTTCTTCACTGAAAACTCATCGCAGAACTATGGGACCTACCTTCCAAAACAGGTAAACGCACCTCGCCTTAACCCCAGACAGACAAACCGGTACTCGATTTAGTTTACCTATACCCCCGGACGAATGTAAGGCTGGGTCGACCTAATGGTTAGTTGCATAGGCCTATGCCAAATTGTTGGCCAGTGACCAACTATGATAACTATAACCAATAATGATTAACAATAAAATAATCATAATAAGTGGTTGCAAACAAGCTTGCTAATTTGACAAGGTGGTCTGTGTATCAAACAGGTGCACTCTCTTGCACTTCCCGCCTTTTTGGCCTCGTCGGCGAGCTCCTCGAACCTCCAGACACAGATCTTGTTGTCGGCTGCTTGCCCTTCCTATACGTTCTTTCAGCAGCTTGGCAGAATGCCCACGACTCGCCTTCACTCCCGGCAGCTTTACCGGACAAGCAGTCGTTCTGGAACTAGCCCGGCATTTAATCTGCTCGAGCCCAGGTAGAAGCACACTATTCTAAGCCACAGCAGACAGCCCGCTTCCTTGCAGCTGCCACACCTCACATCGGAGACTGGCTTTTAGCACTGCCCATCTCTAGCTGTGGACTGAGACCTTCTGACGACGCAGTCCGTGTGGCAGTCGCTCTGCGTCTTGGTTGCAGCGTCTGTGTCACCCATACTTGCCATTGCCTGTCACCGTTAGACAATCACGGCCTTCACTGCTCGGTCTGTAAACAAGCACCAAGCAGGATAACCAGATATCATGCTATCAATGACGTCATAGCACGGTCTCTGACCACAGTCGGCGTTCCAGTGACGAAAGAGCCATGCGGCCTGACAATAACTAACGGCAGGCGCCCGGCGGACTTACCATGACTCCTTGGTCAAGCCGATGACTTGGGACGTTACGGTAGTCAGGACACTGGCAGACTCGTACGTCCACTTGGCATCCCAGTCTGCTGGTGGAGCGGCCGAGGCTGCGGCGAGCAGGAAAACTTCCAAGTACGCCGATCTGCCAGTCACACACATCTTCCAGCCACTGGCGTTTGAAACCCACCGCACAACCCACTCATCAGCAACAGACTTTTTGAATGCTGTGGGTGGTCGGTCAAACGCAGTCAAGAAAGACCCATGCACGCGATACGACTTTTTTTGGCAGCGCATTTCTGTTGTACTACAGCGATTTAACGCTATTCTGATCAGCGAGACCTTTGTTGAGGCTGGCGATGCACCAAACCTCTAGTCACTCCGACACTTTGTTTTTAACTTTTTTGTTTTTAACCCCCGGGAACCTTTACTACCTGGGGTATAAAAAATAATAATAACTATGCAAGCACGCGCACTTTTGCAAGCGCGCGCCACGTCGCACTCAGCGACATCATGCACTCAACGACATCATCGCCCGCGCATGTGCTTCTGCAGGGGTTCCTGTTTCCAAGGAAGCGTCCGGTTTCTTTCCAGACTACTCACCCCAAACGAGGGCGCTAAATGAGAGGGGGTGGGCAAAATTTGCGATTTTTGGCCAATAAGTCTCTGTATCTCAGTAACGGTGCGATATAGGGCGTAGGTTACTATTAATCACTAATAGAAAGTCGTACACTGGCTCTCGATTGGCGCTGAATTCAATAACCTTGAATGACCTTAAACGCCAAAAATAGGGGGTTTTATAGATTTTTTGGCGATTTTGGGCTGCGACACAAGTCTATATCATTCACAAGGTGGCGCCACGGTACTAGCGTTATGCGATCCAGATAGACAATTTGGTATTTGTATATTAACTTAGCGTGAACACCTTAATTTTCAGCCAAACTACTGAACCAGAACTGCTATAGACTTTCGCGCGTCTCGTGAGCATTATCTCAAATTTCTTGTAAAATAATATATTGCGACAAAAACAAAATAATACGTAAAAATAAATCAATCACACAATTACCAACACATTTAGGCCTATACGTATAATGGCTGGCAAACTACTGTCCGGATCAATCGATTTACTGTCCATGTGTAATTCTGGCAGTGTTCGATCATTCTGGAATTTCTGGTTGATGCAATGGGTAGCAAGCAAGCGTTACAGACGCGTATTAAAATTTATTTACTTTGATACGCCAGCCAGTCATTATAAGCACACTTACACATTTACAACTTCACACTATTTAACAACTTTACACTATTTAACCAGTATTTACTTTTTAGGCCTAGCGCCGACAATTGCACAGCAAACGGTAAGCCTATGAAAGTTTTTATGATCCAAAGGTATGGCTAAATAGTAATACTAAATCAAAATCAATTAAGCATTACCTTCTGATGAAGTTTTCGGATATCAAGCAGACGGTGCGTTTGCTGCGTTCAACGCCGTGAACCATGTTCTCCGCTATGAGTTGTCCGGGCAAGAAATTCAGCTGGTGGTGGCACACGCGGTAGCCTTTCGCTTCCATCTGATCGAAAATGCGGCGTCCATGTGGATCATCGTCCATGGAACTGCAACTAAAGAACACATCATAGTCCAAGTCTTCTCCGACACACTCGTCACGGTCAAACGGATGAAACTTCCACTTTCTGTAGAGACGAAATCTCAGACGATACGCAGAGAAACCGAACATAAGCAAAACAGCCACCGGAGTAAGTGTACTTAGTAAGGTAATTTTCAGAATTCTAATCGAAGAATCAACACAAAAGTCATATTCCGTCGACTGTGCGATGCTTTTGCTTTTGAGCCTCGAAGGAAAAGCGCACCCAACATCTCCAACATCGGGTGATGTTCTAGACAAAGTTTTGAACCATCCAATCATCCATCGATTCTCACAAGAACAGTCCCAAAAATTGTGGTTCAAAGTAAGACGAACCGAAGTGATATTAATGCCAATAACTTCAGATGGGAAGGATTTGATCTTGTTGTTCTGGAGGTAAACACGTGGAGTGACAAACAGTGACTGCATCTTAGTAATTCCGCGCCAGGCATTTATGTCGACAACACTGATGGAACAATTACTGACGTCCAAGATGGAGGTGTTGACAAAGTACGGGCGACCTTCTAAACGACGAAGAAAATTGTTGTTAGAAAAATCTAATTTATATCTGTCGTAGCTCTTGGGTAGTGGAGGCAGCTCGAGTGGAAGTGATGACAAGTTGCCGGCGGAACAGTAAATGTGTAATGTGGCGTTTGCAGGGCGATAGACACACCGACAATTGGACGGACAACGACTCAGCACGTCACATGTGAAGTCTTTCATAGGGACTGAAGTAGCCCGCACTGGCTCATAGATACTAAGCTTACTTTTGATGTTACTACAGCGTACTCCATGCAACATATGGTTCATCGGCGAAGAGTAGACTTCTTGGTAGATCGGAAAGTCTGTGCAGTCGCAGACATACGCACCTCCGAAAAGATCCGTGGCAACACTAACATCCGCATATCGATTATGACCCTTCATGTTATTGAAAAGGCAGAACATTGTTGTATGAAATGTACTTTTGCGTCCAATATTCCATCCATTAAAGAGGTCCATTATGTGGCGTATTCGATTATAATCAAGATTTAACCACCCGAATAAAGGTCTCATTCCACACCGATATTCAAACTTTAGTTCGTTGGTAAAATTCGAGATCCAGTTGTCACGCAATGAAACCGAAACTAACGATGTTTCATTGCCTTGTATAAGACGATAGTAAGGCCAAGGTTCGAGAGAGGTTAGATGATTAGAAGCCAAATCAATATACCGTAAGCTGGTCTGATCAGAAAAGTTGGAGAACAGCCGAAGTCCGATAGAAGCTATAACGTTGTTCGATAAGTCTAGCGTCACCAGACTCTGCATACCGTCAAACAGTCCATCCTGCAAGCTAACGATCGCGTTCGACCTCACTGATAGCGTCACCAACTTCTTCAGTTTGGTGAAACAGTTATCTGGCATTTCAGTAAGTTTGTTAAGGTTGAGATTCAAAGAAACCAGATTGACAAGTTTGCAGACGGATGCTGGGACACGTGTCAGCGGAGTGTTGGTAATGGTGAGGGATCTCAGATTTAGGACGAAGTTGTCTGCAGATAGCATCGAATCAAACTGCTGAGACAGTTTTTCCTCACTGATGCATCGTTGTCCCTGAGCACAATCGACGTTCACTTGCGTGTCAAAAACTTGACAACTGCAGCATTCTGGACATTGCGACGTGTTACTAGTCGCATCCACGCTCGCCACTAACGCGATGAAAATCACAGCCAGTGACATATTTACGCTATAGAAATGAGAGACTCTCTTTTGAAACTTCTACCACAAGTGTCATCCGTATAGACCTAGCAGTTTAGGACAGTCTTTGCTATGATTCGTTTTATTTGAATCTTCGGACGACTATCTTTTTCGACTAAACTTAGATAAGCATCTGTTTTGAGGAAAAAAACATAAACAACGGTACTCACAGGCCTAGGTCGTCGCGCCTGACCTAGAAAGCTATCAAAGAAGCTGCACACTGAAGCAGTGGCGTAGCCAAGATCTATCAAGAAGGTGGGTTGCATGGCGAGTGCGCGGCGGAGTGCAAACCTGAGTTTATAGCCGGGCTGCGTAACTACGTAGATCATTTATACATGAGTATGAAGCATAAACAATTGAAACCTATTTTTGACTGCACTAACTCTAACTCTAACTTTAACTCTATAACACTAATTTTAATTTTAACTGTATTTTTGGATGATTTTATTGTTTTTAGTGTTTTTATCCGTAACCAGTACTGTTTTTAATAGTTTTTAGTCGCAGTTACCAACAAGCAGCTACTCGGAACTGTTTTCGTCGCAACTCAGCTACTGCTTCACCGCCAGCGTACCAGGCTCGTCAAACTGCGCCACGCCCACTTCGTCGACGGGCGCAACGCATCGCGCGCCATGCTCCAATAGTGTCCGCACGCCTAGAGAACGGCATCGCGTTCAGTTTTCAAGACGCCCTCGTTAAAGATGCCACCTGCTGACCGAATTTTCTCTGCAAATCCCGATCATATGCCGAAGCTTAGCAGCCAGAATTCGATCGCTGTCGGACCCGCCTTGAAAATACTCCAACTAAACGTAGAAGGACTATCAGCTGCAAAAAGCGAGATTATTGGTGAAACCGCTTATCACCATGAAGCCGATGTGATCTGTCTCCAAGAAACCCACATTTCAGACATTATCGCGAAACGTTATGACATATCTCACCTCTGCCTCCCCAGATCCTGTTTTTGGCAAAGGAACGTATGTCCGGTCAGACATAGCTGATGCATCTTCACTATCTTCATCTGCCTTTTGTGACGCTGTCCAAGTTGGTGGATACAAGATTGTGAATGTGTACAAACTACCCAGTCTCCACTGGGGTCATATTATACATCTACAATGTTCGACCATCCTGTATTATACGTCGGCGACTTCAATAGCCACCACTCTATGTGGGGATATGCTGACACAAGCGCCGACGGCGACACTTTGGTTGAGTGGGCTACTCATAACAACGCTGATTCACGATGCCAAACAGCGAGGAACGTTTCACTCAGCTAAACGGAAGAAGGACTCCTCGCCAGATATGTGTTGGGTCAGTTCATCTACAGCCCATAGCCAACCAGCCAGTCAAACAGTGTTACAAGATTTTTCTCATAGCTCAAACCTATTCTTATTCAAGTGGTGCTTCAACTTCCTATCATTCATATCTCACCAAGACTTCGATGGAACTTCAGGAAAGCCAACTGGGACCTTTACACCGACAATTTGGAAAGAAGTATGAGTAACAATAATCCATCACGCTTTATTCCAATAGAAAAAGCTTACTGTATAGATTCCAAGGTGCCATTTTCCGAGCGGCCAGCAGTGCCATCCCTCGTGGCCGCAGACCAGTTTACATTCCGTGTTTGGATGAAGAATGTGAAAATCTACTCAATGACTATAAAGCGTCGGGAGACCCTGACATTGCAGACCATCTGATTGAGTCGCTTGACTCTGCCAAACGCAAACGATGGGAGGAATCCACGGCCAACCTTGACTTTACACATTCAAGTCGCAAATGCTGGAACCTGATCCGAAGGCTAGGAACTGCTCAGCAACCAGTCAACCCCTCATGCCCAGCCGTATCACCGAATGCCGTCGCTACCCATCTGGTTCGGGTTGGAAACACTCCTGTGGACAAAACTCATCAGCGCAGCGTCAGAAACGAATGGCGACAGTTCTGCCGGCAGAA
>Ga0056128_1003550_pt1 | contig 19205 bp, 9 predicted proteins | sample WorMetLIZISLAND2_FD_71113 | JGI IMG/M metagenome (GOLD analysis project Ga0056128, IMG submission 71113) | Marine gutless worms symbiont microbial communities from Max Planck institute for Marine Microbiology, Germany - Olavius geniculatus... ... | reverse complement strand
ATCCCGAGATGGTTTACCTGCCTACAGGCAGTCACCCATCGCAGTATTAACCGGGCCCGGCGTACAGTAACTTCGCTGATCGGATCAGACGCGTTACCACTACACCACGCCTACCGCCCAGTAGATCGAAGGGTAAGTTACCCCGGGCCCCGCCTACTCGCTCAAAAATATAAAGTACACCAGAATGTGCCGTTTGACAAAAAATTCAATTTTTTTCCCAGAGGGGCTCCGCGAGAATGTTTACTTTCCGCTGGTTCCGCTGCGGCTTTCGGCGGGCCTGGTTTCAGTGGACAGATCTGTATCATACAAAAATCAAAAACTCCTTGTAGGGAGTAGGCCTACATTCATCACAAGTGAATAGAGAGACCAAGGCCAAGACCAAGCAATCACTATTTGTCCTCGAAATCGATGACTGTCCTCGAGTACCCCATCCCTGGCGGCAGACCTGTCGGGACGTGCAGTAGCTGACGACCGCTTGACGCGTTGATCGTACTCGTCGTCGTAGTAGAGATTTTGCTGCAGCGGGTGGCACTCAAACGACGTGCAGTTAATATACGGCGATGTCTCGGGTCTAGTACACGTACAGACAACACTGAACGTCTCGGCCGTCAGATGAAAGAACGCACAGTTGCACTGGCAGTATTTCTCCACGTCCTCGTCCTGTGACTGCTCTGGTGCAGACCTCAAACCGTGCATCCGTCCTACGGCATTATATGCACGGTGTTTCAATACAGAGACGCCCTTTTTGACGCGCTACAGCTATGCTGAATTTTAGCGTCTTTGGCACGATGTGTCTGGCCTATCGTCTGTCTGTTCGTCCATCCGTCTGTCCGTAACAGATGTATTGTGGCTAAACGGCAAGTTATAAAGGGTCGGCGATGGTACCATCGGATAGGGCGCTGGCGACTTCGTATAGGCTGTCAATAGTAACAACTAACCATGTCTCCATCTGCAGCGGTTTGGCCGCAATTTCCAATGGAGTTTCAAGCTATAACTGGCCATATCCCGGAAACGGTGAGAGAGATAAGGCTAAGGTTACTATTAATCAGTCACTAATAGGAAGTGGCATACGCCGTTTCAGATAAGATGGAAATCACTGACCTTGGATGACCTTAAAGGTCAGTACTGCAACAGGAACTGTATAGGCTGTAGTGTGTCTATGACCTACATAATCATCTATCTCTCACTAATATAGTGTCGCTGTCCGGACTGTTTAAGTGCCGATAATATTACTCCACTCAAGCCTGACAACTGATAGCATTTCGCGTTTGTACGTAGGCCTTATATCGTACGTGACGTTCGTCTAGGCAGAACACACCGCAGATCACGGGACGCGGAAAATGTCACGGCCTGACAACGCAGGCGAAGCGCCGGAGTGCCGAGGGAAGTGAGGTTTGGGGAAAAAACGCCGGAGTCCCAAAACTTTTTAAAAATAACAACAACGTTGAAATTACACATTTTCATGCATTTTTTGCAAGCTAAAAATAAAATGGCTTCAAATGTCACGTCCTGACGACGGTCGGTGCCGAGGCTGTGAGGTCTGGGAAGCGCGCCGTAACCCCTCCTCAGCATGGAGGTCTGGCCGGGGCTGAATTTTTACCTAGTTCATGCCTTGCGGGGTAGATACCCTACTGCAAAACGTGTTACTTGTGCAAAATGTTTTATACACAAATATTTTTCGTCTTTCGAACATGCTTGCGACACGACGCCACTTATACACCGTGTCTCAAAAATAAGTGCCACTTGTATTTTTTGAATAACTCCGTGAAACACTGGATGATTTTGATAATTGTTGTTGGTGCTCAACATCATGAAAAAATTTGCGAATTAACAACTGCTATAGCTTTGGCCACCTCACGTTAATACTGTTGATGCACTAACTTGTGAAATTCAAAAGTCGTAGCGGTCCACTGAATTTTAAGCACACTTGTTTGTCGGTGGTTGCAGCTTACTTTACAAATTTACTTTACAAATTGACTATCAAGGTAAATTTTACTACTTTAAACTATAACAATGTGATATGGAGAATTACCTGCGCAGTAAAGAGAGATAAAGGCGACAAGGATCACAAAGCGGGCGGTTGTTGAAACGGTTTTCATCTTCTTTCCCGATTAATCTGCAATATCAAGTTTATTTGCATTAAACTGCACAACAGTTAAGAGAGATCGGCCTGTCTGAACACTGCGCTATATTGGCGTTTCGGCCTACTGTTCGTTACCCGTTTCAGAATCTGATCTGCAGGCCCTATACCGCGGCGATTTGGCTAGGGGCCTACGGAATACAAAAAGTTTTGTCGTTGCAGATAAATAGGCTATTATCTAAACCACATAAACGCACGCAAGCAAGCAAAACTGATTTGCAGTGCAGTCGCCAGCGGTTGCTTTATCAGTTAAATTGTCGCTAAAAAACTTCAGCATCAACCCACGACTGTACTGGTCTATTATAGAATGGCTAAATCGTAGATAATCCGGTCGTCCAACGGTCCGCAATACGAGTGTTGCCCGTCCGTCCGTCCGGCTGTCTGTGCCGTGCGTCTCTCAACCCGAAAACAAACAGACATAGAAAAACCAAAACTGGTGTGAACGTTTCCTAACCGTCGTGCCAATTTATAGGCCTAAGCTTAGCTCAAAAAGTTAAAACTCAAAATCGTCGAACGTCAAAAATGTCACATATGTCGCATACATGGGGCGATCTAATTCACTGTCAACGCCTGAGACGTTCGGCAACAGAACGGGGACGGCCGCGTATCATGTCAGAACTCGACACCGACATTTCTATTGGACCTAAAAAGTGTGCTTCTGGTGTCGTGGAAAATTTGTCGCACCTGGAAAAATCTTTCCACCTCCATATTCTCATAATGTAACTAACCCTAACTCTAACCCTAACTCTAAGGGGTCGTCCATAAATGACGTCACGCTCCGAGGGAGAGGGGGTTTACATTATTGTGACGACGTGTGACGCAGGGGAGGAGGTTTAAAGGAAGTGTGACGTCACACACGTCACATCTGTGGAAAGGCACAATAGACAGCCAAATTCATGTTGCCAACTCGCCGTATGTGTCAGGACGAGGAACATTTAGGAACAATGTGCTTAATTTCGCACAATTTTATGCATTAAATTGACAGTAGACAATTTTGATAATGGATATAATTTTATATATTAAAATTAGGATATGCTAAAACTCATCTCTGTACTCTACACTACAGGCTGCCGGGGGTAGGCGTTTGTGACGTCATATTTGAAGGGGTCCAGGAAAGTGCGACGAAGTGTAACGAAGGGGGTAGGGGGCAAATTTTTCCTTAAAATCGCGTGACGTCATTTATGGACGACCCCTAACCCTGACCATAACCCTAACTTTAACCCTATCCCTAATCTTAACCTTAACCCGTACTGCTGCATGTGGGAATTATTTTCCGGTGCGACAAATTTTCCACTACACCGGTAATCCGGCTGCAGTCTGGCGAAAAAGAAGAGAAGGGGCGGAAACATTTTTGTAATTTTTTATTTTTTATTTATATTTCATTTTATGTCGTATAAAGCTAATACTAGGCCTACACAACTCATAACGAGCAAATTGACGCAATTAACACATGCATTCTAGACGGTGTGCAGATGCAAGCAGTTTTCTCAGTAAAACGTTGATAGCAAACTAAAAACTGCATGAATATTGTTGAAAGTCCAATAAAAAAATTAGCGACGGAGTTTTTTAGGGAGGGACGACAACCGGAAGCATGTAGATTGGCCTTCAACAACTTTTATGGCTTCATGCTTCACCTACGTCAGAACTTAGTAAGCCAAATAAAAGTAACGATGAGTTTCGTGTTAGAAAAGCCAGAGCTGAAAACCCGACAAAAGCTGATTTTCTCTGAGCGGTCAAGTGTCTGAAAATCAGTGGCGTCGCCGGAAATATGAATTTGCGGAGGTCTCGCCTTCCTCCGCGGTTCACTCTACCCTTTCGTTGTTTTTCCTTCCTTTCTCGTTTCCCCTTCTGCTTCCCCACACGTTAGAAGTCAGACGGCTAAAATCCAGCCGCCAGGTCTGGGGGAGCGCCAGTAAGCTCCCCTAGCGGGGTTTGGAGCGCAGCCTAAGCCAAAATCGAATTTGTTGCATTGTAGCTTCAAAATATGAGCTCTGGTGGCAACAGTTTCAATCATTTTTCTGAGAATCAACTGACAAATGGCCACATTTAGTGTAATTTAAGTGTGTTTATGTCTTGTCTGGGGAATGGGGGGACTGGGCCCTCTGCCCCCCTTAGCTACGTTACTGCCGGGATATGGCAATTTGTGGGGTTAATTTGCCTTATTAACCGTACATTTGCTTACATTGTCAACACAACGACAGAGTAGAACGGACTCAGTAATTGTTCAATGATGTAGGCCTCAGTGTAAGTTTTAACTGAGCAGTCATACAGAACAGTATTATTATAGGTTTAATAATCCACTGATAACATTAAGTATACTGTAAAGTAACAATAAAAGAAAATATTTATAATGAGTTAATATAAACTAAGCTATCTAAAGGGTTACAGTTAGGATAGTTATAACTTAGAGCATTGCTAGATTATTGGTTTACAAGCTGCTAGCTAGCTAAGTACAAATTCATCAATCTGTAACTTATAGGTACATGCATAAAACTTTGGAGTTCAAGACTGTTGTCTGACAATATTTGTATTATTATAAATTAGCAGACAGGCATTGCTTGTTCTCTGTCTTTCGATTACTGGCTATAGTCTGCAACTATCATAGGCTACAGCGCTTCATATTCGGCGAGTTTTTTGCTGGCATTATTGTGCGCTATATAAATTTACTTACTTACTTACTTATTATAGACCTACTGAATCATAGTTTAAACAGATAGACAGACAGATTCCGAGGCTAAGATGTGCTACAGCAGTAGCTGCTGTTGCATGTAAAAACTGATGATTCCTTTAAATAGCAACGCCATGTAGGCCTAGTTTCTGCGACAATGTCACCGGTGGATGCAAAAGTTCCCCAGCCGTGATTTTAAAATAGCAATCTTTTATACATCACAAAATTTTATGCCAAACGTTTATATTTTTATTACCGCATTACCAAAACAAGAAGCCCAGCTGTCGCTAGGACAGCCGACCGTACTGGTTGTCAGTGACCTTCAAGGTCATCCAAGGTCAATTATTTCCATCTAATCTGACAGGGCGTATGCCACTTCCTGTTAGTGACATGGCCAGTATTCCGTTGAAAAACGCACATTTTTCCTACCCCCTTCATTCAATCCCCAATTTGGAAATGTTCCAATGGAGTAGATGGCTGAAATTTTGCATGCCCGAGATTATCACCCATGGCTAATTATGAGTGTAAACAGTTTCCCCCTATGCTCTACCCGTTAGCCACAATACATCCGTCACAGACAGACGGAAAAAACGGAGGGACGGACGGACAACAAATCATGAAAACAGCTCGACCGTTACTAAAGTACCGTCGGCTAAAAACGAAATAAATAAAGAAAACGACAAACCAACAAAAGCACTAAGAATGTAGTGTCGTAATTTAACGAGCTTACTTATGCCAATAATGGATCGAGCTTCACAACCCGAATCCTAAAAGCTAATCATAACCATACGCCTCGACAATGTCCGAGTCCCTAACCCTAATCGTATCTCTAACCCTAATCTTATATCGATAATTCTAAAATTCTTGGTGGGAAACTTTTGCAATAGCGCCGCCGTCGGCCTATAAGCACGTGAACCATACCACAGTCTTTCGACATGTTTGTTTCTCTGTCGCTCACGAGAAATGTCGTGAAAACTATCTTCTGTAAACATAGCTTCAGATTTGAATACAATATTAATCATTCCATGATTACATATAATAAAAAGTCGGGAAAGCTGCAAAGTTATTACTAAACATTTTTTTGTTATTTACTAGCTACGTCATCATGACGTCGCTTCCTCTTCCCGTGCAGCTGATGCAGTAAGTAATCAGTTTATGACGTTTGCGATCATTTTACGCGCGACAGCTATGCTAAGCACGTCTTAGCTATTGCGGCGGCGTTTGTGTGTCCCTAAAACGAGGGCGTCAAAGTGGGGGAACCACCTAACAATTAAGTCATTATTTTACCGCTATCGTCTCGTCTAGCGTAAAAACAGTTGCAGATGGACATTGCTGCTTACCGTGGCAAGAACTACTTTACTGACGGGCTTTTAAGGAGTATCACCGTATCAGCATTAATGATCTTGAAGGACGTTGAACCCCCAAAATAGGGGATTTCAGTGATTTTTTGCGATTTTCGGCGGCGGCGCAGTGCGCACACTTCAAGAGTAAATATCTCACCTAAATTAAGCCTATTGGAGATAGACCAAGACAACAACCATCACGCAAAATTTTCAACAGAAAATGCAGGTTTTAGCAGTCTACGTTTGGACCTCCTGATTTTAAGGAATCTTCCCCGTGGCGTCAAATTTGAGTACCGCGTTGATGAGATATAACTTACAAATTTACGTTTTAGTTACTTAATTACTTAACGCATTGAAAACAAATTGGTATTTAATGCAAGTTGTACAATGCTTCCCAAAATGGTAGCACCGATACTGACGCCCTTCACGAGAGCATTGCTTAAATTACTTGTCTGTCACAGTTAGTGGTAAACCTATGAGTAGTGTAAGAAGTAGGCCTAAATGACAAAAAGGTCTACTTCAGCAAAAAGCAATTTAATCTCTAAAAGCATTTAGCACGCAAAAATAGGCATCAACTTCACAAATAACATTATTGTTGCGCTGTGATTGTTCTTGTCATATAACGCGCAAACGTTAAAATAGTTATTTGTAACAATTAAACTGAACAGCATAAAACACGAACTCAAAACTCAAGTCCTGAAGTAGAACCAACGTATGGCTAATACAGCAGTGTATAACTTTAAAATCTATTTAACATAAACTATCGGCATAGATCCGTTACTACTTACGCCTACAGAGAACAGTGCGAGTGCCGAGGTGTTATCAAAAAAGTACAAAAAATATTTTAGATTGTAACCCATCTAATGTATACTCCGCGCACACTAAACGCTGATATACTACTACTGCTACAACTGCAACTAAAAATCCGAGACAAGTCTTATACAGAAGCAGAGTTATAGCCTATTTTGTCCCAAATTTCGTGCCATGGCAATGAGAAAAATTTGGTTAACAGCGTTCGACGGCCCAACCCCGAAAACCCCCCCATAAGCCTAGACGCAAAAATCTCGCAGACATCTTATACAGAAGCCGAGTTATAGCCCATTTTGTCTCAGATTTTGATGCCATGGCAACGGGAGTCGGTTGGGCAAAAATTTGGTTTGCAGCGTTCGACGGATCCCCGAAAACCCCTCCTATAGACGCAAAGACCTCGCAGATACACTGTATCTCTTACAGGAACCGAGTTATAGTTCATTTCGTCCCAAATTTCGTTGCCATGGCAACGAGGATCAGTATAGGCGTAAATATAAATGGCACTGTTAAATTGGCCAACCCCGACAATCTCACTCTAAAATCAAGTGCATCAGATGATTGGTTGCTGAGATATAACCATATTAAATTTTTCTAAGAAGGCTCTTCCAGAAACGGAGGTCGGTCAGTGGTCAGTCAGTTCTCAATATTACACTTATGTCATAACTATATACTCCCCTTCGCTACGTTAGGAACGTAGCGTGCGCGGAGTAAACACGAAATGTGAGTTAATGTTCACGAGACACGCGAAAGCCTAGTGACGTACCCAGAAATTTCAAGTAGGCCTAAGGGGCTAGTCTTCCTCCCCTCCCTTCCCCCTTTCGTCCCTTCCCCTACCTATTCCTTCCTTTTTACCTCTTTCCCTCCGTTCCTCTGCCTCCCCTCTTTCCCTCCCTTAGCTTTCCTTAGAAGTAGGACCCCCAAAATCCAGCTAGGAGGTCTGCGGGAGCGCCGTGAGCTCCCCCAGCGGGGTCTGAGGCGGAGCTGCAACCGAAATCAAATTTGGTGCATTTTACCTTTTAAAATATCTGGTGGCAACAGTGTTAATTATTTTTCCACAAATAAACTGATCGAATTGACAACTTTCGTGCAGTTTAAACGTATGCTTAATTTTTGTCTGGAGGATTAGGGGGCTTGGGTCCCCCTTGTCTACGCCACTGAAAGCCTATAGGCCCTAATATAGCAGTTTCTGTTCGCAAACTGTCTTAGTCTACCTACAGCCATTTCGTCGCAATTCACTCTTGAAGTGTGCGCCGCAGCTGAAGATTGCAAAAAATAAAAAAAACCCTTATTTTGGAAGTTCAGGGTCTGTCAGTCATCGATGTTGAAAAGACTAAAAAGCTCGTCATTATAGTGCTTGTTGTGATAGGCAGCATGTCCATGCTATCTGCAACCGTTTTCATGAAAGACTGGCCAACAGCGGTAAAAATGACTTTTACGGGAGTAACACTTTTTGATGCCCTCGTGCGCAGGTTTCCTTGAACGTAGAAAATTGATACTTGGACCGTCGAAATCTACGTTCAATGCTGAAAATTTCATACGCAGCTTGTCAATGTCTATCTCTATTGATTTTGCCGCAATTCGCTTTTGAAATGTGTTTCACAGCAAAAAATCGCCCTAAAAATTCATAAAAACCTCTATTTTGGTGTTCAATGTCATACAAGGTCATTGCTTTAGGTGTCAATCAAAAGCCCGTGTACGACTTCCTATTAGTGACTAATAGTAACCTCAGCCCTATCTTGCACCATTTCAGAGATACGGCGACTTATTGGCTAAAAATCGCAAATTTTCCCTATCCCCCTCTCATTTAGTGCCCTCGCTCGAAGTGACCCCTTTCGAATTTATGGAAAAGCTTTACGGATCCTGAAACAAGAGTTTTTCAGGCAGCCGATGGTAAAGGTTTGGTGATCCTAGCTTGCACTGTTTTTGACTGATCCACCCGTGTGACGAACAGATGGACGGACGGACAGAATAGCGATGGCTAAAACGCGCTATACAGCAGTATCTGCTTTCGCACGTAAAAAGTGGAGACGTGATCCAGTCAAGTCAATAGGTCAAGTCAAGTCTGGCGTAACTGAAGCAAGGCGCCGACCGCAAACCGTCACACTCAATCCTTGACGACTGCAATCAGATGAATAAAACAATCCCCAAATGCCAAACGTTACTCGACAAAATGAGCGAGCATTGAAGAGTCTTCCAACAAAAGTTAAGACGCATATATATGATGAACACTGTCCCAATGCGGTTTGACGGACTTACGCCGCATCCATAAACTGTGCAAATAATTCAATAGCAAACACAACTAAAACGTAACAAATAGAAATTTAAAAAAAAACTATTCGACTGAAGCGATCCGTTAGAATCAAACGAAACTGTGGTATAAGACAAAAACAAACTAATTTTTAAACACATTCTGTCTTCACTTGACTAACAAAAATAAATAGGTTTACTTTAATATTGAAAACGTTCAAACAACACAGCAGTCATCTATTGATTGCATTTTCCGAACAGTGTTTCAAACAGATAACGAACAGTGAGATTTGAAATTCACCAACTGAAAATAAATGTACAATACTGATGACATGACTCACAGCTGGTGCTCGCAGACCTATTGCGACTTAGGTCTATAAATGGCATTAGAAACCAGCTGAAAACAAATTAGCAGTGGCGCTGTAAATGAAAACGCAAAGCAAAACTTGGTCATTCTCAAAACTTCACACACGAAAATAAAAAGTTTCACACTGTAAAAAGAAACAGGACAACGACTAACTGCGTCATCTTAACACTCACTGTAAGCTTAGATATAAAAAATACTATATATAGTGCCATACTATAAACACCAACACAGCCATGTCAGATATAAAATGGTCCAAAAGTCAACTGCCGCATTCATAAATCACGAAATATGTGCAAGAATATAACATTTCTTTGTCACCATTAAGTGCCATTAAAACATGTTTGTGTGCTCTAATGATCTCCAGCATTTTTGCAATCATAATTACATATTCGTGATTTGGTGACATTAACCGGTATTAAATGCCTCCAAGAACTCCTGTGTAAAAACTGAGCAACACAGCAGATTTCTATACGGCACCCAGTTGCACAAATAATAAAAATTATTCGGTGACCTGCAAACCCCAGAACAATTCAATTTGCACCTTTAGGTATTTTGCAATATCATCATTTTGAACCACCCTGCAAATACATCACAATATGGAATGTGAAAAGCTTGCAAAACGTTGAAAACACCTGATAAATAGTATCAATCAATCACTCACTCAATCAAAACAACACTAAAACAATGCTGCAAACGTGTGATTATAACTGCATAATATCTGATTTCTGAACACGACCACAGCATCACATATAAAAAGTAAAAAAGTACAAACAAACAAAACTAATAAAAACAAAACGTAACACACGTACAATGAAAACACTACACAGATGTTCTAGCCTACACATCACTTAATACAAATCTAACCCGACACCATCACAAAATACCATCTATACTATCAAAACTAATTACAAATGACTGCGACGGCAATTACACCTATCTAGTCAATCGATATTTGCACAATGACTGCATGAGATCAGATAAGAATAGAGACCATCGAAGCTCAATGGCAAATCATAATATCCACATACTACACTGTACCTCAAAAAAGTTACACATGTTGAAAATCAACCTCTGTTTTAAGCCAAAATGTATTACAATTTGTTACTAATACTCAACAACTGTTAAGCCTTGCTCAAGACTAAGTACTGCCCGCGGGTAGCCACAGCATCATGTACACAAAAAAAACAAACACAAAAACCATGTAACCTTGACCAATGACCTATGACCTTGAGATTTAATACGCTTCTAAAGATTCTCAAAATATATGGTACATTAAAGGTTTTTACGAGAATGTGCTACATACATCTACTTTTGAAATTTGACATTTTCATGCAAAATTTTATCAAGCTAAATGCAGCAGTTCACAAGTTATTGTGTTGACAAAGAAAAACCATTAGCGACAATGCTGAAAACAATACTGCCGTCGCTTCCGCCAGTGGTAATAATAATTTGTATGAGACCTGACATTTGACATTGGCAGATAACCAATCAAATTCTTTTGGGTTACGACACATGCAAATATTTTGGTCACTTGTAGTTCTTGTTTCTTTGTTTTGTTATATTCGTGTTTATACATAATAAAAATTGACCCTATATGCATGAACAACAATATGTAACCTGAATAATTTTAAGTTCATAGCTATGTCGGGGGAATAAATTTTGAGCATATGGTAAGCACGGTGTCCCGACAGGTGAGCAGGTGACAAGATGCTAGCAACAACTCGTTAAACACAACTGGCTTCACACATTTGGCTGGTGACAGTTTGTTGACGACAAGTGGCGACGACATGATTGGCTGGCGACACATGGCTTGCGTCGTTAGCGTCTCATAAGGTCCGTTGTTCGCCCGGCCAGTCATCAACTTTTATGCATTAGCCTATGATACGCATTTGGTACTCGGGTAGATGCTGGCTAGGCCCCTAAAACCTGTAGGTATGACCTTGGCCTTGGCATTGGTCTGTGTAAAATGACTGATCGTTTTAGAAGAGGCAATTTAACCCTAATATCGCGGAACCTGGCTTTAACACACATAGTTGCTCAGATCACTCTGGGTTGCTGAAAACCGAACTGTCGCCGTAGCCTGCTAGCATGCTGTCTTCATTGATAAACAAGCGCGAGTCATCACGGGAAGACGACAAAGACAGTTCTAGAGACTTGTCCAAAGCGATGCTCTGCAGTGAATAACCTTTGCTGCTATCAGCCGCAAGACCCGCACTGCCTTCCACCGCGGCGTTCCTCAGTACCTTGCCACACACATCTGCCACTGGGGCAGGAGAGCTCACTGCGGCTAAGTTCAGCTGCTGGACCAGGCTTGAAGTTTCCAGCTGTGAAGTATCGCGCTGGACCGAAGTTACCATGCTGCCGGCGTGGTGACGCGATGTAATGACGGGATAGGACGGACTGGACGACAGCAAGGACGTAGCGCGTAGCCGTGAGACCAGGTCGTGCTGGCAGGTAGTACTGGCGAGCGCAGAGTGCCAGCTGCTGGGGTCTGCCTGAGTGTTTGAGTGCCAGCTGGCGTCTGACTGAACGTTGGTCGACAGACTGTCTGAGGACAGTTCGCGATGTCCGCTGTCCGGTGAGATGTCGCGCTGTTCCACGTGACTTGACACAGACACGCCGCTTAACACACTCGGTGATAACAACATCGCACCAGCGCCAACCTGAACCAGAAAACAGCACGATTTTTAGCTGACCGTTGCCATACTAACGGTCACGCTTATGGTACGATGTGTCGTCCGTCCGTCTGTCTCTCAATCAACCAATAAAGTCAAGATAAAAGCGAAGTAAGTGCTCAGGCACAACAAATGCGGCTAACAGCTTAAGAACCATAAAAACGGAGTAGGCCTAATTAAAATGTTATGGCATGAAATCAGCGTTAACTGCAAATATCACTCAGTATTCTAACCTTCCTCTTGATAACTCGAAGTTGCTGTGCAATTTTGTGCCACTCCTAAATAAATTCTTGTATTTGATTCAGACAAGGAGATGCAAACATTACACTCAAAGTATTCACTGTGACAATTAAATCACGAAAAACGACACAATTTCCAGCATTACATTTTGATGCCGCAAACTGGATTAATTTACAAATTTTAGTCTTGCATTTTGCTTCCTCGCAAGTTCAGCAGCTTAACAGCAATCTTCGTGCAAAGTAAGACTGGCGTTTACCTGCGGCGCGGCGGCGCAGCCGACGAGATGGTTGAGTGAGATTGACTTGGCTTGGCCAAGACAGGTCACCAGTTCACCTATGTACTCCAGCAGCTGCTGATTCTGCACCAACAACTCCGCCACTTGCTTCTGCACACGACAGCATCACGTGTACGTCTTTTACCTTAACGCACAAAAAGTTTGTCCGTTCGTCTGTCTGTCATACCCCGCTGGCGCCTTCTGTGTTGCACGGTCGAGGACCACGACTGCGGCGTTTGAGTCCTTAGGCCTTAGGTATGTGCGCCCCATCTTGCTTCCCAAGTTCCCATTTCCCCCATGGGCAGTCTGAGTCAGGGAGGGGGTTGGGTTGTCAGCAAGCTATTTCAGTATGGTCCTTAGCGCAGCGTGTAATGCTTTGTGGTGCCATCTGGTGAATGACGGTCACTTAAAGGTCCAGTTATCCCACTTTGCCCCCATTCCCGTCGCCCCTTCCCCCACGGAGGATTGAAAACTCCTGACCGTAGGAGTGTACTTTGTTACTCGATACAATACAACGTAAAAGTACAAACTGAAGCAGCATCCCGACTAAATGCCGGGCCGAGTACAAGCCAGGAGTCAAGAAAACTTGTACTAATAGAAGTCAGGACTTCTATTTGAAGACTTGCGGTAATTTTGTGAAAGGTGAGATCGATAATCAATGCTGCCGCTTAATGAACCATGCACCTAACAATAAACAAGTGCACCTAACACAATCAGTCACGTGACCCCGCAAGTGTAGCTGCCAAATGGCATGTGAATCCATCCAACGGTTTAAACAGTGTGACGGACGACAGGCCGATCGATGACGACAGAAACCAAGCTTTGCTAACAATACAATACCACAAACACACTAAGTTCATGGCATCACACTTTGAAAGCAGACTTGTATAGCATCATTAACTGTCAAAATGTAACTAATGATCCAGAAATGAAGAAGAACAGAACGTTTCTAACGCGCTGTAGCATCAACATTAGTAGGCCTAAAGAGCAAACAGAAAATTTGTTAACGTTAACGGTCAATGGATAGAATGCGATCAAAATTTTAATTTTAAATTTTGTCGGCAAATTCCCCTTTTAAGCCCCAATTCTGGCATTTTTTGAAAAAAAATTTCTGACGAAAACAACGTTTTCCGATAGCCCAAAATTTAAAGAGAAATTGCCCTTCCCTACTGCCTGCCACGACATCACTGGCTAGCCGAATAAAAGACCCAGCATCGGCTTACGAGTTAGTGAGAGTGTGATAGTTAAAACGCTGGCTTGTGATCGCGAGGTCGTTGGTTCGACTCCCGATCTGGATGGTATCATGTGATGGATGGGTGACTTTCTGTGGACAGGCAAACCACCTCTCGGCATATAACCGATGCCTTCCATCCCTCTGGGCTAAGTAAATTGAGTACTAGCCTGTGTGGCAGCCAGGGTTTGAAGGGGGCGCATTCACCTATATCAGATGGCAAGTGATCCCATATGGCAGGTGACGCTCCGTAGCTTTGAGATGGAAAGCTATAGGCTTTAAACCTGTAATTACCTGTATAGAATTCCTGGCATCAATCTCTGCCTTAAGTTGGTCTCTGGCGAGCTGAGCGTCAGCGCAGTATTGGTCCGACCGAGCCACTTCCAGACGTAGTCTCTCCCGGACTGCACGCAGCTGGTGCCGGTACACGCCTACAGGAGTGTTGGCCAGCAGAGTACCAGCCTCCAGCTGTAACAGCCTGCTCGATGCTGACTGTGTCACTGCTGGCAACTCTATGGCCGATAGCTCTACCGCTGCTGTGTCACCACCCGCTGTCAAACAAAGATGCATGACAATGAGGATGGAAAATGCTGAGTTGATTTTCGAGTCTTAATTTCCGGGACTAGATGTTCGAGGCACGGTTACGTTGCGAAACTTGACCATGCGTTAAACATCGAGTACCAGTACTTAGTGATTTGAACAATACACAGGGGCGTCTAAGTGGCTCGGTAGTCTAACGGTAACGTGCCGGACTTGTAATCCTGAGGTCACTCAGGGCGCAGGTTCGACTCCGCACCGGGACACTGCCGGATAACGACCTTAGGCAAGTTGTTCACACACATGTGCCTCTGTCACCAAACAGTACAATTTGGTACCGGCCATAGGGTGGAGATGCCCCGCGACTGGTAAGGTAACCGTAGGTCTGGCGTCGCACTGGCCTTGCATCACGGACTTAAGTGGTTTATCCACCTACGGGCTCAAAGGCCTAAGGAAGGGAGATGAGCACCCCGCCTACGCCCCAGTTAGGGTATGGCACCTTTACCTTTACATACTCCATTGACCGTCGTTAGAGGTAAATGCCTCCTGGAAAAAGTTGATGAAAAAGTAAAAAATTAAAAACTGGGGGGAAGATTTTTTCCATGGCAAATTGCTTAAAATATAGAAATGCACATAACACATAATGCGACATTTCTGCAATACTCCAATTTTTTTCTGCTCGCTTCGCTTGCAGATTACTTGTAGCCCTCATTTTTACACGCAAAAGCAGCAACACTGCTTTAGCACGTCTTAGCCATCGCAATTCTATCCGTCCGTCTCTCCGTCCGTCTGTCCGTCACACGGGTGGGTCAAAAACGGTGCAAGCTAGGATTACCAAATTTTCACCTTCGGTTGCCTGTAAGACTCTAAATTCAGAAACCGTAGAGCTTTTCCATAAATTCGGAGGGAGTCACCCCGAACGAGGGTGCTAAATGAGATGGGGGAGGGCAAAATTTGCGATTTTTGGCCAATAAGTCGCTGTATCTCAGTAACGGTGCGAGATAGGGCCTAGGTTACTAATAATCACTAATAGGAATTCGTACCACAGTGGTCGTACAATGGCTCTCGATTGCCACCGAACTCAATGACGCTGGATGACCTTGAACGCTAAAATATGGATTTTTTTGCAATTTCGGGCTGCGAGACACGTTTCAAAAACGAATTGCGCCGAAACCAATTGAGATAGACATGGACAAGCTGCACGTGAAATTTTCACATTGAACATGGATTTTGACGATCTAAGCCTTGATTTTCTAGGTTCAAGGAAATCTGTGAACGAGCGGTACCCCCGTAAAAGTCGCGACGAAATGACTGGAGATAGACTGACAGTTTGCGAACAGAAACTGCTATAGGCTTTCGTGCGTCTCGTGAGCATTAGCTGAAATTTCTTGTTAAATTTGTGGTACCACCATGCTTTTTTTGCTTATACTGCTTAAACTGCACTGAATTTGGTGAGTTAATTCTTTGCAAAATAAGTGAAATCGTTCCCACCATATGTCATATTTAACACTAAAATGCACCAAATTCAATTTCGGCTGCCGCTCCGCCGCAGACCTCACTAGGGGAGCTCCCTCAGACCTCCTAGCTGGATTCAAGAAATCTCACTTTCAAGGTAAATGGGCAGAATAAAAGAAAAAAGAGGAAAGGGAAGGAAAGGGCAGTGGCGTAGACAAGGGGACGAGATTTAGCCCCCCCAATCCTCCAGACAAGACATAAGCATACGTTTAAACCATGAAAAAACGTTTCAAAAAAATTAAAAACCGTTAAAAACGTAAAAAATCGTACAAAAATTTTAAAACTTTGTAAAAAGTTGAATAAAAACGCTAGCCCTAGTTTATTCAACCTATTGTTTAGTGCCAAATGTTGTAGGTGCAGTATAGCGGAAATTAAAGACAAAGAAATCTTCTGTATTCAATTTCACTTTCAGCGTGGGTCATAAGACCAAGAAGCCTATTCGTAATCCAATTAAGTAAAGTACACCACTGTCCGTTTCTGTGATGGTCTCAAATGTTCTCTTCGAAGTGATTGATAATATTGTCAATAAACGTCTTAAAAGAAAAAAAAAGTTAAAAGTAAAAACGTGGCAAAAACAACAAAGGTGTGGAAAATGTTTTTTAACATTTATGGTTTAAACTGCACTAAATTTGCCAAATTGATCAGTATATTCTATGGAAAATAATAACAATTATTGCCAACAGATCTCGTCTTTTAAAGCTAAAATGCACCAGATTCGATTTTGGCTGCGGCTCCGCCCCAGACCCAGCTGAGGGAACTCACAGCGCACCCTCAGACCTCATAGCTGCATTTCAGGGGTCTTAGTTCTAACAAAAAAGGGGGAAAACAGAGAAAGGGCAAGAAAAAAAAGAAAAACAGGAGGAACGAAAGGGAAAAGGAAAAAAGGGAAAAGAACAATGTCCCAATACACGTTTTGACTATGCCACTGAAAACAAGATATTTGAGCTAATGCTTACGAGATGCGCGATAGCCTATAGCAGTTCCAGTTCAGTAGTTTAGCTGAAAATTAAGGCGTTCGTGCTAAGTTAATATACAAATACCAAATTCTATATCTGGATCGCATAACAATAGTTCTGTGGCGCCACCTTGTGAAAGATACAGACTAGTGTCGCAGCCAGAAATCGCCAAAAAATCCATAAACCCCCTATTTTGGCGTTCAAGGTCATTCAATGTCACTGAATTCGGCGCCAATCGAGAGCCAGTGTACAACTTCCTATTAGTGATTAATAGTAACCTAAGCCCTATCTCGCACCGTTACTGAGATACAGCGACTTATTGGCCAAAAATTGCAAATTTTGCTCACCCTCCGGGGTGACCCCTTTTGAATTTATGGAAAAGCTTTACGGTTCCTGAAACTAGGGTCTTCCAGGCAGCCAACGGTGAAGACTTGGTGATCCTAGCTTGCACCGTTTTTGACTGATCCCCCCGTGTGACAGACAGACAGACAGATGGACAGAATTGCGATGGCTAAAACGTGCTGAAAGCAGTAGCTGCTTTCGCGCATAAAAAGGAGGGAGAAGGGCAACGAGAAGGGAGATAACGAAAAAGGACGAAAACAATTAAGGGGAGAAGGCAAAGGGGAGGGTGTCAGAGTTGGGGGGAAGGTTGCCTCCTGGCGCTGAGAGGGGATGGACGCCCCTGACAATATAATACAATAAAATTTAATGTGAAAAATGTCTATGGCACAACAGTTACTTTACAGTAAGCTATGGAAAAGAAACAATAAACAGAGGAGTCTTGAGTTAAGCCTTAGATGTCTTAAAGCAAAAATTGTCAAGTGGAGGTACCTCGTTATAGTCAAGGTTAGAATTATGATTGGGGTTAATGTTAGTGTATAGAGTTAGAGTTAAACTTCAGTTTACAGTTTAAAACACAAAACTTGAAACTCGACTCGACCCAAGTGTGAAAATCCATGACAAAATCTAAATTTTTTCTCTGAAATTTGGGCTACGTTTCGCAGGTTAGCAATATGCCTAGTAATTTCATCAATTTCAAACTAGTAAGGAGAGAAGGTAATTAAGCCACAGCAAAAGCCGACACCTTTGGTCTCTGGCTGGACAGCATCTAGTATGAGATTGAGATCATCATTCTCAGCAGTAGCATTAACATCATCATCATCATCAGCAGCAGCAGCACTAGTAGTAGTAGCAGTGTTGGCGGTGTGCAGTTGATCGGCTGATGACTTGACTGCTGACGCTGTCTGCTGTTGCTGTATCAGTTGATGACACACGTCAAATGCTCGCCCGATTGTACGCACCACTTGCATCGCTGACTTCTGTAACAGCACAGCGACAACTAATCAACTTTACTCGACAGCAACAAAACAAAAACAACTAGAAGGCGTTCGTGAGAGTGCATATCTCCGCCAAGTGAAGTAATTTAAACATTACTACTACTACTACTACATAGCACTACCACTAGTCCACTACACCTACAACAACTACTATACCTACAGCTACAACTACACCCTACAACAAGAAAAGGAGAGGGAGAAGGAAGAGAGGCTTCGCTGCAGGGGAAAGAGAGGGAAAAGTAACAGCTGGCATTGCTGCTTGTGCTATAGTGTGCAATGACGTCATTGCCATTATGAGTCATCATGTACACACAGAAGGACAGGACGACCAAACTCTTAATCTCCTCCAATGTTCACTACGTTCACCTTGGCGGAGACAACAACAAAATGCAAACACACACGCACGCACAGAAAGCCACTAAAATCTCAGATAATAGGCCTACACATTAAACAATCCAACAGCAGTTATGTAAACCACACCACTGCAACAGTGCAAATGGCAGACCTTGCACAATAAACTGTCTGGCCAAGTGCGCTTCAACAGAAATCTGTATGTACGTTGGCCAATGAGTTCACTCACTGTATAGGCACAACTACTACAACAACTACAACTGCAACGATGTTTTATCACAACATGCACAAACAACTACCACACTGTAATCACACTGAGTATGCAACTTGCAGCTGCCAGTGAAATTTGACGACCCTGAATTACTTATAAAAAAGCTTGGTGGTAGGCGTGGTATAGTGGTAACGCGTCTGATCCAATCAGCGAAGTTACTGTACGCCGGGCCCGGTTAATACTGCGATGGGTGACTGCCTGTGGGCAGGTAAACCATCTCGGGATGTAACCAACCGCCTAGGT
>Ga0056128_1003549_pt1 | contig 19206 bp, 4 predicted proteins | sample WorMetLIZISLAND2_FD_71113 | JGI IMG/M metagenome (GOLD analysis project Ga0056128, IMG submission 71113) | Marine gutless worms symbiont microbial communities from Max Planck institute for Marine Microbiology, Germany - Olavius geniculatus... ... | reverse complement strand
TCAAATTTAATATTGGTCATTTTTGCTTGCTTTGTCATCCTCACAAGTGCTTTGCTCTGCTAGGGAAATGAGTCCGTAGACACCCTGTAGCTTCTACCTTGCGTACGTCGTTGGACGCTTAGATCAATGCATGGGGTTCCGTGAGTGACCTCTACGCTTGTTCAGGGTTCCGCGGCAACAAAAAGGTTGAAAAACACTGCTTTAAGCACTTGTCAGCAGTAGGTCACGACAAAAGTTGGAATGTCAAAAAAAATTCAGAAAGATTAACTGTCTCTCGTAAAGATCGCTGACTCAAACGCGTTTGTACGGTTAATTATCTACATTTAGGCTTAGGCTAATAAATGCAACAGTTGCCTACACTTTGAACAGAAGTTTGGGACATGACACTGTATACTAAGTCTAAAACTCCGTGTTTGCATAAACTCAGGAACCGCAGCTGTCTATTAGAAGTACGATATGTTGGGCAACAAGTACATACTTTAACTAATATGACGTGTCCGAAATGTTAATAATAAATTGATAATAATAATTATCATAATAATAATAGACAAACGATCTTGCGATCCAGCGTCCACAATATATATTGTTTAGCATACTGTTTAGTGTTTTTTACGTTATGCTAAACACCGAAATAAAAAAGGCACTATAGTGAACGAACATTTATTTCACCCACAAACATGCTAAACTGAACTGTAGCTAAAAGAAGCATTTTTGCAGACAGTAGCGGGCGGTAGTGTATGCTTACAATAGATTCGGCGTTGACTAAAAGCAATCAGAGTAGCGCGAACTGGCGATTCAACAATGTAAAGGCTGCATGGATCTCGGATTAGTGGAAGCAATAGGCCCCTATAATTATGTGTGATGAGATGAGAAGGTCTGGCTACCGTCTGGCTATTGTACTGTGGAGCAACAGACTGCTGCGGTTCTCCTTGAAGTTAGAAACTCGGTGAAAGAATTTTCTATACTGCGTTAACCGATAGACCTTCGATAGTCTTTACCGGCAGGTGAAACGATTGTTACTTTTAAAACCATATGCGAACAAAACAAACTTTTTGAAGAAAAACGTGTACGGTAAGACGTGAGCCGCGGGCTATGCAGCTCTATGTCAAACGACGACAGACAGTGCATAGAAGAAACTAACTACTAGCAAAGACAGACCGTTGGTCAAAAACAGGGACGAGAATATACGGCAAGGCTAGGAGAGATAAAAGCAGAAAGCTCTGATTGATTATGTATGAACAAAGAAGCTTTAGCAGTGGACACGTGCGCCACACTGCGTGGCAGCCTTGCAGTGACGTCACAGCCTCCGTCATCTAATTACTTCGCTGCTGCGGAGACTGCAAATACGTACGGTACGTCGGCTGCGCTGGGACAATAGCCGCACTTAAGCCCTTTTATACGTGACGACTGTCGGACCACGGCGACTGCATGGGTCCAACTCTGACAGTTGTGACGAGTTAATTGTGTTAGCTGTCTCAACACTGACCAGCGCGGGCCTCTAACCTCCAGAGACTTACGCTTTAACAGCTCGTCGTGTCCGTACGACTCCATGTACTTGTAATTGCTTAATACTGATAATCTTTATTCACGCAAAAAATGTGTAAAAACAGATAGAGACTGGCAGACAAAGCAACATAATCGCACAATACAGAAAAAAATTAAGACGTATAAAAACGCGAAAACACGCTAGACAGAAGTCTTGAAATGTCCACGTGAGTTTCTGCAAATAGAATCAAATTTGCTAGCCTAAACTTATTATAATTACTAACAATCTGTTAACACAATGAAGCAACGTGGCTGTGTATAATTAAATAATGTTTTATCTTTAACAACATTAATGATTAAACGGTTAAATGTTTAGCAAAATGCTGAATACGATCTACACGTTGCCTACACGATTGCATTTTTCGTTCGTGGATTTGACTTAGTGGATATGAGTTTTCACAGCAAATTTTGCAAGTATCTAATTTTAATGATCACCGTAGTCAGAAAACTAAACAAAAGTACTGGCAAAAATGTCAGACTCTTCACTAACTATTTTGCAAGGAGAGCAATAAAGTGGCGACGTCAGAACGACAAAAGACAAGACATCAGCGCAGTAAAAAAGCAGTCGTTAGGGTGATTTCTATGGGCCATCATCGGCTGTGCCATGTGCACTCCTGTATTCTACTGGCCCATGTCTATCGTAGGCCTCACTCCTGCTAGCACGCAAACGACGCCAGTAGTTAACGACGGCAATACGTCTTGCGCCCGACGGGGAAACAAATGGCGCCAGCATGCAGTACTGCAGTAGTCATGGAGACGAAACGTGAAAAAAAACATTAAAGGTTGGGAGGAGGAGGAACTTTCCTGAGCCAATATACGAACATGTAAGTACGGCAGTTAGCCGTAGCCCATCTACTAAGCGTCAAAAAACGAGTTCTGTTCGTAAATAGAGTGGCCCAATAAAAAGTAAGCCCTTACATTTTGTTATGACCTATAACTATATAACCTATAACTGCATCAAATACAGCTCTGTTATTAAACATTTCATTACCGATACGCCTTCTTGAAGTAAATTTGCATCCCACTAGGACCACAACATTCTAAACGCGTCGCTACATTACCTTGTGAAATTTAATCACCTGTAGAATAAGTGAGTTATAACACCCAGTAACAAAGCTAGCAATATAATTGTTTACAATGCGTTTAGAGTGTGATCAGAGCAAAAAAAAACTTTAACAGTTTACAATGTAAGGGCGATATGAGTCAAAACTCGAAAACGGAAAAATGGCTTTGTGGCGATATTATCATGCGTTGAATTCCAGACTGACCCTTATAAGACTAGCCTTCCTAAATATTTAAAAAATATTACTGTATATCGTAAACAAAATTTCGGTGTAGACACTTTTACTTAATTGACACAAAATAGGTGCCAAGCTAAGCTAAGTAAAGCCGCTTTTGAGTGTTGACTCATATCGCTCTTACCTAGCTTTGTAAACTGTGAAAGCTGCTTGTGAGGATGCGTAGGCCTACATCCGTTACGTAAGTTTTACTCAATGTAATTTAACGCACATTGAATTAGAAAGTTAAAATAATATCGCCCCAAAAACTATTTTTGCGATTAAAATAATAATATTTGAATTTTTTTCTTTCTTGACAGTAACGGCCTATATATTGTATAGCCTAGCTGTGATTTGCTGTTACTGGCACGCTGCCAGCGTTGCAGCTGGCCTACTGACGTCATTGTCACTATGACGTCACGCCACTGCGCGCACACGCAGACAGAACGACAGACAGAAAATCAGACTAGCCTGGACGTGTTCTTCTACCATGGGCATTGGCATTCACTGCAATATACGTGGTGTCGGCAACGACTGGTAGAATGGCTAGTCGTGTAAGGGCCAGTCTGGAATTCAACAAGATAATATCGCCACAAAACCATTTTTGCCGTTTTCGAGTTTTGACTCATTTCGCCCTTACATAGTTTTGTAAACTGTTAAAATTTTTTGCTCTGACTTTTGCTGTTTTTAGTTGACTTTTGTCAAAATGTTTGGTATTTGATTTTATGACAATAAACTTATTTACTGTTTTCAGAATATTTCTGGGCGGGTAAAAGAAGTTGGTGCAAGGAAAAAATTACGTGTGATGTAACAATGTCTGATGCAACCAATTTTGTCTTTGAATAAGAACGGTTAGTTGCCATGGCAACAGGGGTCGTCATGAGAAAAATTTAATGACACCATCGAATAGTCCGGGCCCGAAAATAGCGGGATAAGTTCAAACAGCTCGCAATTATCTTTCAGGGGAACCAAGTTATAGTCAATTTTGTCTTAAAATTCGTTGCCATGGCAACGGAGGTCGGCAAGGGAGAAATTTAAATGACACCATCGGATATCCCGGGCCCAAAAATAAGGGATAAGAGCAAACAGCGCGCAATTATCTCTTACGGGAAGCGAGTTATACCGGTTTGAAATCTTCATTGGCCGTAATGCAAAATTGTGCAACTTTTGAATGGTTGCTATGGCAACAGGGGTCGTTAGGGGGTAAATTTAAATAACACCGTTAGATTGCCCGACCCCCAAAATAGGGAGGTAGGTAAACACAGCGCACAATTATCTTTTACGAAGATCGCGTTATACCGTTTTGAAGTTCCCATAGGCCGTAATGCAAATTTTCAAAAAAATTGGGGCATAAAAAGGGGTAAATTTTAAAAATTTTAATCGAAAACATATAAAAATGTGTCCGGCGTCAAGACGCTTCGTTTGAGCCATTAGCGGCCTCGGTCGGTCCAACGGGCTGGTCTACAGCCGTGCGCAAGAAAAAATAGACAGCTAACGGAGAATTTTGAGCATGCGCAGCCACGCCCCCTTTGAACTAATTGTAACCAAATTTTGCATGTGGGGTCGATGGGCGATGTGATCACTGATGCCAAGTTTTATGGAAATAAGTTAAGGGATTTCGGAGTTATAGGACAACCCCCAACGCCATTTCCTATACTTAACGTTCATCGCTCTTACAACAGTGTCAGCACTACCGTGCTGCACTGTAATGTTACTGATGGTTAATCAATCAATCACTTTTCTCAGGCAGCATGGCCCATAGAAACACAAGACAGACAAAACAGACAGGTATTGACAGACAACAGTAAAAGCAGACAGAGAATAGTTACATATGACAGGAAGTACTTATACTTAGCATATTTTTGTCTAACAAAGGAAAAAATCGCCGCCCCGCTGGTGTTATTATCCTCCGGCCCCGGCGGCGATCTCCCACGGTCGTGGGGTTTCTCCTGAAGCCCGTAGGCTGTGTGTGAATCATCGACGAGAGACATAAACTATTCTTAATCCTTTATTAAATGCACGCGACAACTGAACTGTATTCAAACATGAGACTTTTTTGGTTTTTGGGTATTGTATTAAGGGTTAATTAGTCAGTACATTTCAGGTCTGCCATTGATCTACCCTGTGAAACTATTTTAACAAGAAACCCAGCTGTCGCCAAAAAGGACCGACCGTACGATGGTTTAGAAAAACCAGCAAATGATTTTCGTGTCATGTGAAAGGGCTTATGCAACTTTCTATTAATGCTCAGTAGAAACCTTGGTCTTCTCACCGTTTCTGCGCTATGACCAGTTTTCCATTAAAAGACGCAAATTTTCCTACCCCCTCCAAATTTGAAAATGTTTCTCTTGCGTTGCAACCCCCAAATTTTCTACGCGGAGTCTTCACACAGGGCTAATTATTTGTGTAAAAGTTACCCATGGTACATCCATTAACCACGGACAGACGGACGACAGACAGACAAACAGACAGATAGGCGGTATCAAAAAGCCAGATTTTCAAGCTTACAGCTTAACGATCGGGCCGTTAACCGCCACTTTCTATTAGTGATTAATAGTAACCTAGGCCGTATCTATCACTGTTTAGGAGTCATATGGTCAATTTTTCGTTAAAAACGCACATTTTTCCCATCCCCTTCATTCAAGCCCAAATTGTAAAATGTTTTCCTTGAAGTTGATGGCTGAAATTTTGTATGCCCGAGTTTAACACCCATGGCTAATTATTCGTGTAAAATGTCACGCCCTCGTTCAAGGGGAACCCCCTCAACTAAAGACACGAAATTTCGTCACAAAACTACAGTCATTAATGCAGCCCACAGTGAAGATTTCGGCGCCGTTTTGATACAATCGCAGAATGTAACGGACGGACGGACAGACAGACGGACAGTCGTCCAGGCCATGGCTAAATCATACGAAGCATTCTGCTGTCGCGCGTAAAATGCAGTTTATCTTTTATTATCAATCTTATCACTAACCGTAACCCTATCCCTTACCCTGGGTGTGCTCGGATTAGTGCCCCTTCGCAATTACTTTTGACGGACCAACCGGTAAGTAGAGTAAGAGTAGTTTAGTTTAGGCATCGTGACACATTATTCACAGTTGTATGGAGTTGACCATAAAACTCATATAATTTTTTGTTTTAGCCCTACTCCGACTCGGAAAAATGTTACATTTTTTCATTTCGTAAAATGCGCCACTGGTGCAGTCTGCAGACATAACGAGATAGTCGACGTTTGTTCATGACTAAGTACTGTCCAAGGACCATGCCTGTGCAACAGTTCGTAAATTTATGCCCTAGAATTATGTCTGTTTTACACCTATGCAGATGATTCTGCTCGGGAACTGAGTGCAAAGATTTTGCTAAGTCTAACCTTACCCGAAAATTTTTATAATTTTTTGTAATTCTGCTAACAAGACGTTTTGCCTTATCGCACAGTGGCATAAACCGGAAAACCGGTCATGTAACCTTGACTTTTGACGTATAATCTCGAATTTCAATTGGATCCTAAAAGTTGTTTTCACAAATATTTAAATGAGCTAAGTTCGGCGTTTTGTGAGTTATCGTGTTCACAGGAGAAAATTCAGCTAAAACAATACTGTGGTCGCTACCGCGGACAGTAACTGCGCACGGTGCGCTCTAGTGGCTACGCGCACTGCTGCAGGTCGTTGCAGTTGCATCGATGATGACAACGGGCGTCTGTCGGTCACCGTATGATACTGGATCAGTGTCTCCGTTTGCTCAGTCCGTGGCTGCGTCCATCCATTAGTGGTCACCGCTCGTTGACGTCACTCAGTCGTCGAGCGTCAGTTGAGTCATTCGCGTGACGTCAATTACTGACGTCAACTGTTGGCAGCTTGCGTGTGGTCCGACGGACGCACAGAGACCGTATGGACTATGGATAGACCTATTATGACACAAGACAGTCGTCCATCTACTACAAGCTTCCAGGGTTGTGAAGTAGTAATAATTTTGAGTATTTAAATACTATTTAAATGCGTTGTCAGTATTTCATATCATATCATATCAAAGCCTCAAAGGCGCTAAACGACAGTCAATAAGGCAGTGAAGAGAAATGTTTTCAAGTGTTTCTTAAAAACAGAATCAGAGGTAGATAGTAAAATGTTTGAGGGAAGGCTATTCTAAATCGTAGGTGCCGAGTAACAAAAAGAACGCCTAAAAAGTCAGTGGTCAGTTTTAGTACAGTCATCAGAGGCAGTGATGCAGAACGCGTTGAGCGGACAGCGACGTGCAGAACCAGACAGCAAGTAAATTAAAGTATCTGAATATACTTTAATACTATACTAGACGCAGAGTTATACACGGTCTGTCTGCTTGCAGCAAGTTGGTTTAGACAGTGGTTGCATTTTGTAAATTAAATAAATTACTGGCACATTGTTTAACAGGACACTAACATCTAACAATTCCTTATAAAAACCGTACTTATAACTATTGTTAAGAAGTCTACTAATCTGCTTATATACTGTGAGGCATAAAAACACACCAATATTTTTTTCAATCATAACTTAAAGAAAAGTTAACCAATTTTGATAAGTTTTGCTACGAATATTCTTAATACAACTGGCCATCAAATGGCCATTTACTTTCCCACCTCACCCAATGTCTGTTACTGCACTACCTGGGGAAAGAAAATGAACAAAATATTACATTTTTAACCACTTTGGTATTATTGCTTAATCAAAACAACACATAAAGCACACATTTTGTCCATAGTTTCATTGCTTTAGCTGACAGTTTATCTAATTGTCCTTTTTAACTGTCTACAAAAATGTTTGAAATGTTGGCCCACGAACATAGACTCGGCTCGGAGACACTTTCTCTATTCGTTGATAGTAGCGTCGATAACGTTCTGCTCCAGACCAATCCAGACTACACCAGTCGCTTTTTGAATTCATCAATATTCCTGAATGTTATACCTATTTAATAAATGTGCTGCTGCACAACAGTCACTGATTGACTGTTAGTGGCCACAGACCCGGAAAGACGTAATTTTATAAGGTTTTTAGTTGATTTAAATGCATATTTTGTCTGTTCTGTTTTTCCAAGGTCGTGCAGAACCAAACGTTGAGTGAGATGGGAAACTAAATGGCCATTTGATGGCCATTTGTGTCGGAAATATGTGTACCAAAAATATTAAAATTGGATAACCCTTCTTTAAGTTATGGTAAAAAGAATTTGGTGTGTTTTTATGCTTTACAGTGTAGTCGTTAGACTCTGTGGGTTGGTGGCGTAGCGTAACGGTAACGAGTTTTATCCGATCAACGAAGTTACTCTACGCCGGGCCGGGTTAGTACTTTGATGGGTGACTGCCTGCGGACAGGTAAACCATCTCGGTATGTAACCACCCTCCTAGGCCAACCCAGCCTTCCATCCCTCCGGGGTAAGTAAATTGAGTACCGGCTTATCTGGATGTAGTTAAGGCGGGGCGCGTTCACCTGTGTCGGGTGGCAGGTAACACTTAACACTATATAATTCCATATGGCGGGTCACGCTGCGTAGCTCTGAGATATGTTCCTTATGAAGCGCTATAGCATTTAACCTTATTAACCATCTGCGCACGTGTAGTGCGTATATGCAATACACGAAAACCAATATTATACCTTCTCGAAAACGCGGTCTCCTGCACAGTTACAGCTGGCACAATGTGCCAAAAGATCTTGGTTCAATTTCCAGACAAGGCACAAAAGCGGCAGACATTTTGCATTATTCAGCTAGCCTATAATGAAATCATGGTCACTCTTGTACTGGGATCATTCTTGGCATGTGCGCATAGGTAATCGGGTGTCGAAATAACGGCAGCTTCTGAATAGCAAGTGCCTGCCTTCGCAATAACGCTGCTTTCAGAACATTCTCACCTGATTCTCTCCTAGTTGTCTGCGTTCTTCGTGTGCACGGAAGAGCCATAATAATAACTCTGCGACGTACCGTCTGAAAATGAATTTTACCCAGCAATGCTTATTGATCGAAGTAACCAATTAGTTCTGTTATTCGCCTGCTTTCTATAGCTGCATCTAACGACCACAAGTGTTCGCCTAATTGGTGCAGGTTCGTAACTTAAACTATACAAACGCATCGCCGACACTTCTCTGTTTTCGCAAATCATTAAAGCCGACAGGTAGGCCTAGCAAGTTCCAAGTATGTAAAGAGCGGTGCGAAGACGTCCATGCATTCTGAGCACGACTGAAGGCGCGTACAGAGCGGCGTAACCAAACTGAACTAAACTGACGCGGTTTAGTTTTTGATGAACTGACCAACGGGTAAACATGGCGAGCCTATTGGTCATTGGTTGACGCATACGTGAGCGTAGTCACGTAGGCTAACAACACCATTAGGTTACTTTATGTACACATTTACTGAGAATTATTGACGGTGATCTATCGAACGTTACGATATTTAAATATCAAAGTGGAATGTACATATAGGGCCTCTATTATTAATTGTATCGTTCTCGGCTGAGAAGTCTGAGCCAGGTAGCAGGTGACGACGATAAACCAAAGCATGCAGCATGCGGTTGGTGACATATTGGTTGGCCACCGGCTCGACACTCGACAAATGGCCATGTCTGTGTGTTGTGCGATATACTTGAAACTGGAACCACGATAACGATACTGTTTCAGGTATCGCGATACTCGGTATTACCGCGATACGGGAAGCCCAGAACTGCACAGAAACCGTTAAGGCGCATACAGAGCGACGTAACTAAACTGATCTATACTGAACTGACACGCCTTAGATGTTGACAAACTGACCCTGCTCGCCCATTGGTCATTGGTTGACACGTACGAATGCGTAGTCACGTAGTCACCGATGCCGTTAGACGGTGCCTAATGTGATGCATTACTGCTTGCCCATTGGCAAGTTCGTCAAGAACTAAACCATGTCAGTTCAGTTCAGTTCAGTTACGTCTTGTCTATCATAGTATGCTGCAAAATATAGACAGTTTTGGCGACTAAGACATATTTCTTTCACTTTTCTGTCGTACGACCGATGTTAGCTGATTAAGGGCTGCAATAGCCTGTATCTTATTTAATATAGTTGTCACAGTTAAGTGATTTAAACTGCAAGATATCGTCACAGGTATCACCATCTTAGATACTTAGTGGTATCGTGGCACCGCTATACACCGTGACATGGGCGATACAGGTATCGTCACGTCTGGTATCACGATACTTAAACTACGTTTAGCTTGCACTGTTACTTTTTCCAGTGTTTGAATTATTGTGAATAATTAGCTGGGGGAGTTAAATTTTTCGACCTTCGGAGTCTGACCAAAATTGTCATGTAAATCATATGTATATAGTATACAGCGGACCCCTCTTAGTACATAATTCAACAGTGTGTTAGAGAGCTGAGAAAACAGTTTGGGGGTTCAACCCTACCAGACCCCGTTAATTCACACACTGTTTTTTTCTCAATTTTCAGCTGCAGTCATGGTAACAAAGCAAACGACAATGTAATCTATGCAATCTGAGCGTGGTTTAAGAACGAATGCCGTAATGTCTGGAGTGGTATAAACTCGTACTGCGTACTTGTGTATCCATTCCAGGACTGCGATATCTAGTACACGCTGAGGTATCGCCGGTATCGCTCAACTCTAGTATTGCCACGAAGGACGGACGTAAGGCAAATAGGTCACCCAGCAGTCGCCGGGCGCCACGTCGTCGTCCTATTGCATTCCTGTATAGACCGTTGCCGTGGCAATGCTGCTGCTGCTGCTGCTGTTATTTTTATCAGTCAATCGCGGCGCGCTGATGCGTGCGCCGTGACGTCACCGCACTACCTGCGAGTAACGTCATCAGACGAATGACGTCATCAAACGACCGCATTGGGGCGCTGAAAATGCAGGACTGGAATATGACGGACTTGATAATGGCGGACCGCGAACGACGAAAGTAAATAGCGTGCAGGCTCGCGCGTAATCGACGTCACTGTTAGACGTAAATAAGATAGAAGTTTGTCAGCAAAGTATGTCCAACAAAGCGTAATATTTTTTACACAAAAAGGAAACGACATTAAAATGTGCCGAAGTTATTCCTTACTTTACGTTGGTATTCCCAGTTTCTGTTACAATGTTCAGCAAATGCTGTAGCATCGTTTGTACTGAACTTGCAAATGTCATTCCAGACCCGTCAAATTTCAATCCGTCACATTCCAGTCCTGCATTTTTCAGTCATCTCAGCTGCGTTCTTTTGTATAAGGTGGCGCAAAACAGCGTAAATTATATTCTAACTTTTACTTTGTATACTGCGTACATTACACACGCGCATTGCTAACGCTGCGAAAAGTACGAATAGCCTTCTTATACAATTACTCAAAAAATGTTTAACATAGCCGCATGTAATTGCAATGATCCAAACTAACGCTTTGGAAGAGCAACTTCAGTATGAAAAAAATACAAACAAAGAACTGCGGCAAAAACTAAAGTAATTGGGCAAAGAGCGAAATCGCTGTCGCACGTTCACGCAACTCTTCGTTTGTGACTATGCGCATGCTTCTATAGCCTACCTCCTGTCACTGGACTTCACAAGTGTAGCTGGCAAATGCATCTCAATCTGTCAACCGGTTTAAGCAAGGTGCATAAATGCGACAGACGACAGACAGACAGACCACACTACGGTGAAATGTGTAAGAATAGGCGGAATCGCTTTTGCAGCGCAAGCGATCCCGCCTAGAAATGATAGCAACGACAATTATTTCTAACATCGAGTCAGATGACTAGGCAAATGTCTGCGCAAAACGTGCAAGTTTCGCTTTTTACGAGGCGCCATCCGCGCACGAGCGTTCTTGTGTAGTTTACGGTAAAACGGTAGGTGGGTGGGGCTCAGTGGAGCCATGCAGAAGCAATAATGACAGAGCGACGATGATGAAGACTGAAGAGCATGGTGGTTGAGAAGGTAACGTGACGATTCATACTCTTCTCTCAGGTCTAGAGTGCTACGTTCTATGTATATGAGATAGGGTGGGAAAGTAGACCTATTTTAGTGGAAACTTTAGTACTGTATTTGTCCCAATGTCCCATTTATGAAATTACATCTTGGCTTTTTAATTACAGCTCTACAAAAATTATAACAAACACAACTAGGCTAACAGTATTTCTTGGTTACCGCACGTTATAATTTGCAGGCCCGTCGAAATGGGAAGTAAAGTAGGGGGTAATTTACCCCGGGCCCCGCGACATTTGGGGGCCGCCGTCGCTTAAAAATACAAAGTACACCAGAATGCGTTATTTAAAAAAACTGAAAAAATTTTTCCCGAGAGAGGCCCAGCGAGAATGTTTCCTCGGGCCCCGCTGTGGCTCTCGACGGGACTGGTTATTCGACTGTTCCGATTTTTACAACTGTAGCGGCTATTTACTCCTCCGTCATGTACATAAATCGTCAACCCGTGCACTAAAGACCGCGTAATGAGGGACAGAAAACGTCACACAATCGCTAAGAATGGATGGATGGATTGGCGACGTAACGTTCACTGCATTGTGCTGAGTCAATGCCGTGCTTGCTTGCTTCGTGCAGCGCTTATTGCTGCTGCTGCAGCAGCAGCAGCAGCACAGGCCTGCAGCTAGCTATACGTCGTCATGACTGTGTACTCGGTAAAACTTGATTACGTCTTGATCTCGTTCGGTCGCACGGTCGGTGCATACGAGACACGATCGGCGCAATAAACGGCCTACGTACGTCTGCGGTTGAGTACCAACCTTTCATCGGCGGCTCCTGGCGGTTGTAGAAATGCAATAAACGCTCGACAAGATATGTTGTCCTACAACCAAACCAAACCAAACCAAACCACACACGTTAACCTGTATGATCACATGTGAGCCAAACAACACCTGCGGCCAGGACCGGGGCTTACATTCAGTGGCGAATCCAGAAATTTGGAATAAAGGGGGAAGGGTAAGGAGTGGGGTCTGGGGAAAGGGCTCCTCCGAAATTTTTTTTTTAATTTATGCAAAAATAATGCATTTTATGGAAAATTTACTTGTCTTAAGACACATCCAGTCAATAAAAGGGGTGGGGCGGCAGCTCCCCCCGACCTCCTTCCCTCCTCTTGAATACGCTACTGGTTACATTTTATACTCGAAAAACTTCATGACACGCTCGGACGTTTATAGCAACATCGGGCTAATGATATCCGATGCACGGATTAAATGACCAACGTACGGGGCATAGCGCCGCTCACATGACGGCAGAAACAATAAAAAACACAATAAAAACTAAGATACCGCATAAAAAATTACCACTTTCAAATCACGCAAGATTTTACTGCCACCAAGCAGCGCCAAACCAAATATTGTGCTTCCACGTGGCAAACGAATTCGGGTCCGCTATTCCAAAGGTTTACTATTCCCACTGACCCTAAGCCTAACCCTAAGGCTGACTCTAAACCTAACACGGCCGCCAGGTGGCTGCGCCAATTTGTAACTAGTTGTTTTTTTGGAAAATCTCATGACCTGAGCTAACAAGAAAGCCCAGCTGTCGCTAGGAAAGAAGCGCTACAGCCTATACAGTTCCTGCTGCAGTACTGACTTTCAAGATCATCCAAGGTCGATGATTTTTATTTCAACTGAAAGGGTGTATGCAACTTCCTATAAGTGCTTAATAGCAAACTTGGCCCTATCTCACCGTTTCTGAGATACGGTCAGTTTTCCTATAAAAACGCACATTTCCATACCCCCTCTGTTCAACTCCAAGTTTGAAAATGTTTTCCTTGCACTGGAATACTAAAATTTTCCATGCTTAGGTTTAAGACACAGAGCTAAATATTCGTGTAAAAAGTTTTCCTATACAAGCCCTAAAGGTTAGACACAATACATCCGTTGCAGACAGACGGACGGACAGTTAGACGGACAACAACTGTACCATAAACGCTTACAGCATAGCTGTAACAACATGCCAAATTTAAAGAGGTGTTACAAAGTGCACGATTCGACCTTTTTGTCATCTTCTTTTCAGGCTAATGTCGTTTATGCAATAAATAATGACGATGATGATAATAATGGGGCGACGAGTCATCGTTGTCAGTCAATGAGCAGTCATTCATCAAGCATCGAATCACTGCTGCCGTGCGAGGGTGCGATGACCGACCAGATCGGTCAATCTGCAGCGGCGTAGCCAGAAATATGAATTTGAGGCCTCGCCTCGCGTTTTGCCCCCTTCTTTTCCTTTTCTTTTCCTTCCCCTCCTTCTTTTACTTTCCTTCTTTCCTTTAGAAGCAGAACCCCTAAATTTCAGCTAAGAGGTCCGAAGAGCGCTGTGAGCTCCCCAAGCGGGGTTTGAAGCGGAGCCCCCGCAGAAATCGAATTTGGTGCATTAGTCTTAAAATGTAAGATCTGGTGGCACGAATTCTAATTATTTTCCTAAGTTTATTTTATCTTACTGAAGATGAGACTAAGGTCTAGACCCCTGGGCCCGCCTTCTCTACGCCACTGTCTATCTGCGCACGGCTCAATCTGCGTCGGTCCCTCCCTATACTCAGAGCTTGTTGACGTCGAATCGACGCTTTATCTTTCTACCCTCATCCGGCCATCGATCCGTACGCTTTTGTGCCTTTGTTTGATCTAAACTTTGAGATGATGCAATGACATCTTGCACGAAAAAGGGCGGGGATGTGCTCGAGAAAGAAAAAGCATTTACCTCTCGTCTCTTAAATTATTGGTTGTCAACAAATTATCGAAAAATATTCTTCTTGTCAAAAAGTTTTCGTCCAAAATCGTAAAATTTGGGGCTAAAACCTCCTCATTTTAAAGCAAACATGCAAAAACAAAATTAAGATTGTGAGCACTCGTAATGACTAAAATTTGCATTATTTGTCGGATAATTTCTTTTATAATTTGCACTTTATGTCGGGAAAATTTTCAACTTTTTGCCTCGCCTACGTACGACGCCGCAGTTCGCGACAAAAAACGCAGCACTCTCAGTTTTCAAGCAGCGTTTCAACGCTTCATACACATATCCCGATCCATTTGTCTGACACTTTGTTGACGCGATTTAAAAAAGTGTCCGATTTAATTAATTAGGCCACGCTAAACTTTTCGATGAAGATAATGACAATGATGACTCAAGCGGAGGAGTTTAGTAAATATTAGCTTAAGCTCTTATAAACAGTTGACAGTCGACAAGCCAGTAATCATCACTTTGGCGCTTTATAAATCATTTACTTACTTACTTACTTACTAATTTTATCAGTGATTATGAATAAAGAAGCAAAGTGGCGACATGACTTGCGGCCGTCCGCCTAGCTATACGTACTCACCCACTGCATTGCACAGTGCACAACCTTAGAAATAACACTGACCTTTACCTCTAACATTTTAAGCCGAAAACTGACACTCTGATTATTTTTTTGCCCCGAGGGAGCGTTTACGCCAATTTTTGTTCTCTTATGCCTTTTTATTTTCAAATTAAGAGACAGACAGATTATGTGACAGACAGACAGACAGTCGAGCAAGTCAGCAACACCAGTTATAAGGTTATTTATCTGTGTCGGGCGGCAAGTGACACTGTGTCATTCCATACGGCAGGTGACGCTCCGCAGCTGGCTCTGCAATGGGTTTTCCACAAAGAGCTATCTATACACACGATCTTTATCCTTTTAAACCTTTTAATATGGCGTACTAAAACGGTCTCACATAAAATAGAAATGCGGAATTGTGGATCTTTTTCGTGGCAAAATCCAAAACTAGGCAGTGAGCCAGTGTTATTCCGAGGCACGGTAGCCTAGTGTCCAGTCGTGCACAGTGCTTCTATACGGACATCATCTGTGTCTGTTAGCGACCTATCAGCAGCTGATCGACGACAGTGTCGTCCCAAGCACTAGCAGCTAGCCGCTGCTTGGACGCGCTAAATGAATTCCCTACGTCCGTCCGGTCCGTTCGTCAAGACAAAATGCCTCTCGGTCGTTCGCTCGGTCGCTGGCGCGTTATGTGCGAACTACGCGCGTTCGTCTGTCTGCCAGTCGTTGCAATGGTACCAGTGTGCACGGACGGGCGCAACCAAAAGTAGAACATACGAGGCTTTACGTGGATAGAGCAACCGGACAGTTTTGAAAACGATCAGGGCTGTGTTGACTTTCTGCTAATAGGAGATTTTGACCAAAATGGCACGACGCTGTGCTAAAAACGCGCACTGATTTTTTAAAAAATTAACAGAACAATTAACAAGAAAAGTAAGAAGACGCGAATGTAGGTAAATGGCTGTCTTCAGACATGTACCGTAGCCAACCAAATTTCACCGATCTGCACCACGTGCATGCATGCATGCAATACAATTAAAAAAATAATAATAACGTTTAAATAATTGATCCATATTTAGCTAATTAAGTTGAACACGAGGTCACAAGGGGGTTGCAGTTAACCCCTTTTTCACAATTTCATGGATATTTGGAAAGGAATCAGCAGTTTTCTTCAGGAGGTCCAACTCCCTCCTTCCCGGCAAATACAGCCCTAAAAACTAAACCCGAACGTTGCAGTGATGGGTGATTATGTTAAACACACATCTATGATTACTTACTGTCCGCCGCAGCGACACCTGGCGGACATAAGTTCCGAAGAAGGCAGCAGCGGTTGCTGAAACATGAACAAAAACAATAGAATAAAAGTTGCACTTTGATGAATGTTTATGTATAATTTATATCGCATTAACTATTTGACCGACAGCCAATTAAATAACCTATAGCCGGTCAAATAGCCTAGGCTAAACGAAGCAAATGCCTCGTTCTTGATCTGCCAACTAAGAGCGACTAAGAGCTTCAGTTCTATTCAATCGCAGTCGCTAGGTAACGGCAGCAGTGTTAGTCAGTGTGATTAGCGTACGCGTTAGTCACTACATTTAGCTTTGATATTATGGTGTAAGGTTTAGGGCTTTCGGTTTATGGTTAGGATTTGGGTTAACGTTATAGGGTTTGTGTTAGGGTTAGCGTATTTCAAAGAAAAAGTATAGGTCAATTTTGTCAAACTTACTACGGCAGCTAACTTTTTTTAGATGTCATGTACGTGGAATACGTGTTTAAAGGCACATAATGTTTTAATACCGTAGCCTACAAAAACTGCGATAGACGGCTGAAGTGTAGATGCGCGTAATTTCATTATTGTTCTGTATCCTGATGAAGCGACGCCGTGCCTGTTTGTCCAGATATTGACACCGGCCCGAAGCGCTGCTGACTGTCACAGATAGGCTGCAGCAGCTGCGGCTGCTCCTGCTGCTATGCATTACGTCAGATGACCCACAGTATGGACCTAGTTCTCACCGCGGGTCAGTCCAATATGTGTAGGCTTATCTCTCGGCTGTACAAAGTGAGTCAGAATAAAATACTCCAACACGAAAATCACGATATCTGCGTAATGAATAAATATTTATACACCAAATTATTGCGCCTACGTTACAATGATATCACAACAAAAATGGTGTATTAAACACTCAAGTAACTTTTGTACAGTCTGTGCAGTCGCAGAATTCGTTTCTAAATTTTGCGTTTGCGTAAATTTGGCGTACGTCAAGTAAATACAGCAAAAATCGGCACACTTTTATACAGTTACGTGCAAACAAGTGAGCAAAATTTGGTACGACAATATTCGTGCATTTCTGAGGTATTATGATTTTCATATTGTGGGTATTTTTGGTTTACCGCGACCCTGTCCACTCCAGACGCCAACGCAATGTTCAGTGTGTAAACGCGATCGCTATTCATTCAAGTGTGACTTCTTGCAGCATTGTTACAGTTTCAGTGACTGAGAAAAGGACCTGTAAACGGCGTACCGCAGACGAGATACGAAGCAGTTATATGAAAGCAAGCAATCACAAATTGAAGAATTTCGTAGAAATATTGCGTAATAAAACTGACTGGCAGAACTAACACAATTCGTTACAAAAACGGACACAGCAAGCGTTCTGCGCCCAAGGTCAATAACGCTATATCAGTCGAGGCAATATTTAAGCCTATAACTTGAAATCTTGAATTTAGAATCGAGCTCTCTCTCTCTCTCTCTCTTCCATTTCCTTAGCACACCTTTTAATATATTATCAACAATGTCGCAAGCAGATGCGAGTTGACAAACTAAAAAAGTAAGTAAACGCAAGACTGCAGGAATTTGAGTATAACGTACGAGTTGGTAGAGTTCTATGTCCTGTTCGACACATCACACATAAGCCTATTACTCCGGAGACGAGTTTTTCCAGGTAATCATTGCTGCGGCTGAATGCACAGGCAATAACGACTTAGGTTTACACTAGAAAAGACCAGTTTTGGTAAAAAAAACGTCACGTAATCCTCTCGCAACGCGGCTACTGTCTCAAATGGTTTAGGTACAAATATTGTCGAGACGTTAAGAGACGGCACAGAGATCACTGATGCATACACGACAGTGGTGCGATCACTGCTGCCCATAAAGACAGAGCTGTTGCCACTCGACAAGTCAGTGACTGCAGAACGCACGATTCCATTCGGCTAAAGAAAGAGACTCCACATAATTTTTATAGCGTCTTTCATTTGTAGGCTATATATAATAAAACATGCAGAAATGATGCTGTAGCGATCTAATGCACTCTATTTTCGTGTGAAGTATACGTAATAGTGTGCCGTTGGCTACAGCATTATAGTGACGTATGTTGTTTATGCGGGCAGTTGTGTGTGTATACATTAAACAAGTCGTATTTACGGTCGCTCCACCGCCATGTTTTACGTCCAGTGTGTTTCTTTTTTGCCCCGGGCGACTCGCGCCGCTCTCTTAACGACTTTGTCGGAACTTTGTAATTTTCTGTGACGCCTTAACATTTTTCAATTCAATAAGATTTTGCGCGGACATTTTCTCGAGAACTGCAACACAATTTCGCGATGTCATTTCGTGATGCACTGAAAAAGTATACATGTGTGACAATTACAAAAGTAGCATCAAAGTTAACGATGATGGTCGGTTGCTATTTGTGTAAAATTGCACAGAAGCGAAATTTATACACTGCGTCTCAAAAAAACCGGACCCCTGTTACGTTTTGAAATAACTCCAACAAACTGTGCCTAATAATAATAATGATTAGCTGAGAAAACCGTCAAAACGTACTCAATATCGTAGTGTGTTACGGGCTTAAGATATTTCATAAAAACGGGGTACCAGCTTAGGGTATTCATTGGTGGAGGTCTGGTCTGGCCTACGGCAGACCGTTGTCGATGACGCAATCGACGAATGGGGAAGACGTCTCCAAGCCTGTGTTCGAGTAAAGGGACAGCACTTTGAATATCTGCTGTAACTTCTGACTATAATGTTGCTAATCAACAGTTCGTTCAACTTCAAACGTTGGCGTTATAACATTTAATGATTTCGTAACTGACGTTGTTGGTTCGTTGGAGTACTGCAGTGCAGTTGCCTCTACTGTTGGTG
>Ga0056128_1003548_pt1 | contig 19207 bp, 11 predicted proteins | sample WorMetLIZISLAND2_FD_71113 | JGI IMG/M metagenome (GOLD analysis project Ga0056128, IMG submission 71113) | Marine gutless worms symbiont microbial communities from Max Planck institute for Marine Microbiology, Germany - Olavius geniculatus... ... | reverse complement strand
GTAAAGCGCCAGTATGTGCTAAAAAGACTTCAGTGGCGCTGGCGGACAGAACTAGTCGCTGAGGTTAAATGTCTGACGGAAAATGTGTGTCTTCAACCTGGATTTAAACACAGTCAGTGACGGGCAAATAACTAAAATTTAATTAAATTATTAGTTAACAACTAGTTTTGCAATATAGTTAAACTAAAGAAATTGTTTTCAATAATACTGTTTTTACTAATTTGCAACTATTTCGGGGGTAAATCGGTGCACTATGGTCAAAAATAATGCCGACTGTAGGGAAATTGTCAATTTAAAAAGAATCCAAACATTTATCAATTTATTTCTATTTACGCTTGGCAGTTGCTACGGCCAGTTCACTGCAGTCAATTCAATGACATCTTAAAGTCAAAAATTGTAGAAGTGGTGTAATTATTTTTAAAACTAAACTAGACTTATTTGATTGCTAAGTACAAAATTGATAATTAAACAAATATCATAACCAATCTGACTGAAATAAATCAATCAAACCATTAGTTGTCAATTTTAGTTAACTTTTGCCCATCACTGGACGTTGCCGTCTGAGTGATTCAGGCGTTGTTGATCTGGAAGCGAAACTGCATAAAACAGCACATTCATTCAGCATGACAACAGACACTAACTTGGTCTGTTATTACTAGATACCGCACTGCTGGAGCGGATAGCCTATGCGAGGACGCAGTCCGAGCTTATACCACTCCAGACAGTGCGATATCGTAGTTAAACCACGCTTAGGTTTCCCAGGCTACACCGTCGTTTGCTTCATGACGCACGACAGCGGCCGAAAACTGTGAAAACGGTAGCAGTGCAAGCTAAGTGTGGTTTAATGTAGTACTGTTAGTAGTAGTTCGACAGTGAACTCGATTCGGTCGAGTTCTTATTTTCGTTTCCAACTAAGAGTACTCTAGGCCTACTACATCGCTGCATACATTGTATGGCTCAGGTATAGGTAGACTACGTAGAACCTATCTGATCAGTCAATGGCTGCTGTCTTGAGCCCAGTGCTACTGTTGACACTGACGCTGTCGTGTGGTCGTACTACGGTCACGGCTACTGCAGGCTGCAGGTTTCCGCACTTTCTCCAGTCACACGTCGAAAGCAGCTCCGAGCAGGACCACCGGACGATACGTCGTGACTGGCGCACACACTGGCGACAGTACAGCCACGCTGTGGGCGAGCATTTGTCCGTGTCTGCACGCGCACATTAGGCTAGGCTTTTACTGCTGCTGCTGCAGCTGATTGTGACGTCAAATGACGTCACGAGAGAACGTTAGGCTTATCCCACAGTGCGTACACGATCACGCCCAGCGCCTCCTCGGTGGTTGTCAGGATGTCGAGTGGCAGATCAGCTGAACCGAAGAGTTTGAGTCGTTGTTGTTGGGTGGTCTTCTGTTGTTACTGCTACTGCTGCTGCTGCTGCTGCTACGGGTATATGTCCGTGTCTGCACGCGTCCTTTTCGACGGCGGACTCATGCGCTCGGAGAACAAGAATGCTACGACACGACTACGATGTAATGCCACTCCTGGCTGCCTGTACATACCACGCCGGACATTGTGTTGGTCATTGACGTGGTCTCGTATCGCTCCAGACATTGTGGAATCATGCGCTCGGTGGAGGACACGACACGGCTGCATGAACGCCGCCATGGTCAGTACAACAGTAGCGTCACCAACGATTGTGTGTAGTAACCTCGTGGGCCTGTGGCAAGGGGGTGGGGGCAGGGAGGCAATTGATCACTCTAAAGTTTTGGGTGTCAGAAAATTGTCGGCAAATTTTTTATCGGAAACTTTTCGTCTAAAAATGCAAAATTTGGATCAAAAAGACTAAAAGAGCCCATCTTGCGGAAATTTAGGGCCAAAATTAGAATTTTTAGCAACCATAATTTTTGTTTCTCTGAAATTTGCAGTGTGTCGAAAAAATTAACCACCTGGTCTGCCCACTTTTTTAAACACACGACGCCCCAGGTTGTGTTACGATGTTTTTTATCCACACTGTGGACGGACGTTGCGTGTTTGGTGCTAATAAATATTTCATGTGCATATAAAGGAATTAAAGGTAAAAAGGTAAAGGTCATCAATTTGTATAGCGCATCGTCGCAAACACGCCTCTAATGCGCTTTCGTCACTAACCAGAGCCGCCTGCCGCACGGCCACTGTGTGCAGCCTGCAGACACAGGCTGGCGCAGTGGCTGGCTAGGCAACCCCAGTTAGCTGTACCAAGGTCCCCACCTTCCGTAACGCATGTAAATGAGTTACTGCTCATTTTACCGTCCCACGGCGGGTAGAAGGCTGAGTCGACCTAGCTGGCAGGCTTTGCACCGAGATGGCTTACCTGCCCGCAGGCAGTCGCCCATCGCAGTACTAACCGGGCCTGGCGTAGAGTAACTTCGCTTCAGCCGAAACGCGTTACCAACTACGCCACGCCACCGAATTATATCGGGTGTGTCTGCAATTGCCACTAGTGGGCTGTGGGTAAGCTAGACTGTGTGGGCGTGCGATGGTGACGTATTAAACTATGGTCAGTTTTGCAGAAAATGCGTTACTTTGTAACGTTAAAACTGCGTGTGGTCCTTAGACGGCAAACTGCATGAACGCCGCCGTCATGGTCACAACGAGCATCAGTCACGGTTTTCGTACACTCGTCACTGTCAACAGATCGTCGATAGACAGCGCTTTCTGGTCACACATCGACACGTCGGAGCGTCACCTGCCATATGCAGCCACACATCGACAGGCCGGACAGTTGCAGTTCGTCTGCCTCGAGTTTGTACAGCGTTCCAGCGCCGTGATTCAAGTAAACTTCACAGTCTATCGCCTGTCCTAGTTCTAGATAACTTACTAATAAGATTGCAAATCACTTTTATTGTTTTTTGGCCTTGTGGCTGTGTCCGTCGACTGTTTCTTGTGGTGTGCGTGCGCTTTCGCGTCTGGACCGCTAAGCTGCCGTCATAACCGCCGTCGACAAATAATTTTTTTCTTCGGTTATTCGCCGGAGCCGAAAAAGTTTATGGCCATGCCGACTTAGCCGATATTAGATTTTACGCGCAGCCGCCGCCGGAGACATATTCGGTTAGGCGAATCCGAATCTTCTTAAATTGGCGCAGCGCGAACTATCGTTCAAGTCTTGTGCATTACAGTGACGTCGATTGATGTTCAGAATTTCTGTGTTTAACTGTGGTTTGAATAAGATTAAGCTGGCTTTTTATATGCAATATAAAATTGTCATTATTACTTTTATATACTTGTTGAATTACTCAGCCTCGAAGGCCATTTGGCTTGGCTTTGAAAATGTTGGTTTCGAACCCATTCCAGGTGAATTTATACGTTGCATTAGGCTATGCGTGGGTACAGATACGTGAGTCTTCGCTGGAGACTGAGCTGAACACTTCGCTATGTGAAGGCAGGGCGCAATGTGAATCCAGGTCGCTATGTGAAGACGAGTCGATGACGTGGAATAGCTGGCCACTGATTGACCGCTCGCGTTTCTTCAGCGCATATCAACGGTGTCCACTCGCCGGCGGATTCAACTTTCGGTTATTCGACGCTTCGCAACGGGAGGGCGTTTGCGACTCATACAACGGTGAGACATGATCGAAGCATTTGAGCGATAGTTTCAAGACGAAATTTTCAACAATTTCACATGTTCGAAATTTTGCGAAGAAAAAAATCACCCGGTTATTTCATAGATATCTACGGGTACGGGGCCTATATTCGTTTATTGTTGCACAGTTTGTTTTGTAGACGGCGTTAAAAAATCTTTTGGTCCCTATATAAAATTCACTGAAGGTTGTGAAACTTTTGAACGTAAAGTGCTCACCGCCGGTGTCGGTACATGTATCTATATAGGTGATACACGTTTGGAAGGCGAGTGTACGGCCGGTGATGGACTGGTGTTCCGGTTCCGCCGTTCCAGCTGTGTGCCGCCGGATTTAGATGCGGCGGTGACACAGCGGGTTCACTGTGCGGCGAATTGGTCGTCACCCGACGATGGACAGACGTACGCCCTACTGCGCCACGACAGTCTGCAACGAGCGGACCCCCAACCCTAACCTTAACTCAACCATAATCCAACTGCTAGTACCAACGCTAACCCAACCGACCCAGTCTGGAACGAGCCTGGTGTCTTCGCTACCCAACACGTCACTCGGTCGAGCAAGGCTTCCTTGCCTACATCTGCTCATCATTACAAACCCCAACCTACCCCATCTGTGACCTTTACACAAACCCCATCAGCAAAGGCTCCCCGAGCAAGGCTTCGTGGCCTATCTGTTCCTGGATCTGCACTGCTACAGCGGCAGTGGCGACGCATCTGCATGCATTTTAAACGAAGACTTTAAACGTTTGTGATATTAACATTGACATAAATGTAAATCTACACAAATGTTGCTATGCTATCAGTTAAGCCACTGGACTGCTGCTACAGCGGCATGTCAATGTTGACCTCAACCAACCGACGCTACTTGAGGCTTGTCATCACACAAGACTCGACGCATGACGATATGACACTGTGCGTTGACGACTACGAAGCCTGCTCGTTCTGGGCTTCGCCATGTCCCAAAACGGTGAGCTACGTTCGGCGAAACCACAGCAAATTCAACTGCGTTTCTACTACGACTAATGTAAAATGATCGCTATAAGTTGGTAGTGTAAAATCAATTACGTAAGCCTCAAACTTTGTCCATGTCTTTGCTGAATATTTTCTATGGACATTCCGTGAAAAAATTGCAATAAAATAATTATTAAATATCCCACCTCACGTTAACTGCGTATTCGTTTACAAAGAAGCGTGTAGTTTCTTTTAGTGCAGTTCTTATTTGCTAATCATTGTTAAGTAAGTAAGTAAGTAAGTGCATTATATTTAAAATGCACAGTGTCAGCCAGTAGCCGAATCTGTACAGTAGGCTTTATGTAGGCTAACTTGCAAAACTGCGGACAACTAGACCCTACTAGTGATGTAGTCGTGTCTTCTTAGATTGAGTCCCAGACTCTGAGTGCGAGTCCGAGTGACGAAAATAAAGACTCGATTCTACTGTCGGAATAGAGTACTACTGTACAGCACTGATAATTACTTCATTTTTCAGAAAAATGGTCAAACTTCAGCAGGTTAAAGACTCCAGACCAGCAGTGGTTGTGGACATTACAGAGTCTCCCCCGTCTCAGTGTCTCCGAATAGGACACCGGCAGTGCTGAGTGCAGAAAAACAAAAAAAATGTCGAAGTTCAGAACTGAGTGCTGATTGAAATAGACACGGGTCTTTCTGGCTCCTCCTTTTATCAGAATTAGTGGAGTACCCGATTACTACTATACTGCTACAGATGATTGCGGGTTGCCATGGACTATATACAATAAACGTGTGTATATTCTAGGCTAACTCAATGGTACGGATGACGTGTGCCAAGTCGTGTGAGGAATGCATCCCTCACATACGACCAGCATTCCGCTCCACTCTTCCGCCGACTTTCCACGGCTCTTGGCTCGACGTCAGCCAACAACCTCCACGCCTTCGGTCAGTCACCACTTCGTAGCATCATTATCATGAATTAAGGTGTCTGACGCGTGACTTGAACAGGGACCAATGTAGTGTGACAAAAGGCGGAATTGTTCCTCTCCAGGTGGCAGCAGCGGCAATTTGCAATTGCATGTTTTGACTAAAGATTTGATCCTCCAAAATCGTTTCTTTTCTGTGGTCGGAGACCCAGTGTGCCATTGGACCGTATCTGTCAAATGGCATCTGAATCCGTCAAACGGTTAGAACAGGGATCAAAAATGTGACTGACAAATAAACAGACGGACAGACCACGCTACGGAAAAATGTGTAGAAATAGGCGAAATTACTCACGCTGCAAGAACGATTTCGTTTAAATATAATGATTATTTCTAAGATCACACCAGTGAAATGTCAGATAAGTAGGCCTAAGTTCGAAAGAGAAGTCTTGACACGCGCTGCCTGAAGACCGACAGTGACGGTGCAAAGCAGATGCCTTTAGGTTACGTTGCTTTACTAAGGTATTTGAAGCTTTTACATGTCGTTTTTATGTTTTAATGTACGAAAAACAAAACACAAATTTTAAGACCCAACATCTTTTGCATTGTTTCTATATCACATTGTTTTTGTTGAGTGAATAACTAGCCGTCAGAATTCAAAAGTCAAGATTACAATACAAGCCGGAAAATGAAATTACATTTGATTTATAGTTTACTGAATATTGCACCACAAGTTGAAAACATGAAAAAAAATTAAATCTGGAACTTTTGCTGTTTGTAATGTTTTATCTGAAAAGCCAAAAATGAGCAAAATTTTTCATCCGCGGTTGTATTGGCTGCAGGCTATCATCATCACGACGCGAAGCGTTCAGCCGTAGCATTCCGCCGTTGCGATTTGTCGCCAAAACGAGCGGTCTTCTGCCAGCTGCAGAGCGTCGGTCACTGGCTATCGTGTAGTACAAAATGACGACGGTGAGATTTTGTTTGGTGCTATAGGATGACTGTCAACGATCAGTCGTTGATAATCGACGGCAGCTACGTGCTGAACTGTGTCAGTTGGAGCCACGAACAAAACTTAACCACGGACTCGAACAACCCGCAGTCCCTCGCTAAGTCGGCCGCCGTCTCTACAGATAGCAACAACCAGTCTACAGCGGCAATGACGTCAGCACCGACTGCGCTGACGACTGGCAGTCTAACATGGCAGCAGATGTTCGTGATCATGCTAAGCAATGGCTGTCGACCTCGCTACTGCTGTGCACAGTTCATTCAGCGTGCGCCGTCTGTTTTGCACTATCGGCTCAGTCAAACACAGGTACTGCAGTATCACATACTGTACCAACTGGCGAATCCTTTTCCGGTCACATGCAGTAGCCAATACGGCCACATTTCTTCTTCAGGCAGCATTGTGCACATAATAAGCTTAAAATGTTTTTAAAATTAGAAAATATTTCAGCGAAAATTATGCAGTTTGATTCTGCACTCTACTGTGGCTAAGCTTCTAGACTTCCATAAAAAGTCCATCAGTAAATGAATTAGAGAGCCTACGAGAATCGGTTACGTTTGGGAAAAGAATGATATGATCGAACTAATTGTATTGTTTTATGGAACACGGTGTATGTTAATTGATGCTATTTGGCAGATTTGGCCGCCGAGCGACGTGGACAAGATGAAGTCATCGACAGAGTTTGACTGCGATTGGTTTCATTACAATCTGTCAGTCCTACAGTATAGACACCACCTAGACGACTGTATAGCAGTTATATGCTGCACATATACACGTAGATCTGTGTCCATGCCTACAGTAGCCTATAATGTCTGCTGGCATAGCATATGAGAGGTCTGTTTGGTTTCATTACAAAGACGATGGCAGCAAATACCGCAGCAAACAGTTCAAGATTGCTGTCGCCGCCGACAGGTTAAATACTCGTTCAGTATTTCGTCTTTACTCGTTAACGTCATCAGCATCGTAAGTAAGTAAGTAAGTTGTTTTTACGTCATCATCATCGTCATCATCATCATATATTCGTTTAATGACAGTTGACATACGCAACTTCTATCAACGCAATCATGTAGTATGTCAAAAACATGCAAACATTTGCGAAAAACGTCCATTGTGTGTGCGGAAAGTAAACGCGACCAACAAAAAATACTCTAAATAGAAACTAATGTTTACAACAGATAAGGAACAGGCAAAAAAACAGGCAACTTAAATGCAAGTGTCAATTGCACAAGCGTTACGTAGATCAATAATACGCACACTCACCATGGTTCGGAAGCTGAAATTGTTTCCGACTTACAAACAAAAGCACTATTTTATACTAACTGCACTTTGTTTAAGCTGAAGAGTGAATTTGAAGTTGTAATGGTTGTGATTTTTTTTAAATAAACAAAAATCGAATATCCTATTATCCTTATTTTGTCGACGAATTTTCGGCGCACAAAAATTCCTCTGACCTTGGTGTTGGTGATATACGACGATGATTCAGCTGACCGCCGACAGTCACGTCACCCATCCAAGTAGTAACCACGATCGCGACCCGACCGAGAGTCGAACCCTCGACCTCACGACTGTAAGTCTAACACACTACCAACGGTTAACTGTGTGTGCAGAGGTCGTCGTCGGTACGTCGACTGTCGTCTGGCTCGTAGTCTCGAGTTCACGCTCACCGCGGCTAACTGTAGCAACAGCGCCCAGTGCACTGGACGCCTGACGTCAGAGATGACGTCACTGATAATGACGTCACTCACTGATGACGTCACGATGCACTGGACGTCTGACTCCTGATGACGCTCAGACTCAGGCATTCCACGTCGTCGTCGACTCCAGCTGCACGGTTCTTATATATACAACTTTTATTCACCAAATCTAGGTAGTACAGAAAAATAATTTTTAAAAATAAAAGGTATAATACGAAAGAAACTCACAGACATGTTCAGGCACTATGCATGGTTCACATGCAGCAGAACAGTGACGTAGCCAGAAATTTCAGTTAAGGGCCTCGTCTTCCTTTCCCTCCCTGCTTTCCCCCTTTACCCTTCCCTTCATTGTTCTCCCCTCTTCTCCTCCCCTTCCTTCCCTTAGAAGTAGGACCCCCTAAAATGCAGCTAGGAGGGCTGGGGAGCGCTGAGAGCTCCCCAGCGGGGTCTGGGGCGGAGCGCCAGCCGAAACCAAAATTCTGGTGCATTTTGGCTTTAAAAGATGAGATCTAGGGGCATAAATTTTAATTATTTTTCCGAAAATAAACTCACCAAATTCGCAAATTTCGTGCAGTTTATACGTATGCTTATGTTTATTCCGGAGGATTGAGGGCTGGGTCTCCTGCTCCCCCTTATCTACGCCACTGCAGCAGGATGTCAGTACGATGAAAATAGCTCATACGTAGTTATAGCCCATGGCGTGCTTTATTTTGTTTTTCTTTTTTTTCTTATTCTTTTTCTGTACTTTGTTGCAAGTAAAAGTTACTAACTGCATGCATTATGGGCTTTTCTGGCGTCGATGAGCTATATAAATTTACGTTTTACTTACTTAATTACTGTCTTTGTTAAGGAACTACGTGTATAACTACTAGACTGTCAAACCTTGCTCAAGGCCAAATCTGTCCGCGGTAGCCAGCGTAGCATGCTGCGATATCTATAGCAACGACGTCAATGTTGGCCAATAGCTATCGCCCTATCCCTGCCTAGCAGCGGTAATTAACAGCATGATCTTATTTCGTAATGGTAAAATATCGGAAAATCTGGTCTTGTGACCTTGATTTTTTGACCGGTGACTCTTGAATTATATAAAGAGATAAAATGTTCTCGCAAAATTTTATCACGCTAAGTGCAGCGGTTCACGAGTTATCGTAGTGACAACGAAACAGACAAACTAACTTCGCCACGATACTGAAAACAACACTCTCGTAGCTACCGCGGACAGTAATAAGAAGTCCGGTTGGTGTGTCGTATGTAGTGCTGGGGACAGAAAAGCGAGGAGTATTGGTGCCTGGAGTCGACGTTCCGAGACTCCGCCGAGACCGACTGGATGATAATTACCGAGCTACGTGCAGGCCACGCCCAAACTGATGATGACGTCACAGGTGATGCGGTGATTGTCTGCTGGCTGGTGACGCCGCACGGCGGCTACCGGCAGCAGCACGCCATCTACCGACTGACGGCCGAACAGTGCCACAGCGACGCCCGCCAGAGTATCAGCAGCTTGCAGCTGCTTCCTAGCGTTACGCTGGTAGAGGTAAGGGTCGACGGTGTCGGCTGGTTCGACCCAGTGATCGCTGACGATCAACCGGACACGGACCAGGACGCAATGACATCACCCAGTGAGGCAGCGGTAAGCGTAGACCCCGGCGGCGACAGCGACTGGGATTTCCTGAACGGCAGTCCGGTCATCAACGTCTACGACGAGCCATACATCAACACAGACGACCAGAGGGGCGATGAGCAGCAGGCTGATGGAGACGCCGGTGACCTGACCGGGGCGTCAGTGCTCAGAAACAATGCTGCTGCTGCTGCTGCTGGCAGCATCATCACCGTTAGTGACGTCAACAATGACGTCGTCATCAATACTGCTGCTGCTGCTGCTGCAGACACCGTCGTCATCATCGCTCTATCCCTGGCAACTTGTGCTGTTGTTTCCGTCATGCTTGATAGCGCTCTCTAAACTACTCGACTTAATTACATTGTTAGAGGAAACTGTACGCGTAGCCAGGAACTTGATTTAAGGGTGCTCGAGAGGGCAGTTCTCAGGAGGCTTGCAGGGCCGCTGTAAGCTCGCCAAGCGTGATTTGGAGCCCAAAAATTGGTGCAATTTGAAAATGCATTCCGCAAGAAAACGATATGATAGGCTAGCTAATACGTGGTAGCATTTGATGTCGTTTCTGCAAAATTGAACACAGACGTTTAGCAGCCTATATGTGATAAACTTTAGTTCAGGGAGTCACAGCGTTCATTTTTGACGTCGTTTGCACGGTGTTCTGCCAATCTGCTTAATTTCCATACTTCGTATCTACACCCAGAATGCGCGCTCTTGTTCGACGCTAAATGCAGCAAAATCTAAAGACTCCTAATTATTGGGCAAATAATACGACAAATAGCATCAAATAAAGAAAGGCTTTAGACTATGTTCATGATTACTAACTAGAGTCGGCTTGTGAGGATGTCCCATGCATGGTTGTGCATGGCTGTGGGCCTAATCCGAAGGTTTGATAGTCTGAAGGTGCAACATGCATCTTTATCATGCTTAACGCTGATCCTTGTTGAGAGGAAATGTAAAGATTGTGTCAACCTTTGCAGAAGTGCACACGAAATAACCTTGAAGTTTTCAGATTATCGAACCTTATGACTGTCGAGCTGCCCTTATGCATAGGTCCCTCTAGGGTTACCCAAAAGATTTTTGCCGTTTCAAAGGACTGATATAATCACATCGCCCTTACACAAAATTTTAAAATGGGAAGTTTTTTACACTCTACAGGGTGTTCCAAAAACATTTGATTGCTTTATTCGGACACTGGCTTTTTTGTCGTAAAGACAATTTCTTTCTAAACATTTTGCTGAAAACCGCATAACTCTGACCTACGGTTGCAAAACGTTGCTTTTTTCATTTTTGTCTACGGGCCGGGCCGGGCTTCAATTACTCCGGGCCGGGCCGAAATATCACAAGTAGTTAACGGACCGGGCCGAAACGACGTCGGGCCGGGCCAGCCCGGGCCGAGAAATTTCGGCCCGTGCAGAGCTCTATAGCCTACCACAGCATAACCACGTACTATGTATGCTGTGAGCCTACTCTGCGAGCTACACTGTAGAACATCGGTCATTCGACGAACAGCTTCAGTCTGTACGTCTCGAGCAACGTTGGCCAATCATGTAGGCCTATTCACGTTTTACGACCGATGCCACACGACACAATATAAATGGAGCTTAGCAAAACGTTTTGCCGCTAAACCAAGTTAACTAAAAACCATTCAAGCCCGTATTATAGCCAGTAATAGGCTTAGTAGTAAACCCTCGCTGCACTCTTCGCTCGTTGATCGCACAGTTGTCTAGGCTATATGAGAACTGGAAGCTTAAACAACAGGCTTAGGCCTACCTATCAGAATCGTTGGCATAGGCCACTAAAAATGAATTACGGGGTAAGAAATAACGCAATTAATTAACTAATTGCAAAATAAACCACCAATTTTTGATTCTTAATGAACATGAGTACTTTTCGACTCTCAAATGTTTGTGCAGTGTTATAATCAAAATTCGTTTTACGACGCAAAAAGTGAAGACCTGGTAAAATTGTTTAACTTTCGGCGATTATTCATTTGCTAACTTCTGCGTGCATCGTTAACGGTGAGCCATTAATTAGCAGCACCCTTTAGTGCCAAGCTGCGAAACTTTCACTGTGCTGCTTTACTGCATAAACAGGTCACTAAATTTGTCCAATGCACTAACTGCCTATACACAACTGTGGTGGTACGGTAATTATGCCTCATCGTGCAAGCCTATAATAATCATTCACATTCTATTCTGTCAGTCACACGTGATTACCACCAGAAACCTCATTTTCCTGACGCAATTTCACTACCACCATAACCATTTATCATGCACATTCAACTGACAAACTTCCTTTATTTCAATTCTGTAAAGTGTGTTAACCAATGATGTGGTGTTAACTGATAAGATTTTACAGAACAGTTAAACTGAAGACGTTCTTAATTACTGGGAAATGCCATCGATTTCAATGCTTTAATTACGTAATTATAATCTTGGCGTCAAGTTGCAAAATAATCACTCAATAAATTCTTAGTTATGGATAAGCTTTGCACAACTTAAACGTCTGTGGCATCAATGACTGCTCAATGAACAGCAGCAGCATTTCTAAATACATGAACCGGTACGTCTTCGGATTATGCACAATTACTTAACTCAAACTCCCTGAACTCCCAGAACCCTGAGCAGCGAAAACGCCGCTAGTAAAATCGTCTCGGTTAGGCAAGTAATGACACAACATACAACGCAGCCATAATGACTATTTGCTATTGAAAAATAATAAAGTCAGAAATACTGTCGGAAATCCGCTAAGCTTCAGAATCCACTACGCACTCAATCCTACACTGAAAGCAGTACAAAACTACAAACACTGTGGTCCATAAAACGTGCCACTTTTATTTTTTGAATAGCTTCATTAGACATCGGCCGATTTTGATAGCTTTTGGTGTGCGACATCAGGAAAGAACTTGACGCAAATGACTGCAGTTTTGGCCATCTCACTTTAATATTGTCGCTACACTACCTTGAGAAATGCAGAAGTCGTAGTTTGGTTGTTAACAACAATGAATTCATACCGGATAACGCACGCGTCGGCTCAGAAATAATTAACCGAAAAACGACAAACACGACTGGCAACTGTTGTATCTCAAAAAGTAACATGTGTCACATCACATCTCGTTTATTACAGCATGCGCTCAAAATGTCCTCCTCCAGCGTGAATGCAAACGGCAAACGTTGACATCACTCGAAAACAGCAGGCTCAACAATCTGCATTTCACAAGGTAGTGTAGCGACACTATTGAAGTGAGGTGGCCAAAAGTAAATTGATTTACATCAAGTTTCTTCCTGATGTTGCAGGCCAAAAATTATGAAAATCAGCCAATGCTGCACAAAGCTATTCAAATAATAAAAGGGGCATGTTTTTTATAGACCACGGTGTATAGACATGACCCACAGAGTGCAAACCTCCACCAAGTCAGAGTTCCCCAATGTATGTTTTGGTGTATCCTTGATCCAAAAAAACAATGCGGACAGAATGCGACCGGAAGCAAAATTCCAATAAATTATTACACCAGCATATTGTGGTAAAAAATTATCTACATTGATCTATATCAAATTATTATGAACAGTTCCTTTTCCTTAGACCTAATCATGCAAACACTTTCAACATTTTAAAACAAAAATTCACCCGTAATTTCTTCAGTACTCGCAATCCTGCTGATAAAAATTCCAGCAAGAAATAGCCAGCCTCCTTGGCAGAGGTGAGAAATGTTATCACAATCAGCTGAATACTATTCAGTAAACAAAGCAATCACACTTTCTTCTTTGAGTCTCTCTTCACAACTATTAAAGCTCAGTCAATTGTTTTGATGGAATGAACCAGCCACACCTAAGATCCTCACAGCAGTGCTAAAATGAGTCTTTATACACGGTGTTTCATAAAAAAAAGATACCTTTTTGTTTTTTTCGTAATTCACTCAAATGATGATCGATTTACACAAAAGTTTTACCAGTTGTAGCTGAAGAAATACTAATTCAAAATATTTTAGTAAAATATGGCAGTTAATTAAATATTCTTTGCTAGTCGTGACGTAATGCTGACGTCATAATGTGTCATAAATACAAGCTTGCTTGTCACAACTGGTGCTGTCAGTTGCTACCCTGCTTCGATGGTGAACTTAATCTGGTTCCCTAATGAAAAATGTTTATCGTGTCAGCACTGAGCAACATGGAAACATGAAATCAGGTGTCTTGCGATCCAAAAATTCAACCACCTTGCAAGCTCAGTGTGCTAGTGCACAGTCTTGCTCGAACATGTGAAAGTCCAACTATCCCTACAGACACGTAAATGCCATCGCTTTGCACGTTTTTTTGTGGCTGCAACTGTAAAACTTCAAAAACTTGTCATCATCGAACCAAATTTTTCACCATCACAGCAGGGTAGCAACTGACAGCACCAGTTGAGGCTTGCAAGCGTGTACCCATGACAAATTATGACGTCAGCGTTATGTCACGACTAGCAAAGATAGCGAAATCAACAATCGACTAATCACCCAACAGCATTCTCTCATCGATCAGACGTTTTTTAAGCCCAACAGTCAGCTATTTTGTTGTCTGCTATTTTTACCATGAAATATTTAATAGCACATTATTAAATTACATGGCGATCTCCATCAAATGGATGATCCAAAGATGAGAAATCTGATATAAATAATCGCCACATAATGTACCAATTTGAAGCATTTGTGTTCCACATGGTAGTGCATTGACATAAATTAGGTGAGGTGGAAAATGAGTGCATCTTACACAATTCTATTGTCTTGGCTCTCGTTGTGCAAAAAAATTATCAAATTTGGTGGAAGTTTGACAAAACTATAACAAAAACAATTTTTACTCTTTTTTTGAGACACGGTGTATTTCTGAGGGTCTGACAAAAATTTTAGACACAAAGGCTTTAAAGGGACAAATGGCAACTGGAAGCACGGAATTGTTTTCTGTCTGATGTCACGGTGAAACCACCGGATCAAGCAGTCTGCATGTGCTGTGAAAACGCACAGCGAATCTCATTCATTACGGGTGCATGCCAAAACCGATCCGTCTCCATCAAGTCCATACACAGATCATAATGACCACAGCCAGATATGACAGTTGCTGAGACAACACTCGCGCCACGCTTCCACAGAGCATCGCCAAAGCACGTTGACGACGAGACTGGAACGACGTGATCGTCACTCCCGTGAATTAGATGCACCGCCGGCAGCCTAACAGCAGCATCCCAACATAACATTGAAGGCTTAACCTCTGACTGGCAATACAGATACTTGTTCACAGCTAAGTTAAAACTGATTCTGACAGAGCGAGCTAACATGGCTATTCTAAGGTTTTGTTGAACCACATACACTCAGCATAAGACACAGGCTTACAACTAAACAAAACAAGAAAAGCCCAGCTAACGCAAATTGGAAGGTGCAACAGCGACGCACGTGTGAAGGCCCGGTGCGAACGAAATCTAAGTTCACAACGATGTTTCATTTAGACTCAACAGCGGATGATGCCTAGCAAGAATTTCAGTACTGCATGCCACATCCAATGCATTAATTCCACCATTGGCTGAAAATCGCAAATTTTTCCTACACCCCCTCTTGTTCAGGGTGACCCCCTTCAAATTTATGGAAAAGGTTTACGGTTCCTGAAACTAGAGTCTTCCGGGCAGCAGATGGTGAAGCTAGCTTACACCGTTTTTGACTGATTCACCCGTGTGACAGACAGACGGACAGACAGACAGACAGAATTGCAATGGCTAAGACGCGCTATAGCAGTACCTGCTGTCAGTCTGTCACGCGCAAAAACTAGAAGAGGGTGCCCACTCGTATGACATAATCAAAAAAATCAAAACTTTTTAGGAGTTTTTCAATACTTAGATTTAACAACCTATTCTATTGATCAAGTATGACCATGCAGATTAGCCCCTCTGACGGTGAAAAAGAAGGCAGCCTCAGTGAGCTGGAAGCCCCTCCCTGCTGGTAAAGCCTCTCACACAGCAGACCAACTGATACCTCGACGAGGTTCCCACGAGCAACTACAGCTGTTCAGTGTGCTTGCACATGGGCCGGAGTGGTATTATAGGACCACCCCCCTGAAATGTCTCCCCCCGGAGGATCTGTACCGGTACAGAGTCTCCAGCCGGAGACTCTGTCATGGAGGAGACTCTGTAATGTGCCACCGGCTGTAGGCTAAACTCAGGCGGTCACCTCATCACCGAACTCCAACGACCCGAACACGAAGAACCAGTGCAGTTTGACAGCAGTTCGTCAGTGCATGTCAGCCACCAATGTTTGCCAACGATCACCGCGCAGCAACAACGACAACCGACAACGCCTGCCATGTCAGCTGTGGACAATGACAGCCACCTCTAAGTGGTGCCCCCGTTCTATGAAATGGCTGTCAACTTCACGAGGGAGAGATAAAAACCCGGACTCACCTTCAACTGAGACAAATTCCTCTGCCCCACCCCGATATAGGCAGCGGATGACTGGATTCATTACGTCAACAACAACAACAAGGTAACTTCGATGGGAAAACATGGTACATCAAGTATAACACATATCACTACAGTCTACAAAGAATTCAGAATGTAGTGCTACACTGTCATTCAAATTTCAAAGTTTATGCCAGTAATCCAACTACTATATTATCGAGGAACTAGACAAATTCAAGACTTTTTTCATGAATGTCCCATTTTCAGGACTTTTCGGGTCCTGAATAACAAGAACTACAAATTCAAAACTCATCAGCATGGGAACGCTGATAGAAATCTGTTAAGCCAGTCTCACCAGGCATTCAGTGGTAGATTCTCAACGATGAGGGTTGGAGAGAAGCGATCAAAACGTTTAGGGCCGTACATGGCACGAGCCATCGTAGACACATCTTCAACCCCACGCTGAGTTTCATGCTCGTAGTGCACAGCAATGTTGTACACTCCAGCAAGACCTTAGAAAAACACAGAAACAACGACAAATTAGCATAAACTACAGGGTGGTCCAAAAAATGTCCCAACTTGTTTTTGTCAAAACTTCGTCAAATCTTTACTAAATTTGATAATTTTTGGTGCACAGAGGGCCAAGAGATAGAATCATGTGAGGTATAGTAATTGTCCACCTCACCTGATTTATGTCAATGCACTACAGTGTAAAACGCAGATGCTCCAAATTGTTGCATAATGCTGAGCTGTTATGCCAGTAAAAGTTCTAACAACATAATTCAGCCCACAATAAACTAAAATGTGATTTCTTCAGCAGAATTATAAGTTTGTGTAACAACTTGCTTCCAAATTATCACAACTTGTGCTCAAAGTGTACACAATGGCTTAGACGTGACACCGCAGCTGATAGCGGCATAACCAATCAACTGGTCAAAATGCGCTCAATTCATGGATTAGACGTTTTTGAGCTCATCAGTCAGCTATTTTGTTGTCTCCTATTTTTAGCGTTAAATGTTTTATACCAAAAAATTATAAAATCATGCGGCAACCTTTGTCGAATTGGTAATGAAAAGGTGAGCAATCTGATACTGATAATCACAATGTAATATAACGATTTACAGCATCTGCATTTTACATGGTAGTGCATTGACATAAATCAAGACAGGTAGAAAATGAGTGTACTTCACATAATTCTATTGTCTTGGCCATCTGTGTGCCAAAAATTAGCGACTTTGATGGAGATTTGACGAAGTTCTGACAAAAACAAGGTGAAACATTTTTTGGACCACCCTGTACACCAATACTACAGCTACTAATCCAGCTACACAGTGACTGATAACTACTGGCTATGGAGTCTACCAGCATATGAAGAGTGCATGACATCTGTGAAGTACAGAACTTCAAACAACCACAAGTTTTAATCCATACTACACATATAACAAAATACAGGGTAATTTGAATAAAATAAGCATAATCTATACATATTCAGTATTTGCCATATCAAAGTTTCCGTGCAAATTTTTTTAATATTAATGTCAGAAAAGCACAATGTCGCCTATTACTTCCGTGCTTCTCTCTTGATGCAAATCACAAACGTAATTCAACACGAAACCAGTCGAACCATAGTCTAACAGCCTAACGCAAATAATCTCAAAAGCGGCTGTGTACCAGTAGTGTGTGTGAAACTGAGTGCACAAACCAGAAAAAAACAGTTCGACAAACCAAAAAACATTTCATCAAAATGTGTAACTTTTAGAGGAAACTCTCACAGCAACAAATATAAAAAAACAAAGCAACATAAAGTTGCTCACCAACTTGCATAAACTTGACTCACCAATTACCAGTTGAACAGACGTCAGCAAGCTATCGGGATCATGAAGAGATGCCAACGACGTCACCGGCGTGGGAGGCACAGGCATCTCAGAAGCTGGAGCTTCAGAAGCTAGAGCTTCAGCAGCTGTTTCCGCATCCATCTCAGCCTGTTTATCGTGCATCTGCTGCCGTGCATCAGCCTCACTGTCCGCTGCTTCCTCTGATGCTGCTGCAGCGGCTGCTGCTAATGACAATTCCTCATGTTCAGCATTCACAGACACTGATTTGTCATCGACAAAATAAAATGACTCGTTGGCACTTGTCTTTGGTGGTTCCGTGGCGTTCAATGTTTCATCACTCTTGATCTGAGCGATACTGACATCACCACCGCCTTTGGAGCTGGTCGTGCCGTTCTCATCCGCCTGTACGAGGTAAAATGAAGTATTTGCTGTCTCCAGCACTGAGCCGGCATCTAGTTTCGACTCGCGATCACCTAGCGAAACAAACAGTATATTTATTGGCGTTCATCTATGTCCACATAGGTTTGTTCATAGTAAAACACTAATCATTAAGACTCTCATTTCACATTAAATGCCTTGGATGAAATGGCTTATTTGTGATCCATTAGCTGCCTTCATAGGCAGCATTATTTTGCAAAACTGAACAAAGTCAATGCACAATAAATGGGAATTTTAAAAAAACTAAAAAAGCAAATCACAAATAAAACAATTAATGGTAGCGAGAAAAAACAATGGGGTGAAACATTCTTAGATAAGACTGAACTGTAAATATTCAAAGAGCATAGTACACTTTTTACGCGCGAAAGCAGAATGCTTCGCGCGTCTTTGCCATTGTCTGGGCGTCCGTCTGTCTGTCTGTCTGTCCATCCGTCACATGAGCTGTATCAAAACGGTGCAAGCTAGGATCACGAAATCTTCACCGTGGACTGCCCCAAGGTCTCTAGTTTATCATGACAAAATTTCGTGCTACTGAGTGCAGGAGTTCCCCTCGAGCGAGGGCGTCGAAGAGGGGTACCCGCCTTAAAAAGACGTCATTTTGCCGTTATTGGCTCGAATAATGTGAAAACGGTTGCAGATAGGTACATACATGCTGCTTATCATAACAAGCACTGGTGACAGGCTTTTTGGATTTATCAAC
>Ga0056128_1003547_pt1 | contig 19207 bp, 17 predicted proteins | sample WorMetLIZISLAND2_FD_71113 | JGI IMG/M metagenome (GOLD analysis project Ga0056128, IMG submission 71113) | Marine gutless worms symbiont microbial communities from Max Planck institute for Marine Microbiology, Germany - Olavius geniculatus... ... | reverse complement strand
CAATATTCACAGAATGGGTCTTTAGACAACCCCATTATACTTAAGTGTCGGTTAAGCTCTACATGACCCGACAAAATACCTATTACTAGTCTGAGAGTCCGTCTAGGCAAAGCTAGTAGACCTCTCTCCCTTCTTTTACATCTACCTACGACCATTTCCTACCCTCAATAACAAAGTCTGTTCATATGGTTTTAATTAATCTTGCAGACAGACAAAGATATACAGGCAGAACATAATGGAGGTAAAAATACCCCACTCATGAAGAGAAAGATGGGCAAAAAAAGAGATAACTTGTTGTCCACCTTTTGTTTATCAATCTGTTCCTGCATAAGCAACTGCTTCTGTCGCAGCATGTCCAACTTCAGCTTGACAGTCGCTCGCTACAACGTTCACCAAACGCATTATCTCATCACAGGACATTAGATATTTATATCGATGCACTATAAAATGTATAACTTACTTACCGGGCTAGACAACCATAACAGTGACTGGATAGTTGCTGACAGCTATGAGATTTAAAAAAGGGCTTAAAGGGAATGTGTAGCTAGAAAGTCATCACAGATACATGTACATGGAGCGTCACCTGCCATATGGGATCACACGGGTGAACATACCCCACCTTAATCCCAGCCAAGCAGGCCCGTACTCAATTAACCGACCAACGAGGACAGAAGGCTGAGTTGTCTAGATATGAGCACTCACATGAGTTGTCGACGATGTTGCTTCTTTCTCAACATTGTGAACAAGTTTTGTCAGTGCAGGAGACGGCAAAGTCTACAACAGTCACAATGTTCAGACATTATCGTCAATTGCACAGCATAAATTACGTTATGTTCTGCCTTTGTCAGCCGACAGCCACGTACATAGACTAGGCAGTGCAGTACTCTCTAGATTAATGCTAGGAAGTGATGGAAAGCTTGTCTGAAATGGGCATATATGAGACGACATACTACTAGTACAAAATGACAGTTTGCTATAAGTGATGACAGTAGCTGGCTAAGAGGCTGCAATGGGTCAAGTGATAATGGCCTTTGCATGGTGACAGACATTTGAGCCACCACTGACCACCATTTGTCGTCAACAAATATTTACAGAGTGGGCCATAAAAAACCATCCCTACATTATTCTGCTTAAAATGCTACTGCATTTGTTTATATGGACAAAATGACATACTATATAAGCTGCTAGTTTGTTCTGCACATATTGATATCAAAACCTAACGAGTATGTCAAAACGTTATCAACAATAACACGATAGAATCAAAGCACCCCAACTGCATTATATCACAATGGAGAAACACAAACGGAAATACGTGCTTGCATGTAAACAGCGAAAACTTCATACAACAACAAGACAGTCAAGTAAACAACTGTTCAATGTGCCCTTCTAAATCTCTCTCGGAATTTTGCTGGACCCAGGATTGCCTTTCTGGCTGCATATCAGCTCTGCTACACACTTGATATTCTGTGTTGTTCAGACAGTCCGCTTCCATCCACTACCGACCTTTCGAGAAATCGAGTTTGTCTTGTCAATTTTGCGCAGAAAATCGTTTACAAAACTGACCACCCAATTCTTGTTAAGAAACTCTTTACAAATGCGTTTAGCGCCCCATCCCTTTTGTTGGCGAACGAGTTTATCCTCGTACGTTAAATGACGTTACAATGTTTTCTCCATTGTGTTTCCTGTAGAGTTGGGTTGCTTTTATTTTATCCCATTACAAAATTATTGAAAATACCTGCAAGAAATTTGCACATGTTACCCAGAATTGATTATGTTTCAACGTGCACTATTCACTTTAAATGTACATTACTCTTGGAAGACATAATTAGCTGACATGTAGGGGGATGGTTTTTTACGGCCCACTCTGTAATAATTGTCTGTAGCAAACAAGAAGTTACTCACATAAGTTGTGGCTGATTTTGCAGCTGATGGTGTCGCTTGCTCGTCAATGTTGTGCACAAGTTTCAACAGCACAGGACTGGACTGCGGCAACTACACAACAAGCACACATACGTTTTGCCTTTGTGTATGTAAAGGTTAGAGGTTAAAACACGTATACAGCTTTTTAAAGAAAACCCATATTGACGCTATGAAGTGTCACCTGCCACACGGGATTACAGAGTATTACCAAACACCCGACACGAGAACTCGCCCCACATAACTGTGGGTTATATCGCACATGCTGAGTTTCTGTTCAACAAACAGCACACTTTTCGGAATTACTTACGGAGTTACGCTAGTGTCCACAAAACTCAACTGTGCTTAAAATTACTTTCTTTGGGCCTTCTGCCCCTTCCACCATCCAACCGGCAGCATCCAGACACATGTCAGTTTACTAGCACAATTCAAAGTTAGTCCACAACCATTCACCAGGGAAAAAACAGCACAGTCAACTGCTCAACAGTGTGGTGCCTTTATTTACAGACATTTGGTGCATATACATGGTATTCTAACGAAATTATTGCTACTGTTATTGACAAAGACTGATCAAATCTTACAAAATACAAAAAAATGTAACCAATGGTTCTGTTAAAACAGGACCGGCACTGACTTGGCACATTCATTTGCCAAAAAATTTTATAGACTCATTTGAATTTGTGATAATGAGAGACATGGACACATAATTAATGGACATATAATGCAAAGCGCTGACGATTAAGGCAATGTACTGACTGCAGAGTGCTGACGAACGTTCGTGTGACGTCGAATGCCGAGTCTTTCGTGAGCACTGAGCCGATGAGACGGTGAACGGATGACACCAAGACGCTGCCTCACCGACACACGCTGAGCCAAACACACACACACGGACAGACTCTAGTCAACACATATTCATAGCAACACCCAGACACATTCGGAGATGCATATGCACAGATACAGATAAACATATGTACTTTGCCTGAAAAAGCGACACTCTTTTTATCTTAGCGATGTCTTTGTCAGATTTCGTCCAATTCTGCTAATTTTTGGCAAGAATATACCCCATGAAATTTGAAAAAAGCACCATTTATGTTTGCTTAACAAACACGAATGCACAGTCCACCACACCTCATTTCATATGTTCGTACTGTACCTCATAAAATCCATCATTGATTTTTATAGCATAGAGTAGACCAATGGTATCAAACATGAAGTCTACACAATCCACATAAAAGTCAAATTGTCACATCAAATAACAGAAAGAGATGAACGAACAGACAAGACATGTAATGCAGCCATTAGACCAGCCGCATAATAGAAAACAGTGAGTGAGTGAGTAAGTAGGGTTTAACATCCCGCCCGACACAGATTAGGTCATTTCAGAAACGGCCTTTCGGGGCAAAATGCATGTACACATAACAGCGAAACAAAAAGTTTAACCTTTACACAAAGTTTAACCTTTATGACATACAAAACCTAAAAACAACCTAAACGTAAAACTGTAAGAACTGCCAATCCAAAGTGTGCATATGTAACTAACAATAATGGCAGTTCTAATAACCTTCCCTCATATGCTCCAGTCATCAATGTCAGAAAAACTGGCAACTAATGGTGGATTAAATGCTTGACAAGCTACCATTAATCCATTACCTGGACAGTCGGAGTGGCTAAATCATCATCCTCAGCTGACAACAGCAGCTGCTGTAACTGCACCCCATCACAGCCAAGCACGGCTTCACCGCTGGCTAATGCTGCATCAGCCTCATCAGTACTGGAGTACGTCACAACTGCACTGCTGGCACTGCCATTATAGCCAACCTACCAGTGCGATCCAACATACACATGACCAGCAGCATCCAGACACACGTTAGTTTACTAGCACAATTCAAAGCTAGTCCGCAACCATTCACCAGAGGAAAGACTGCATCATCAGCACAGTGAGGTATAACACTGTTATACCTCAGCGCAAAATACCTGCACGCGATTGGTCCAAATCGCATCACGTGACATTAACAAATACACACTTTCGCACGTGCATTGTTGCCCGTGAACTGTTGACTGGGCAACATTGAAGTTGTCACAGATTTTTTGCAAGATTTCATTTACTTGCTGACTTGTAGAATTGTTTGGTTCTGAGGTATAACAAAACAACTGGTAACTGACGTGTCGATCACCATTGAAAATTTTATCCCCTCAGTTCATAAAATGTTGTCCTCGATCTTTGATCTCGAGGCAACATTTTACAAACTTCGGGGATGAAATGTTCAATGGTGACCTCGACGCCAGTCACTATTTGTATAACAGCATTACAGAATACGAGTCATATGCCAAGGACAAAGATCTGAAATTCTGAGTAAACACAGCAGAAACACTTTGTGTAATTTGTGACCACAAATGATACAAACATTGCATAAAGCAAATATGTCCAGAAAAAAGTCAACTTCAGAAAATAGTGCATAAATAAATAAATCAGTCATTTTGTGCATTCATAAATTCATTAATAAATCAGAACATAAACAAGTGAAACAGAGATGACAGAGCAAACAACAGAAGACACCATTCATGTTCATTATGGAACAAGTCAAAAAATGTGCTTTTTAAGATGTTTTAAAAGAGCCTAAAGCCCAGCAGCTCTCACCAGATAATGTTATCACATAACACACACAGTGACAGTGGATAAGTACACCATGTCCCAAAATTAGAGATAAGTTAGTGTAAAATCATTAATACCTGACAGATTTTTTTTTACAAAATTTGAAACAGTCGTGGAGACAATCATTTGGAACTAGTATTTAGAGTTTGAGCTCAAAGTGGCTACCTTTGGTCTCGATGCAAGCCTTTTGTCTAAGGCAGGTACACTGCTGCTTGATCCCTTTGTAAATGCGTTGAACATATGTAAACAAACTCTGACATCAAATGACGTTACACTGAGCACAAATGGTAAAGTGCATCCATCATAATGGGTGAGACTGTAAGTAATGTTAAGATAGTGCAGTGTACAATATTTTGTTGAAATCCATGAACTACAAACTGAATTAGGCGGGGGGGCGGGGTGCTAATTTTGGGACACGGTGTATATCTGATCTACATCAGTAACGTTGACCGACCTGAACATTAATGACGACTCCAAACTTGCTGAAGAAATCGTTAATAGTTGAAATGTTGTTAAGTGTGGGCGGAATGTGGCTGACAATAAGTGATGCAGTGCTGCCCATTGATCTTTCTTCATTTAATGCCAGTTCTATGCCACCTGCAACGTAAAATACAACAGCTACGACATAGCCACTAACTATTAACGTAATTCTCACTACAAAGTGCCATTTAAATGATATTACGTTTAACCTATAAGACACTCTCAATCAAAAACAAACAGTGGATAAGTATACTACACTAAGACATCACCACATCAATTCAAAGCACAAGAACATACTTAAGACTGAGTCTGACCATAGGAAAATGATTTATATTTGCCTCATGAAAACAGACTCTGATCCTCAACTTAAGTGTCAAACCTAGACCGAATCAGAGTGAGTAGGGTCTAATGTCCCGCCAGACACAGTATGTAGGTCATTTTAGAAACAGCCTTTCCATGCAATGCACAATTGCAAATGCATATAACAATAGAACAGAAAGTTTAACGTATGAAATAACGAAACAGAAAGTTCGCCCTTTACAGAAAAAACCTAAAATAAAACGTAAAACATGCAGACAACCTAAACCTAAAATTGTAAGAACTCGCCATTATATGTGTGCATATGTAACAGTAATGGCAGTTCTAATAATCTTTCCTGTTATCACCAATCTCAGAATGCTGTCTATTGGAAGATAAAGGTTGATTTAAGAGGCATCATACCGAGACGACTGCAGTCAAAGACACGTCTTGTAGGTGAAGTCGCCATCGGTTGATTGCCAACAACAATGATACTGTCATCAGGCAGTGGTGATATCACATCATCTTCATCATCATCATCATCATCGTCGTCATCTTCAGTAGCAGCAGCAGCAGCAGCATTTTCAGGTGTACAGACGATCGTCCTCACATCAGCTATGCACAAAAGACATTTTCATTATCAAATATACACGGAAATTCATCAAAATACAATGTTTGTAAATTTTCAAGCAAATTTCAAAATGTCTGAAAAAGAAAAACGTACTTAAGTCTGGTTTTTCATTGCCAATCAAATCAAATTTGATCTCCGATTTACTGATCTCTGATCAACTTGATGTTCAGAATTGATCGTCGATCAACTTTGTTTCATTTTTCCATACATTTCTGATCGCCAATTACGTGATCAACGATTTGTTGATTCATCATCAACTGAGCCCACTTTATGCCAATCTGATTGGCTGGCAGCTGACCTCGATTTGCATTGAGGTGAATGGATATGGATTCGCAGATAGATTTTTGCGGACATCCGCATGTTTTTGCGGATACGGATAAGATACGGATATTGAAAAGTGATATCCACGCGCCTCTGACAAATTGTTGCGCTAAATTACCCAGCATGCACTGAAAGTAAATGCCGTAGCCAGTAAACATGGACATGGCAACGATATCAACAATATCCTCCATATCGTCTGCTGTAAAAAATACATTCTAGGCCTATCAAAAATCAATCGATACGAGAGCGTCCATCCATTTTATTTCTTCACAAAACACTATACACAGTATACTGGATAAATTGATCAGCAGTAATTGATCGCCATGCCTGGAACTTCATTTTAATGTGCAAATTGCCGTTCTGATCAGTGAAGTGAATCGATGTTTCTGGTGCGAATAAGCAACAAACTGCAGATCGTCACGTGTAATCACCAATTATCTGACTTGACTGGCCAATATTCGGCCATCAACTTGATGGGAGATTTGATGAACGATCAGCCGCTAATTGGCGATAAAAAACGGTTATTGAGATGATCTCCGATCAGCTCCCAAAGTTTATCGGAGATCAATTTGATCGGCCATCAAATGTGCATGGAAAAACGGGACCTTAGAGATTATTACTGTGACATTAACAAGAGAAAGACAAAACTACACTCATGTCTAATTGTGATGACACACTGGCCAGTTTCAGGAGCCTGTTTCTGGTACCAGAAACTGGTCAGTCTGTCATATTTTTCTGGTGCCAGAAACCGGTGCCGCCAGCTAAATGTGTCATGGTTTCTGGCACCAGACAACTAACGCGAGCCAGCGCCGGAAACAGGTGCAGAAATGGTCAATGTGTCATCAACTTAAATCTACAATCATGCAAAACAATACAATACAATGACAGACTACTCACCGACATTATTAGATGCAGTGCGGGACGTACTAAAAGCTAGTCGTGGCATCAATGCATTAACAATTGGCTCACGACGATGCAGATGCGCAGCTGCAGGCTCCGCTAAAACAACAACAGTCAACACTTACCATACTATCACAACGTATCTCACATCAAATTTGGTTTTTCTATGTACTTTTTCTTTTGAATTAGGAGCCATACAGATGGACAAAAAAACTGATGGACAGAAAGGCAGACATGTACTGCAGACTATTTGGTAAACCGCATAATAGAAAGACCAACAAAGCTGGCAACTCACAGTGTATCATGTCCGGCGGCACATTGACAGTAGCTTTCGCAGGACCTGAAGGCACAGCAGCAGAACGCTGCACTACAAGAGGTGCTGACGATGAACCTGACGACATCATTCTAGTGACATCATTATCTGCTGTGGGTGTGGCTGTGATGACTGGCTGAGTGGTAAGAGACATCAGTGCTAAAATTTTACACAAACACCCCAATCACAACATACACAAATTAACTCACAAACACAACTGTCATGTCATTGACATCCAGCCCCGAAAATGTCCAAAAGGAAGCTTTTGGAATTTTGCTGATAAAAGTGAATGTGCCCCTACCTTAACCCCAGCCAGACAGGCTGATTTAACTGATTTACCTACCCTAGAGCAATGCAAAACTGAGCTGATCTTCCTCAGCGTTCGCTTATATACTGAAATGGAGTTTACCTGTCTGCAGACAGTCACCCATCCATGCAGTAACCACTCTATAGTGACATGATCGAGAGTTGAACCTCGTGATTGCAAAGCCATATTTTTGTCAGTCTGTACTATTTTGCCACCAAGCCAAGCATGTAACAAGTAATTCGAGCAAAGCTCATGTGACGCGCGATATCAGCAGTCCTGCCATTTTGGCAATCAGTGTAGGCCTACAGCAATAAGATATTAATGCATCTTGAAAAAGTACTTAAATATGAGGCCTCCGTACGGACGACTCCTTGAATTTAAGAGATCAAAACTTAGATTCTTAAAAAAGTACGTTCTATGCTAAAAAATGTCATACACAGGTTGTCCAGGTCCATTTCCAGCCGTTTCAGTGCAATTCACTCTTAAAATGTGTGTTGCAGCCAAAAATCACAAAAAATTCAGTAACAACCCCTATTTCGGGAGTTCAAGGTCATCGACATTGACACCAATAAAAAGCTTGTCACTATTGCTTGTTGTGGTAAGCAGCATGTATGTACCTATCTGCAATCGTTTTCACGCTACACGAAATAATTGCGGTAAAATAACCGCTTTTTAAGGGGTAGCCGTCTTTGATGCCTGCCTGCACCGGTCTCCTTGAATCTAAGGGGTCGGGATTTGAGACTGCTAAAATCTATGTTTAATGATGAAAATTTCATATGCAAGTTGTCTTGATCTATCTCCAGCCATTTCGTCGCAATTCAGTGTTGAAATGTGCACTGCATCAAAAAATTGTGACAAATTTACTAAAAACCCCTTTTTAGGGGGTTCAAGGTCATTCAAGATCATCAATGTTGATAAATCTAAAAAGCCTGTCACCAGCGCTTGTTACGATAAGCAGCATGTCTGTACCTATCTGCAACCATTTTCACACTATATGAGCCAATAACAGCAAAATAACATCTTTTTAGGCTGGTACCCCTGTTTGACGCCCTCGTTTGAGAGGAACCCCCGCACCCACGGGCACAAAATTTTGTCACGAAAAACTAGACACCTTGAAGCAGCCCATGGTAAAAATTGCGTGATCCTAGCTTTCACCATTTTGACACAATACAGCAGTGTGACGGACAGACAGACAGAGAGACACAGACAGATAGACAGACAGATGACCAGGCCATGGCTAAGACGCGCAAAGCATTCTGCTACCGCGCATAAAAAGTGCCTTGAGCACACTAGCAGCTACATGACACAGAAACAGAAGTCACTAAGTGATATGGGTATAACATCCCGCCTGTCACAGTATAGGTCATTTCAGGGATGGCTTCTCCAGGCAAAATGCACATACATAACACATAATAATGGAACAGTACATTTAACCTTTACAGAAAACCCTAATATGAAACACAAAACACAGAAACAACATAAACTCAACATTAGACGAACTCGCCATTATAATTGTGCAGTGTGCATATGTAAGACAGAGTACGTTACCGGGTGGGGGTGGTCGCGGCTGCGCTAAAGGTACAAAGCGTAGCTGAGGCTTTGGCAGAAGCAGTGGACGATGTACAGTTGCTGCTGGCGGTGGTGGCAGCGGCACATCAACTGACTCACGAGGACGAGTGATGACGGGAAAGCTGACCGACGACACGACCAGCTGTGAATCTAACACCAGACACAACATCACCATTCACCAACACAACCATCAATCGATCGATCGGTCAATCGATTCGGTTTATCACAATTCCCATGATGTATGTACGGTGGCTTCTATCCCTATACCTAGTGGGCGCAGCATGCACTCAGTGAAAAAGTTTTGATAAGGTTCTAAACCAAAACTCCACCCCCAATTTTCACTGGGCAGACTACACCCTTGACAAAACACCCTCTCCCCTATTTTTCAATATGCACCCTTAACACAATTCCCCCCTATATTTGACTTCCCCCTATTTTCCCATTTTCTCCCCTAACAAAACTTTTTCCTCTATTTTTACTCCCCCCTAATTTTAATCTACACGAATTTAATGGCAATTAACTTCACAGACTATATGCACATCTGTAATGGCAGCTAAGAAAAGCTCAGATAATTGCTACAACTAAATTTCTTACAAGCCACATAACTTCACTGACACTTGACCAATAGATAAGCAGTAAAAAATGGCAGCTAGATAATAATAATATTAATAGAGCCACTTATTCCAGAAATGCTGTTAAATGTAATGTAATATTTTCCACCAACTAATTAGTTTTGTGCCGTTACAAAAACGGACCGGCAGTTAGTTTAATTTGTAGCTTGCATCATCCATTTATATCAGTGAACAGATACTGAACCTGATACTGTCTGTGTAACTGGTGCTGCTGCTGCTGCTGTCAAAGGTAGTTGCTGCGGTGGTATTGGTTGCCCCGGCAACACGTTGTCAATGACAACAGGATCAATGCCGTGATCAAACTCACACAGATCACCACGGACACAGAAGCCTTTCTCTGAAACACACAGGCAAGCATACATACAGATTAGTAATGATTCGATATATCGAAAATATCGATATATTGTTTGCGATATCGATATATCATGATGTTGAAAAAAATATTGATCAAATTTTTTGATATATCACGATATCTTTTATATATCACGATATTTTAAAATACGACATTATTTTACGCCAGAGGTTTATATTTTTATTACTGCATTACCAAAATAACGAGAATAAACGGGAAAAATGATAAACTAACTAACCGAAGCAAACTAACTATAGCAGTGTTTTTCAACCTTTTTGTTGCCATGGAACCCTACACAAGCCTGAAGGTCACTCATGGAACGCCATGCATTGATCAGTGAGTCCAGCGACGTATGCGAGGATGAAGCTACATTTCCCTAACAGGGCACTGAGGGCAGAGCTGTCATGAAGACGACAAAGCAGACAAAGATGACCAATATAAAATGTGACCGCATTAGTAAACAGCAGTATGCTATTGTATTTAAACAAACATGACGAGCGAGGCAGTCGTCAACGACCACTTAAACCTGCCACCAATTCAGAAAATTTATCATGTGGACGCCCTTGGAAAAGCCAGGCCTACGTGTCTTTTTAATTTTACTTAGCCGAGTTTTTAAAGAATTGAATTAACTAAGTAAATGGCCAAATGATTTCGTAACCATAACCCTAATCAATATGTTCTTGTTTTCTTTTTTTATTTCTCATACTGCCTTGAGTTAAATAATGTCATGCATAGGAAGCTTACATTATAATACAAGCCTAGGCCTAAAATGCAAATACGCAAAAATTTTATTAACACAAAAACGATCCAACAAGTATGTCTACGCAAAAAAATGCATAAAAACGCAACTTCAAACAAAAAAAAACAAGTGAGTATTTCTAAGACATTGTCTGGCGTGATTTTGCATGCTAGGTTATTTGTTACTGGCCAGCTGCAGAACCCTTCGGTTTTATAGAACCCCGGTTGATAATCACTGAACTATAGTGTCGCAATTTAACGACCCGACAATCTATAGTTAAGTTTTAAGTTCACTGACACATTTTAGTATCTACGTAAAGCAAACTGCCTTGCTGAACCTTCACGTTTTATTCTTGTGCTTGTATAAGATTTACATACTTATCATTTTTAAAAAATCGATATCACGATATTTTCAAAATATCATATCGATATCGTATCAAAACTGAAATCTTGACAATGAATCATCACTAATACAGAGGCATCAAGACATACAGATAAAGATACGCACCAGTACTCCATTATATGAATTACTAATATAATGATGACAGAAGTTTTACAGTAAGAGTAACAAGTTTAACACATTAACGATTGAGATAACGACATCTTGGTCACTTTTGACCTTCCGCCAACATCTCAAAACCGGACTCGACAGAAAATCATCAACTAAGCTTGCCTATTTTACCAGCGACCTTAAAGAATCTTGGCCTTTTATTAACCAGACTCATTTTATTAGACTTGCCATTTCACTCTAACATTTTCTTGAATTTTTAATTGCTCATTTTATTCTATTGCATCCCCATCCAAACTATGTCAATACTGGTGCAATTACTGAATTGTATCAATTGTTTTGTATTATCTTTAAAAAGTAACATTTGTCATAGTTATTTGTTTCGTATAGAACTAGTTTATGTGACTTTCTTAACGATCTGATGACTACATTCGCATTAACTGAATCTGTACTGTTCTTAAGGCAAGCGAGTATCGACTCACCATCATAATCGCGACATCTCGGCTGGTGCAGAAGCTGCACAGGTGGCAGCATTAACGGCTGCGGCTGCTGTTGATGATGATGTGCAGTCGATGGGAGTAGTGATGGCAGAGGATGATTGACCGGTGGCAGTGAGAGTACATCGGCAGAATGTTGGACAGAGGCGGTCATCAGTGGTTGGACAGACTGCTGCACTGCTAGCTGCGAAGAATGTACAGTGGGGTGGGATGGAAGTGGCGCATGTAAAGGCAGATGGGTGACAGGCAGAGACGGGTGTGGCATCGATGGGTGTGGTATGGCCAAGAGCGGCGGAGCAGCAAAGACTGGAGCTGGTGGAGGAAGCTTTGCATCCAGTGGGAGAGTGATGCGATAGCGGGACTCGTCGTTATCATCACCCACATTGTCATCAGAACTAAAACTCCGATCATCCTCTGAGGCAATTTTCTCCTTCCCATCTTCACCTGATAATATATCACACATATTTCAACACCAATGGTAGCATCATGACAGGAAAGAGAGGGGTGTTAATTGCTCCAACCGTATGCTGTTGAAAAATCGTCATAAAATCTTCTTGTTGAAAATTCTGTATCCATTCAAAGCTTAAAAAACCCATTTTCAAGAAATTTAAGTGCAAAGTTAAAATCTTAAAACATCCATAATCATCTCTGTCTGACATTCGCAACTCTTCGGCGAACTTCTGTCGAAAATTTGCAGTGTCTGTCGGAAAATCATAACTTCCAGCTCGTTTTACTTTTTTGCCCCACAATGCCACTCAACACCAACATCGAGTGTTCGAGCCCGGAATGCTTTGAAAATGACCATATAAATGCAATCCCAATAAAAACAGATACTGATTGGCAGACAGAACAGTAGAACAGACAAACTACACAGAGACTAAGTGATTGAACAGTTTCAGAACTAATTAGCCTCAATCATGGTTCTTGCCCATTTGTCAAAATCAAAATTTCAAGGACGATATATAAGAACTGAATTAAATCAAACCGGCACTTTTATAAGCATATATAAGCACGTTCAGTTCACATTCAACAATTTAACACCTTCAAACATTACTCAAAAACTGAAATTATCAGAAAAGTTTACCAAATGCATCAGTAGTTCTCACTGAATCCAATGTAATAGGATGGTTACACTGATTCTGAAAATCACTTGTTCGGTCACGACATCTTGGAAAATCAAATTCAAGTACTTTTAAAAATCTTCAGCTGCAGATTCAAGGACTTCAAATACCATGTCTGTTTTCAAGGACTTTGTAGTCCTTGAAAATCTAGATAAACAAGTAAAACCCTGCTATCGCAAAGGAGAATGTGCAACACCTGCGGTGCACCGTCGTATGCTAGTGATCCGCAGACATCATCCGTAGCTTTTGGCTACAGTTTCAAAGAAAGCACAGTAAAACAAAATCATTCGCCAGAGGCTGCCAGACAATCCGCAGTCCTGCAGCTATAGTGTCTATAGTGTTTTTTACCTATCACTTAGCCAATGCTTTATCAGCTGGATATCGCAAACTTTGCCTACCCCTCTCATTTAGCAGCCTCGTTCAAGGTAACCCCCTTCGAATTTATGAGAAAGCTTTACGTTCCTAAAACTAGAGTCTTCCCATTTTACGATTTGACAATCCAGGCAAGCTCTGGTGAAGACTTGGTGATCGTAGCTTGCACCGTTTTTGACTAATCCACCTGTGTGACGGACAGATGAATGGACAGACAGAACTGCGATGGCTAAGGCATGCTACAGCAGTAGCTGCTGTTGCATGTAAAAAATTCAAAGACTTTAAGACCCCGCAAGAGCCCCGCTCAATTGCTGTCCAACTGCTAAATCTACTTTTTACGGAGTTCAGTATATACATGATAATCAAGCCCTGAAACAGTTACTCCCGTCCCGGGAAACCTTCACAACAAATTCGAGTTTTGTATGTCTTTTCTTCATGGTGGCGTGGTGTAGCAGAAAATCGTTTCATTCAATCAATGAAGTTACTCTATGCCGAGTTGTGTTAGTACTCAGGTGGGTGACTGCCTGCAGGCCTCGGTATGTAACCAGCCGCCTAGGTCAACTCAGCCTTCCATCCTTCCGGGGTAGCTAAATCGAGTACCGGCCTATCTGGCTGGGATTAAAGCAGGATGCGTTCATCTGTGTCGAGTGGCAGGTAACACCATGTGATCCCATATGGCAGATGATGCTCCATAGCTATGGAATGGGCTTCCATTAAGAGCTATAACACCACCTTTAACCTTTGAACAAACAGCATTACTAGACAGTGTTGTTACGATTTCACACTGGCAGAGATCGGTTGGTTTCGGTTGGGTTTTGAGAAAAAAACCGTGGTTTCGGTCGGTTTTGGTTTTTTGACTACCACCAAAACCAGCTGCGGGCATCTAGTGATAACGCGCACGCCTGCTGCTAAACACAAACTACATGAGTGGTCAAGTGACGGTGCACTGCTGATGAGGAGAGGGGGAGGAAAAGAGATAGAGCAGATAAGACAGACCCATGGTGCCCGGTGCCCGCTAATGATTAGTTAACAGGAGTGGAGACACTGCTGCAGATACACTGTTGTTACGGTTTCATGCATGCCAGTTTGCCATGGTCGGTCGATTTGACCGACGTATGACGTGGCAGGCGGAGAGCATGGCATGAGGCAAACTTGCACTATTAGGCCTACTCCTCAGATCGAGTGAGTTAAGCCTACAGAGACCGACGTCGATTAAACAAAAAAACAAGTGGTGTCTACCCACACCTGTTAGTAATTAACTCTGTTCCTGCAATCGTGCTGCAGGCCAGTAGACAGAACTTCAGTTTACAACAGCACTGCGTAGGCCTACCAGTAAAGCCAGATACACATGAGCCACACATCCAGTGCGTTGTACCCGAACATCGCCGTCGTTGTACATCAGCTGCTGGGCAAGCCCGCTACCTTGGTGGCCAGCGAGTGACTTTTCTCGAAAGCCGGTTACATTATAATGAAAAAATGCAACCACCTGGAATTGTCTAAAGCCAACAAGATCATTGTTTTTATGGAGAATCTGTGCGCTTAATAGGCCTATAGCGGATCGAACAGCGACAGGAGATCTGCGTTAAGACAGCAACAATGTAGTATAAAGATGATTAACGTTGTCTGGTTTTAATGCTTGATTGTTTGGCTTATTATGTTATATTCTATGGCCTACATCACTGTTCTACTGAAATACCGTTTATGAATAAATGTGACAGATGCACATTAGCAGAGGGAAACTAGCATTAAAATGGCCAAAAGAAATTATTTAGAAATAAAAATATATGACAGGCCTAATTTTAGAGCAACTATATAAAATCAAAACTAGACATCTAAGTAAAAATCACCGCTTAAGAAGATTAGTGCCGCCCTCATGCATGTTAGACTATCAGGATGCAGAGCGTAGGAGGCAGTGAGAATTAAATTGACCGATAATTGCTGAGCAAACCTATACAGCCGTCTGAAGCCGTCAATAGAGAGCCTAAAACCACGATTGCGATGCGGTTCAGTTTTGCTAAAAAACCAGTTTCGATGCCGATTTTGATAACTGTAACAACACTATTACTAGATGCACAGTATTCACGACATTTAGTTTTGCTACAGCCTCAAAGCAATCTAGTATTAGCTGAGCAGCAATCCTGAACCTGAAGACACTATCAATTACTCAGCCATACCTTGATCTGTAGAAGGCACAGACGAAACAACAGATATCATCTTTGGAGGCGGTGACTTAGAGTGAGATTTCGCTGGAAGTGGTGACTTTTGTTCATTCTGTGGCAGTGAATCGGACTGTTGTTTAGGTCGTGGTGACTTCGACTTTGACCTTGAACGTGACTGTGAGCTCCAATGTGACCTCAACCTTGATTTAATTGGAGATCGAGAGCGACGGATTCGGTCTCTGGAGTGGCGCCTCCGGTCAGAAGAACGGCGACGCCGGGTGGAGTGCAGGGAATAGCGATGGCTCAAGAGTCGACGGCGACGTGGAGAGTAGCGCGAACGTTCACGACTTCGCAGACGATCCCGACTACTTGAACGACGACCAAGCCTGCAGAGCACACTGCATGTGCTATATACAGCATAAGTTAGAAAATTTTACCCCCAAAAGTTTTTTTAAACTTTATTTTTCAAAAACTAAAATATTTTAAGGCCATATTTTACATGTACATGCATTTTCGGCGTTCAAATCTATGCCAAATTACAAAGTTTCATTCAATTATTCTTAATTTGGATGAAGTTATTCCATATTGTGCACATTCACCCAGAGAATTTTCCATTTTCACTCGAAAGCCCACTGTACGGACCTCATTGTAAAGTATGAATGGCCGCCGAAGTCTGCGAGCAAAGCGAGCAGAAAAAATGGAGTTGAATGCAAATATTCAACTAGTAATGAACAGTTTTGGGACACTTTTCCCTGACAAGATTTTTCCCTGACAATTCCCTGACTGTTAACATAATCCCTGACATTTCCCTGACATGTTTCAAATTCCCTGACATTTCCAGGTTTTCCAGACAAGTAGTCACCCTGACTATGACGTAAAATACCAACTGTGACATTAACAATATCAGCCTCATAACCAGCTAACTTCACAATTGCAGTATCGACAACAAATAAGTCAACCTGCTGAATACAGCATTCCTTCTGTAATGATTCACTGTCCGAGTTTTGTGGCGATCTTCATTGCTCTTATCAGCCTGAACACACAGAGTCACTGCACTGAATACTACTGACAATGGAATTTTCTGATTGACACTATACCTGTGCATGCCAGCTATGTACCCGCACAGCACTGCACACTACCGCCACCTAATGTCCATATATGCCATGTTCTATGTAAAAGTAATAAAAAAATCAAAACACATTTATATAGCGACATATCTCACGAGCGAATTAAAGGCATTATCATTATCATCATCATAATCATCACCCATACAACTCTTCCAGTATCATCCACTAGTACAACAATACCAGATCAGCGATGGAATTATCAGACATTTGAATCATGCTCAGAACCGTAGATACTTCGTAAATGCTTACAGCCACATAACAGTGCGTAAAAAGTTGGATATACATGCTTCCAGCAATTTCCAAAAACACTCACCACTATTTGCTACAAGTCACTCACGAAAAAATCAAAATCACAAGCACGCACGATATGTGAAGTGCTGCTACAAAGACAGAAAAGACACCGCTCACTGTCTGTACAGTTTGTTAGATGCACTAAAAAAACTTAACTTCGAGCCTCAAAAGCTTTCTATTACCAATAAATTTTCAACATACAACTAGTGCATAAAAAACCGAGCAGTGTGTCCAAAATTTTAGTTTATGGGACTAGCCTAATCAGGAATAACTCGAATAGAAGAGAAAAATAAAGACTAAAAAAATTAAAATATATATTATATTACAGATACTATAAAAATAAAGACTACAAAAATAAAGACTGTAAGCAACAACATCAGTATCAAGAAAAAGATACAGAAAAACATACTTCATTTCTACTACTGGTAGATCTTTTGCGCAATCTTCTTGAGTCCGAACTTCTACTTCTTGACCTTGGTCTGTTTTTAGACCTTGACCTCGACCTACTTCTTGACCTCGACCGTTTGCGAGGACTTGAACTCTTGTTGAGAACTTGCTCCTCTCTGGCCGCATTGGAGACGCTGGACTGGTGCTCAATCTCATTGCGGCGTGGTGCTGCATTCGTAAAACTATCATTATTGACTGCTGTGCCTTGCATATATAGCTGTAAGCTGATTGCCTTGAAGAGGGTTTCCACAAAATCTTGTGTATCTGTTTTTCAACAATAACACAACTAAATGCAATTTAGGACTGACGTTGTCAAAAGTATTAGATCAAATACAATTCAGACTTAAGCTGAGTATTGAATGTGTACAAACATACATCACATCAGCTAATAATGATTTACACATTACATTATATCAAATCACATCAACTTACTTCTATGTATACACAAAATACATACATATTTATAATGGCACTAAAATATGAAACCAAAAGCACAATATTAGATATACAACCAGTGTTATACATTGTAATACGATACAACTAGTGCCAAAGAAAAAGCATGAAAGGAAGACATGCATAGGAGAAAAAAGCAGTCGCAGTAATTCCTTACGAGTTTGTAGAAATATCTGAAGTTTCTTCAAGCATTGTTTTCGAAGCTCATCAACTGGCTTGTCTTTTTTAATCAATGCAGTAACATAGCGTGCCAGAGTGTTGGGATCTGCATCACATCTACAATGCAATCATCAGCAGTATTTGAATAAAACACGAAATACAGCAGATGCCATTAAATTAGTCTTTAGCAGATGCTAAACAATTAGTCTTAAAATACATCTTCAGCGTCAGGGAGATTTTGCCATTCAGTGCTAATACTAACATAGACCTCTGATCACAACCTAACTGTAAAAGTTGAAATGAGCTATGAGTGTGTTCCAAATGTATGTGGGAAAAAACATTTTGGTGGGACAATCTTGCATTAAACTATGTGACCATCAACCTGACCTCTTCTCTACTTCTTTGGCATATAGTCAAACTTCAACAGCTTCAAGCTGACCAAGTATAGGGTGACCATTCTCCAGTCATGATCAAATTCCCTGACTTTTCCAGACATTTTAAGGGAAATAGATGGAGTATCACCTCTCGCAACAGTAGCAATATGATGTCTACTGGCAATAATTTTAATTATTTTCCAGAGAATTAAGTGACCAAATTTAGTGGTTTAAACAATAACGGCAAACAAAAGTGGCTTACTGGCACCGCAAATTTTAAAGTATGGGAGTACAAGTCTGCAAGCAAAGCGAGCAGGAAAAAATGGAGTTGAATGCAAATATTCAATGGCTATGGGTAGGGACCAACTTAATTCACAATTTCACGGCCGTGACATTTTCCGTGAAATTGGCCTTCTTCCGTGAAAAACGCCGATTTCGTGAAATCCGTGATTTTTCGTGAATTTTAGCACTTTTAGTTTAATTTATGACAACTCCAGAGTTTTATCAGCAGCTTTTGTACGGATGTTGCTGTTTGCTACGTCTCGCACTTCAGCACTAAGTAGTTGACATTGACTGTCTTGAGTCTTGA
>Ga0056128_1003546_pt1 | contig 19213 bp, 12 predicted proteins | sample WorMetLIZISLAND2_FD_71113 | JGI IMG/M metagenome (GOLD analysis project Ga0056128, IMG submission 71113) | Marine gutless worms symbiont microbial communities from Max Planck institute for Marine Microbiology, Germany - Olavius geniculatus... ... | reverse complement strand
GTCCGCGACAAGTCGCGGACTTTGTCACCGACTTTCCCCGTGCATTGTAACGGCTAAATTCCATTAGAGCGACACAAACGGGTTTGTCACGGACTTTGTTGCAAACATCTCGACATGTCGAGATGGTTTGTGTTCGCGACTTTCGTGATTTGTGTCGGCGACTTTCACTGAAACTTCGTGGTTTCATGATTTGTCACCGTTTGTGTATGCGACTTTCAAGATTTGTGTCCATGACTTTCCCTGTGGGGAAGTTCTGGTGAAAGTCGGCGTAATGGAATTTGGGCTTAATAAAAGTTTTAGCCTGTTATCAAATCGGTGCACTCAAACAATAACAGATTTGCTAACTCACTGATATGTAATTTAGCATTAAGCACATATGTTAATGTGCACAATACATTACGTTTTCTATCACATCTTGTAATTTTTTCATACGATACACAAAGACATTGTATGTTCCTAGCGCTTAAATCCATATTTCATGGAGAATATTTGTATGAATATAAGTACTCATAATTTATTCGAATCACACTTTTTCATTACACACAATGTACTCTGATGTAACAGTCTAAAAGAAATAGTTCTTTTGCTACATGCACAAAGACTTGCATGCACTTATATCCAATATATTTAATTCGGACTTCTCATAATAACAATACACGAGCGTGACAGGCATAAAACCGGCCATAGCACATTCTTCGTATGCATACAGCCAATCATTAGGTGGACATCTTGGCATATACCATAAACTGACTGCACACCCTAAGTGCTGACTTACAATAATTAGTACCATGGCATTATGCTGATGCACAAAAGTTGCCAAGGACCAAGTGTCATAAGAAGATGGGGAATGGCAAGGATGTGTCCCTTCCCAGCCAACTATGGGGTCTGAGGAAAACATCCTAAGCTCCGTGATCAAAATTAGGGTTAAGCAACGGCTGCAAACACATTTTGGTCAAATTTTGGCTGCAACAACACCTCTGGCAGCAGCAATTTCTAAACAAATACTTCAAGAAATTATCTGAAGCCAGGGCAAACAAAATGACACTTTTGGACCAGCGTGGCAATTTTCCCGTAACTGCTGTGAAGTCAGTCCCTATGTTACGCACAGATAGCGACAGGATGCTGAAGACAATGTTAGTGCAACAACTGCAAATACAAGTATATACACTGTACAGATGCTACCTAACACTACGACAACAACATGTAATGTTCTATCCTTAAGATGATAAACGACACTGATCATCTCAAAGTTCATTTGAAGACACACAGACAGTTGACACCTACGTTAACAACAGAGTAGAACCTGCTTACACTAAACTTGCACTATTCCACAATAAACACTATGCATGTACTAAAACATTATACAACACTAGTGTACGCAAATTAAACTATTTCAAATCTGAACTGCATTCAATAATTCTTCCTTTACTATGGTCATAATGTAATTATATTAAAACTATCATTGTTCCGTTGACTATGATATAATAAAAGTTACAGTATATCATAAACACAGAAAATTTTGCCAAGACATATGATTACTCAAAATATTAAATCCTAACATTCCAAGATGGTATTAAAACTTGATATAGCCATGCAGGGACCCATGCGAATAAAATATGCAGAATAATTACATCGAGCGTGACATAAACAAATATCACTGGGGCCTTGAAAACTCTAGCTACTACAAAGTCTTTATATTGTCATTCGCAATCACCGCTCATGCTGTAGATGTTCTTTGCAAAAGCACAAATTATAAAACTAAATATGTTATGACATCTATATAATAATTAAGTTTGTCAATGTTTCACTGAACTAACCGGATAACAGTGCAATATGTTAAACTAAACATATAACTAACACCTGTACTCCTGTAGTTACATTAACTCACAAAAATTACAAACCACTTCTACAAACATGCCAAAGTCAATTATGTCATTAATCTACCCTCTGTGTTTGATAGAAATGTACTATGTTGCATCACACAAAATAAAAAAAAAATAACAATATATATTAATGTACTGCACTTGTGTCCAAACCGCGACTGCACAACAGACTAGTGCAAAACAGCAAACAATACTACAGAAATGTGCAACCTGCTTAATAACCAGAAAGATATATATATTTTACAAGAAATATGTTCTGTGGAATGAGGTATCTGTCCCACTGCCACGCTATATAGCCTAGCAACTGCATATAAGGGGGGGGAGTAGGTGCAAACAGGGCGCAATTGTCTTTTACGGGGACCAAGTTATACCGCTTTGAAATCTCCATGGGCTGTAATGCAAAATTTTGCAACGTTTGAATGGTTGCTATGGCAACAGGGGTCGTTAGGAGGTAAATTTAAATGACACCATTAGACTGCCTGACCCTAAAAATAGCGGGGTAGATAAACACAGCGCACAATTATCTTTTACGGGGACTGAGTTATACCACTTTAAAGTCCCCATAAGCCGTAATGCAAATTTTTAAAAAATTGGGTGAAATAGGGTAAGGAGTTATCAGATTTTTATTCCAAACTTGATATTACTTTTTTGGCTCTGAATCACTGCGCAAAATTTCATCAAAATCGAATCAAAATTGCGGCCGTAGGAGTGTTTAAAGACGGAATGACAGTGTGACAGAAGTGATTTTATAATCTGTCCCATGCTATGCTATAGCAATGGGACAGATAATAAATAAGTTCGGTAAGCTGCTATAGGCATCATACATGTAAATACCAATTTTCACTGAATAAGTGGCAAAATCAAACCCGAACATGCACAATGAACTGACAGCACACTAACATAGAAGATATATGCAGGCTTTAGAATACACAGGGTGGGCCAAAAAATGGCACCATTTTTTGTTCACCTTGTAATTTTACCAAATATTAGCCGATGTTCAAAATTTTTTCACTATCAGAATCAGGAGACAATTTGTAATAGAACTATCATTATATATCCCACCACACCTCAAGTGTGTCGCTACACTACCTTGTGAAATATCAGATGACGCACTCAAGCCGGCAACACCATTGGCCAGTTATGCGATCAACGTTGATCGAGCCTGGCATGTGACCCCAAACAGCCCGGCGGTCAATTATGCTGTTCGGGATGTTCTTCAACAGATGGCCTATCAATGTTGACGATTCACGACAGTCAACCAGCTGAAGCAAGCGACTGTCACTGAGTGGGGCAAACTGCCGCAGCGTTTGGTTAATCCCGCCATTGGTCAGTAGCGTTGCAGTCTTGGATGTGCCGTCAAGCAGCAAAGCAGACACATTAAACATTTGATGGAAAAACTGTGAGACGTGACTTTTTACACAACAACTGAGACAACAAACACGTTGTTTCTGTTGTTAACTTTTTTTAAAATGTGCTGTTGCAGAAGTTGTCTTGTTATTAATTGTTACTCTTAAGACAATGACATTTTACAAGGTAGTGTAGTGACATACTTGAGGTGTGGTGGGATCTATAGTGATACTTTTATTACAAATTGTCTTCTGATTCTGACAATTTTTTTTTGAAAATCGGTTAATATTTGGTGAAATTATAAGGTGTACAATAAATGGTGCCATTTTTTGGACAACCCTGTATATCATAAAAAAGCCGCAGCATCTTATACAGTGTCGAGTGCAACTGTTCAGCAAATATCATCTGTTGGCACAACTATACATTAGCATAACACACCATACACAGCAGTGTCAGCAAATATCAACGTCTGAATGACTATTCAGTCTACTACAGTTCAAGCATTCGACAGACTTCGCGAATGCCGCTGAGGTACGCACCAGTAACTGTCTGCGGATGCATTCTATTGGTTGCCTGGACAAACACAGTCAGTCACGCATGGAATAAGCAATGCAACTCACAACACGCATGGCTCAGCTTCAACATGTCTGCAAACTGTGGCAAATATGGTGTCTGACTAGCTACACACTGCATCAGTCAACCGCAACCTGTGCCCTATAACCTTATGAGCTAAAATTGACATGACAATTACTCCAAATCTATACACTCATCCAGTGTTTATAAACATATCGACCACGTGACCCGATGACGGCCAATCAGAGCAAAGGATTTGCCAACAAAATGCCAACAAAACAGTAAATACTGGATGCGTGTATGGAACACTCAGACCGATTTAGGTTTTGACATGGCTTTTTGTGTTCAAGTTAGGAAGCCATAAGAAGATAAAATGCACAATGCAGCTTATTAAGGTGGCCGCATAACAGCCGCTGAAAGTCACAAAATGCACGGTTCCAGTTTAAAATATGTGCTGAGAAATATTATACAGTTATAGTGAAAATGTCTGTCTACAGGACACAACAAATTTAACATCTGACTACTAATTTAAGAGCGACTATGGTCAACAACACATTCACTCCAGACATTTTGCAAATTTAAAAACTGCTGCAGTCCATACAGCAAAACAACACTACAAAAAAGTCGCAGCAGTATAACAACTGCACATTCAGCTTGTACTAAAATTTAAAAAACTATGCAGCACATGCTAAGTCAGCTAACAAAGCAGTAAGAATCCATGAATTTACTGCCAGAACCTAACAGATTGGGTACAATATACAATATAAAAATTTTTTAAAATTAGAGCTGTTAAATTAATGCATAAATTAATGTGTTAATAAATTAATGCGCATTAAAAAAATTAAGGCACATACGTAAATTTATTTTAATTTATTAAAAATTACTACATTCTGTGAAGGAAAAGTTCCAATATTTCTACTAAACTGTGGTTATTTGACAATCGAATGAATTCAAGTAACTAAACTGTAGTTGCCGTTCATCACTACTGTAAATGAATAATTATTCCGATGACAGGCTAATAGATTTCTATGCTAGGCAATGACATCAGTTATTGTTGATTATACGTTTAAAATGTGCTTCTAACTTTCTATACTCTAAAGGCAGGGCCCCCAAACGTTGCTGGGCCCAGAGTAACTTACCCCCTACTCTCCCTCTCAACAGGCCTGGGTGCGTTAATAATGCACTAATTAATGCGTTAAAAAAAATTAACGCTTCGGCAGCTCTAAAAAATAATATTGAATAACTCAGTAGCACTAGGAAATGAAACTCAATCACTTCAGCATGTTACAGCAATATAATAGTAATGGCCATGACAATATTTACAGTCTGGTCATCACTTAGAACAGTGTACTGGAAGCTACAGTTCTATGAGGGTCGTTCCATAAACAAGTTACAAAATGTCGCTATTTCATCAATTCTTAGAATAGGAGAAATCTGAAATATACGTTTTGTAGAAAAATTAATTCTGAACATAGGCGGAAATTTTTTGGATGATGACATCATTATTGTGACGTCATCAGCTGATTGAACACAGTGTGTTTGTGTATTATTTTCCCCACCAGAAATGAATCGAACTCACAAGTGACAAACAGCATAGGAGCGATAAAAAATAAATAAATTCAACAAGTTAATGTCACCTCTTTAAGCGCTAAACATTAATGCCTCGTTTTTTAACATATCATCCGAGTTTGTTCTAACATTTGTCCCTTTTGTCAACAAGCATTTTTGTGCCAGATGCAAAGGATGATGCTGGCTGCTGTCCCAGCCACTGATGAACGACTGATTGCATTTTTGCATTTTATGCAAATTTCTGCCCATCTACCATTTTCTTACATCAAAAGTGTACTGTTTGCGTTGTAACGCACTTGTCGCCATATACTGGATGCATTTCAAAATGAATCTGAGTTGTAATAAGTCATTTCGCTCACAAAACAAACAAAACAGCATTTTGTTCGTTACGAGACAATTTCAGTCGCAATGTGGTCTTATCCAATGTTTACAAATGACGTCACGGTGACGTCATCTTAACAAAACTCACATCTAGTACTAAGAATTAAATTCCCTACAAAACGTATATTTCGGATTTTTCCTAGGTTCAGAATTAATGAAATGGCTTAACTTATTTATGGAACGACCCTCGTATATTCACTGCTGCCATCCATTACTTTCAGCTGATGCTCACTTTGCCATCCAAAGCACATGCAAGGTAAAAAACTAAATCAACTTGGTAGCCAGTTAAACATCAAGACCATTTACCTAATCACAGACAGACGCCCATGATTTAGGCCAAGCCCAACTTACTGTAGAGTAAATTTTTTGACGGAGACCAATGATTTATCACTGCATTACACATCAGGACAGAATGAAGATAGTATACCTCGCCAGCAAAAAATATCTTGTTGTTGACTGGCTCTGACATATGTTCGTATGCATCTGCCGTGCAGCCGACGGGCACGTAACTGTAAGACATTGATGCAAACTGGTCACTCTGCCAACGCGTCACAAAGTACTTGCTCGGCTTGATTATCTCCTGTACGAAATAAACACACAATTCATTCAACATCAAATTGCAGAGAACAAATACGAAGCAACAATAAAATGAAAGAACATAAAATAAAATACCACAAATATGGAGTATAAATAGAATATAGTAAAACCATAGTTTGAGTAGTAAAGCACAGTTCCAAACACTGACAAACTGACAGTTAACCAAAAATTCTCACTAAACTTGAAATTGCACGGTACAGACAAAAACTCAGAGTATCAATATTTCTTGATTTGTTCAGAAACTCCACCGTAAAAATTGAAAGAGCTAAGATAAAACAAAAATATCTGAAAAACAACCAAAAAATAAGCAAAACATAACAAAGTGTCTGAAAAATCTACGAGAATTGTCGCAAGAATTTTTTTGTCGAGAAAAATACAAACAATGTCAAACAAGGATAACCTCTTCTGGAAACAACTTTCGCAGAGACTCAACACACATGCTGACAATTTCTTCATCTGTTTTGTCAAGAATGATATTCGCTGCATCACCGCTGAGAAATGCTACTAATGAACCTCCACCTTCTTTTTGATTCTCATCTGGCATCTGAACAACAACATGCATATCGGGTCAAAATGTTATCTGATCACATGATACATTTGCAGTACACTGCTAACCTGAGAACACGACATACTAGAAGCTGATAGTTGCTTTGTCTTTATTAGATTAATGGAATCTCAATAAATTTGAAAAAAAAACCAGCTGTCAAAGTGTTAATTTTTTAACGCATTAACACACTGCATTAATCGTTTGAACGCGTTAATTAATTATTCCCTTTTGCATTTGCTTCACCCGTGTGACAGACGAACAGACAAACGGATGGACAGAATTGCGATGGCTAAAACACGCTGAAAGCAGTAGCTGCTTTCGCACGTAAAAACAGTTTACTCCTGCAAAAATTATGGTTTTCTGTCCTTTCATTCTCAAGTTAGAAGCTCATATAAAACACATGGTCAGACAGACGGATGAAGAGGCAAGGCCCATAATGTGATCTGTAAGGCCAGCTATATAAAAACAAAAAGATATCAGTAACGAATTAATGCAAATAACAGAACGCACTACGCACATGGGTTGTGACAGCGTGAAACACAGAGAAGAGTCCTCGCATGTCGTCCTTCCCAGGAACACGGCCAAAGAACTGAGCATCGGGAAATTTTGCTGCCCAGAAACATCGATCAAAGTGCAGCGCCACCTGACAGTGACACAACATATCAAAACTCCAATCACAATGCTTATGATGAAACACAAAGTATAAACAGAAAGCCAACTGACGCAACATTTTACTCCACAGCAGCATCAGCACTAGTGACTGTAATGCCGGGATTGAATTCTCAATCCCGGAATTCAGGATTGAAAAATTTGTAATAACGGGATCCCATTTTGAAATTAGGCTTATAAATTAGTTGTTATTTCAGTACTTTTACAGACTTATTTTATACGAAAGATGTAGTACAGGCCCCTATGGAAGGTATAAGCCTGTTCAAAACGTGGGGATCGTGACTGCGACTGTCAAAATTACAGTGCACAGGTAAGCATGTGTGAAATATTTTATTCTTTAGATGACTAAAATTGTTATCCGTATCAAAGCAATTTTTTGTGGCACGCCATCAATCATGGGATTCGGGATTAGTGAAAACGGCCAGCATCCTGTGATTCGAGATCCCAGGACTGCAAACACTAATCAGCACTCGTTAAAAGTACAAAAAGTCGAGAAACCAAATGAACACCGTTCTCTACTAACACAAGTGTAAAGCTGCAGTTATCAGTGTGCTAAAACAATACCTTTTCCATGACTCCAACACCCAGATTCTGTATTGCCTGGAGCTTGGAATCAGGCAGCGGTGGTGTGAAGACGACGGTATTCTGCTGCAGAATGGCAAGCGGTAGTGTGACCAAGACATAATCTGCGGTGAATATTTCATCACTGGTCACCACCTCTACACTGCCATTATCAGCCATGTTCACAGCCATCACCTACAAGCAGTCAGTACACAATGATCGTCGATAAACGAGTCCTTGGACAGCATAAATTTCTGCCAAGAACAGTGCTGACACCTGCTAAACACAACAGACTCAACACAGCACAGGTTGTATACAATTCAGATCCCTGGATCTGAACCATGAACCAGATTGACACCAAAATCCAAATGGCCACAATCCACCCAATATGCAAAATTTCACCACTGAGTACTTAACATCGAGTGCAGCCCAGTTATTACCCGAACGAGTGACCATCTGGGGGCCTCGTTATGCATCCGGCCACCAAGGTCAACTCAGCCTGGCCATCCATCCATGGGTATGTGCAATGGGTACCAGCAAAAGCTTGAATGTAAACAGGCATACCATGCTAAACACGAGCTCTGTATCCATGTTCTAGCAGTGCAAAGTGGTGTTTGTAAATAGACATTAATGCCAAATTAGGGGCCTTATTGTTCGAGAAGAACTATGTTACTTTACATCTTTGGAATTTTAAACAAGCAATAAATGCACACCGGAAAAAAAAGTCAAATTCCAATGAACCTGATGACTGAGCCGAATGTCGATGCCCTTGGCTAGATGGTCCATGAGAACGGCCAGTCCATGCGGGAGTACACATAAAGGTCCACCGAACTGTGCGAACACTTCGTTATGATCCCAGTGAAATGCAGACACGTGTTTCAGACTCGCTCCACACGCATTTTCCAGGTTTGCCATATGAAACTCAAACAGCTGCTCCTCCTCCTATCAGAACACAGCGTTCACACTACTCGTGCGACTGTAATGGCGACTATTATCAGAGTTTCAAATAGATGCTATCCCTAATAGTAACAATGAATGCTGATCTTATAAATAAAGGTAGCCAAACTGAGAAAAAACATGGGTGACCATTGGACTATTACATAATGGACTATACTCCCACACATCGACATACGGCTTCGGTATTCAATCAAGTCAGCCAGACGAACTCAACCTGGCCGACCCCACGTGAGTATGCAAAAAAGTAGTGCTTACGATTATGGCTACCAGTAGTGAAGAGATGACAAGTTGTATGTAACTGAAGGCTCTGTTACTATACCACATTGACAAAGTTGGTTAAAGGTGATGGCTGTTAATAATGCAGCTGACCTGGGCTGTATGCTAACTTATGAGTTCAACCATCACTGGCTCAAAATGCTTCAAAGAGGATAACAGTTCGACACCATACTCGAACACATGTACACGTCAACAACCACGTCCCAGTATCATTTAGATAAACTGTGTAGTGTACAACCTAGGCTAAACAATAAAATAGAAATGCAAGACAAAAGCATTAAGCATACTTGAGTGAACAAAGGTGCTTCAGCTGTCTTCCACGCCTCATGTGCAATTTGCAGGCGCTCTGTTGCACATTGACACAACCAAACTGTTACTGTTATCTGTCGGTAAACCAAAAATGTGGTCAGTCACTAAACTGTCTCAAATTAAGTCATAAATTGACTAACTGATTATTTCTGAACAAAGAAAAAACTTGACTGTTATGATTAACAAAAAACTAAAACAAACAACTAATCGATTAGAATAATAACTTTGAACACAAGTAATTTGAGCAAAGCTCACGTGACGCACGATAGCAGCAGTCCTGCCACTTTGGCAATCAGTGTAGACCTACAGCAAAAAGATATTAATGCATCTTGAAAGAGTACTTAAATTTGAGGCTTCCGTACAAAAGAATCCTTGAATTTAAGAGACTGAAACTTAGATTCTTAAAAATGCACGTTCTATGTTAAAAATGTCATACGCAGGTTGTCCAGGTCCATCTCCAGCCATTTCAGTGCAATTCACTCTTAAAATGTGTGTCGCAGCCAGAAATCGCAAAAAAATTCCCTAAAACCCCTATTTTGGGGGTTAAAGATCATTCTAGGTGATTGACGTTCATACCAATAAAAAGCTTGTCGCTATTGCTTGTTATGATAAGCAGCATGCCTGTGCCAATCTGCAACCGTTTTCACGCTACACGAGATAATTGCGGTAAAATAACCACTTTTGGGGGGTAGCTGTCTTTGATGCCCACCTGTGAGGCTGTGCCAGCCTCCTTGAATCTAAGGGGTCAGGACTTGGACTGCTAAAATCTACGTTTAATGCTGAAAATTTCATGCGCATGTTGTCTTGGTCTACCTCCAGCCATTTTGTCGCAATTCAGTGTTGAAATGTGCACTGCATCCAAAAATTGAGAAAAAAATTCACTAAAAACCCCTTTTTTGGGGGTTCAAGGTCGTTCAAGATCATCGATGGCGATAAATCTAAAAAGCATGTCACCAGTGCTTGTTATGATAAGCCACATGTCTGTACCTATCTGCAACCGTTTTCACACTATACGAGCCAATAACAGCATAATAACGTCTTTTTAAAAGGGGGTACCCCTCTTTGATGCCCTCGTTCGAGGGGAAACCCAGCACCCACAGGCACAAAATTTTGTCACGATAAACTAGAGTCCTTGGGGCAGCCCGCAGTGAAGATTTCGTGATACTAGCTTGCACCATTTTGATACAGTTCACAAGTGTGATAGACAGATGGACAGACAGACAGACAGACGCCTAGACGATGGCCAAGATACGCGAATCATTCTGCTATCGCGCGTAAAAATGAATCAAAGCAGCTGATGATAAACCAGTCGAAGAAAATCTAATCCATCAATAACAATGACTAATCTTTAACAACCAAATGGCCTTGTCAGTAGTCGAACTGTTTCACTTACGACAATGCAAAACTATGCAACAAAATACTCCATTTACCCAACAAACTGGTGTCCTGATGAGCCTGTTTCTTCCACTCGACAACCTGATCTAGCATCTCATCAAAGTGGAAGTCGAGCTTTGAGTCTGTGTCCAAATCGACGAGCTTGCCATGCTCATCCACCAGCCAACACCGATCACTCACTTCACGCAGTGGAATATCCAGCTATGAATAACACACATCAACCCAAAATCTTTGAATAAACCCATAGCACTCTTCAAACAGTAAGACATTGGCTACACGACTTCGACAAAATACAATATTCATTCAGTAATCTGTTGACATCTTGGCACACACTGTTGCCTTCCTCGACATCTTGTTCAACTTCTAGCAGCAAACAAAAATCATTCCAATAAAAGCAACAGTCATTGCTGACACATCATCAAATCAGTAATACGGGTTTTATTTTGAAGTAGCTTATATCAAACTGGCATTTGCTGACTGTAGGCAGACACAAATAGATGTTAAGCACATGTTAATTGAATAATATTAGCACAGTTTATCACACTTCTTGCAACAAATTGAGGAAAGAAAAAATATTTATTATACCGTAACGCAACCACAATTAGGGATGCTTGTTTATTGCAGAGAATTTTCTTAAAATATGCGAAACTTTTTAAGGCAAAATATGCAGGAAAATGTGCGTAATTTAGCAAAATATGTGGCGTATTTTTTCCACATATTTCCGGCATTATGCAACTTCGAGTGACGGAAAATCATAATCACGATCATTAATAGGCCTATTAGGCACAGTTTTGACATTTTCGACTTAATTTATTCAACATCTAATTGAAAATACTGGTAATCATTTGCTGCCAAAAATATTTAACCGTCTTAAAACAACGTTGAACAAGAAAAATGCTGAAAAAATGCAATCGCATATGCAGAGATATGAGGCATATGTGCAAATATGTGCAAATTTTTGGATATGCGGCATAATTTCCACATATGCGATTTTGAAAATGCCATTATATGCGGAAAAATACGCGATATGCGGGTTTTGGCAAAATATGTGATCGCATATAACCAGCATCCCTCTACACAATGGTTAAAAGGTTACTCAGTACCAGCAGATACAACAGTCAGTCACTTACAGTCAGACAAGCAACTAGTAAATGCAAAAAACAAACAGAAATATTCATAACTTGTTGAACACAAAGTATAGCACAAATCCTGTCCGAGACAAGTAGCTTTGCTGAGTGGAAGCTAACAGACGAGCCGCTGATTCGCTTGCAATGCACGATGCTACATAAACGTGTTTTAACTGATTGACTGACAGCCTGCAGAAAGACCAAAGCTTCCGAACAGGTTTCAAGCCAGTCAGTCAGTCAAGCGTGCATCAAATCACCTGGTGACAGATGAGTGCAAACGGGTTGTTGACGCAGCCGTTGATAAGCTGAGCCCCGCGACCAACGATCGAACCATCCACCGTATCATCACACACTCGACCACCCACCCTGTCACGACTCTCTAGAACTACCACCTGAAACAGCAACAGCAATATATCAGTGTGAAAGCTACCATCCTCCATGAGCCATTGTTTTGCAGTGTAGTAAAGCAGTGCAGACCTCTATACAAAACCTGCCAAACGGCAGGCCAGGCCACCTTGATCTGCGGGACTGGTTCACCCGCCTGCAGAGAGTTACCAATTCGCGTACTAACTGACCCGGCATGGAGTAATGATCGAGACCAATGCACAATCACCACATCAAGCAGCCACAGTCACAATAATACTAACATTTAACAATGACATGCACAAACCATAACAAACAAGCAAAATTCTGTTGGCAAATATGTTACAAACAAAAATCAAGCAAAGTTATCAGCTTTTGTAAATTTTCTCAAAACAACCAAAGTCAAAAACAGGACAAGTGTCAACCTTGCACGATGCTTTACATAAACACAACATTTCAACTTCAGATCTATTACAGTTCTCGAGATATCCAACCAACTAACTCTAGCTGACACCACAAAGTCTGGACTTTGCTGAGGAAAATGAAATAATTATCTCACAAACACACCCCGTGTTGCCCAAACGCCTTCAGGTACTCAATCTGTAACTCATAAAACTATCAGTTTGTCTGTACCAGACATGCAAAAGATGCAGAATTAACTAACCTCGGCACCTAACTTGGTCAGCTGATGGGCAGCACCCAGACCAGCGGGTCCAGCTCCAATCACTATCACTTTACCCTGAAACAAACAATGTTTGCCCTTTATAGCTCAGTTACTAGCAGCCAACTATCATTCAGCATACAAGACATGACTGCAGACTATGTTTACAGCAGAGGTGGGCAATTCGACTAAAACAAATCCAATTACATAGTTTAGACCTAATTGGAGTTTTTTGGTGATATAAGCTCTTTATAAATTGTGCTTTGCAAAGAATAATACTTAATTTGCAGCCCATGTGAAGATACTTTTGCAAATCCAGCAATATCTGTAACATTAACATAACTAAGAGCAAAATCTGTGTTTTGGGTAGTGAGTCAAAACAACCCTTCTGTCCGAACAGACAACAGCAACAGCTACAATGCACTCCAAAATTAAACAAAAATTACCACCAATTATTTATTTTAATACAAACAATTTATTTCAAACCACAACATAATGATAATACACAGAGTATAGATACAACTAACAGTCAATTACGATGCTGATGCATACTCGAAATGTATCCAACGGATAGAGGTCGCGGGTCTGTCCAGTGACTATACCGCCATTGATGTAATGACGCAAGGAGAGATAGCGAATGATAGCTGGCAGCTCGTGCACACAGCGTATTCTTGCAAGTCCTCGACAGAGAATGTAAAGTGTGCAATGCGCCACAGTGAGGACCTCCTGAAGCACCAACAACATGTGAGCTCAGTCAAACACAAATTCCAGAAGCCAACTTCCCTGTGTCTCATCGCAGACGTCATGGACTTACACATGACAAGACATGCAGAAGTCTGCGACTTCACCGTTCCTCACCATGGCAAGTACGCAATAAAAACGCGCGGAAGTCTATTCGACGTGTCAAGGACACTCCCAAATTACATCATGCCAACTTCCCCAATCCCACGTCTTGTCGTAGACATTGCGGACTTATCCATGACAAGACATGCAGAAGTCTGCACCTTCACTGTTTCTCCCCATGACTAGTGATTGCAATCCGGGGATTGAATTCTCAATCCCGGGATCTGGAATTTGAGAAATTTGTATTCCCGGGATCCTGTTTCAAGATTAGGCTTATAGATTGGTCGTTATTTTGGTATCTACAAGAAACTTATTTCATGCATAAGATGTGGTAGACTAGTACGGAAAGTATGTTAGAATGGTGTAAGAAGTGACTGTGATTGTCAAAATACAAATTACAGAGCACAGCAAGGAGTAGTACTTTAGCGTGTATAAAATATTTTACTCACTACACCTCCAGAATTGTTATTTTTAGCATTTAACACTCAAAAAAGTGTGATTTTAACAAAATTTTCTAATCCCGATATCCGGAGATTGGGAGATTGCCAATCCCGAATCTTGGAGGATCCCGGGATTCAAGATTGCAATGCGTCAAAGTCTGTTTGTTATGTAGTAACAGGAATTCTCCCAAATTCCATTGGAATGATGCAAATGGGCTTGTTGCAAACTTGTCCAGCGATTTCTGTAAACCATCTCGACATAACACGATGGTTTAAAACCATAAAACTTCCCTATGACATCCCCGTTTCATGATCCACATGTGCAACTTCACCACGACAAGGCGCTGACATCCCTGAGACATCCCAGATATTCAAATTTGGCATATTTCAACACATGGCACAATGAAACTATTTACAGCCCAAGTCAACAAGCTGTACTGACAGTTTGATGCACTACTTGCAATGAACTGAACTAAACTAATATATTCCTGCTACATAATTACAAAAGTTCATCTACACTTCGTTGTTAATTCACCAATTACGTGATTATCAACATTAAGTCAGTAAGTAAGGTAATTTATGAAGTGCAGAATGTCGACGAAAACTTATCGAATCTGAAGCGCAGATGATCTAATAGCTATACTGTAGAAAAGTTTTCAGTTGGCGATGAAAACAGTATATAAACGGGGAACTGCGAATGTCTTAGAGAAGGGTATTAATTGTCATAGCTCAGCTGTACTTTAAATTACATAAGTAATGTTCACAGAATTAATAACAAGGCAATAAATACATGTAGCAAACAACCTTTGGATGTAATGCCCACAGAGCCAAAACAGTATTTCTGACGGCCAGGTACATGACTTGTTCTCTGAAATACACAAAAACCACAACAACCCACATCAGCTGCTGCCCGACATTAACAGAATGCAAGTGATCTTGATATATCCCTGGCAGTTTGGCATATGATCAAAAGTTTTACTATTTAGGACTAACTCCCAGTTAGGCCAAGCCCTGAAAATAACTTAGAATGGAAAGTGTTGAGATACCATTTGAACTTCTTGCATGCCATGTACCACTTCAACAACTACTGCCTAAAAGAAACAATAAGCCTAATCCCAAATGAAATGTGAGCAAATTCAACAACAGCCATCAAATCAGTTATTCAACTTCAATCATGCACCTCCCACTAGTTATCATCTGAGAAGTAACTGAACGTCCCATCTAACAAAAAACAGGCACTATAGAGACAACAGGCACTATAGCGACTCGTCCCAGTAAATAATTGGAATGCTACAGATAACTGCAAGTTATTTTTAAATACCAAATGATCCAACAGTTCCACGTGAATTAATACAATGATTGCGTTCTTTTTCAATCATCTGAGCAATATGAGGCGCTTAAATTCGTTCTTAATCAGGTCCAAGTGAAACGCTCTGCGTTATAAATCAGATCCAGATTTACTACGATGCGTCTAAGAAAAATCTGACATCGCAGAGTGATTTTTAATAAGCCCCTTCATGCACACATGAAACCCCGTATTGTTTCTGTTTTTGATCATCTGTGGAAAACCGAAATCCAACGTAAACAACACATTACTCTTTTTCACCAATCTCATCTAACAAATCTGTCTAGATCTAGATCAATCTGATTTTTTTTAAAAAAATGCAGTCAATGACAGCAAGCAGGTACTTGGCATATTGCGGAAAATGTGCCTGCTCGTCATCGGTCATCTTGTCTGCAGGAAGCGCTAATGCAAACGGATCGCAGTTCGGCTGCAAAAACGGCTCGAGTATCTCAATCAGACCAGGAACTACAACAGATATCATACACTAATAGCTGCAGCTGGTCAGCTAATATTACATAATCAAGGAATCTCAGTTAACAATATCATTAGATTCTCATAATCACACAACTGAAAAAGGCAAAAAGATATGTAGTTACTTGATATATTACTAAGTCTATCTATAATGCACACTGGTGCGATGCCAGAGCTATGGTTACATTCTCAGCCGCAGAGCACCACCACCACTCGGCCAGTACCAAATAATACTGCTTGGTGACAGAGGCACATGAGAGTAAACAACTTGCCATGACTGTTTAACCCTTTAACTACCGGAACTAAAAAAATACTAATATCGAGATATTTTGGCGAAAATATACGTTGTATTACAACTTCTTCTGAAACCCCAAAACGTTAAAACATTTAACTACTCCAAGTAAAAAGTGCTAGTACCACAAGATTTTAGTAAAAATATCATTCTACTAACGTGATACAAAGCCATGTGGAGTAGGCAGGTGAAACGTCTTTTCTGTACCATTTTGTGTTTTTTTTCTGGGAATGAAATACGATCGGAGCATCTGGACCTGTTTGTCAATGAGCCCCATAGGCCTCTATTTGAGTTGTATTCCACAACGCAGACTGGCTTTGCTGCAGCTCTCGTCACAGATAGCCAATCGTCCCCTTTCGGCACTGGGACCAAAGTCTCATCATGCCTCATGGTACGCAGACGAATGTGCTACTGAATAACCATGCATAACCATGGAAAAACCACAGGAAAAATCCAGTGTCATAGTTGATGATAACCACATGTATATGGGTATACCAACAGCAATGTAATTCAGCATGCCAGAGCTAGTACAGAACTACATTACATAGTGTCAGATAATTCCGGCAGCCTAGGTATAGCAATTTATTTCCAGCGCCAGATATATCCGGTGCCTTTGGCGGCGAAGTGGTTAATCGTAAGTCTGATGCATTACCACTATGTCACCCAGACATCCTAATCATACAAATGACTCGACTTACATGACGGGTACTACTTACGCTGTCAGTTCAAATTTGACCAGATTGACACAAAAAACAGCATTACCACACATGACTGCAGATAATGCAGAATCAGACCAGTATTGTGACACGAGAATCTTCCTTTACAACTGTGTCCAACAGTGCTATTATTACACGTCGGCTAACTGAACCTAAATGAGGCAACTGTTGAATAGAAACTTCAGAAAATCACACAACAGTACTATCATTTTCTAGCAGATCGCATAATATAGTATAGATAATTTCACAGCTACAACTATGGTTTGCAATGTCTGGCTACATGCTGACATATCGTACCGCAAGGCTGAATAATAGGCCCAGCCACAGGCTCTGCAGCCTTCAGTTCTGCATCAGCCTTATCTTCATCATCTGATGGCAGTGGCACATCACCACCATTTTCTACACAAAACAAGCAAAGATTACCAACACGGCATACTGCCATCCAGCTACTCATGCATTCATGCACCTAGTTAAAAGTTAAAGGAGGTGCTACAGCACTTAATGGAAGACCATTCCAGAGCTATGAAATGTCACCTGCTGTATGGGATCATGCAGTGTTACCTGCCGACCGACATAGGTGAACACGCCTTGCCTTAACCCTAGGCAGATAGGCCAATTTACTTACCCCGGAAGGACGAAAGGCTGAGTTGATCTAAATGGCTGGTTAGTGGTTACATACCGAGATGGTTTACCTGCCCGCAGGCAGCCACCCATCCTAGTACTAATCCAACCCGGCATAGAGTAACTTCATTGATCAAACGAAATGCGTTACCGCTACACCATGCCACCAAACCTAATGTGCAGTGGGGCAAGCTACCAGCACTCAAGCAACCCAGCGCTTGATCTACTGCTTGTAAGAAAATGAGGTAAACAAAGTAAACGTGGTAAACATGAATAATGCAAGATATGCATCATTTTCTCAAGGTCTTTAATGTCAGGTAACCTAGGTCTTTGATCTCTTGAACTGGAAATAAGCACGTAACTTACTCCTGCTGAGAATCAAGTTTGTTTTTTACACCTCTGCTGTACAGCGAGAAGCCAGTACAAAACAGACAAAAAAAAACATAAACCTACGTCTTGGGTTCAAATAACATGAAACCGACACAATTCACACTCAATTGTAATCTACGTCACATTCCACAAACATGCGAAGCATCTGACACGAACCTGTCTTTGGGTGTTTTGCAGCAAGACTGCGTCTGCCACGCCACGAGTGCAGAAATGCACTGAGTCCCACTGTATCGGGCCGGTAGTTGACCAGGAATGGCACGGCCGGTGAGTTCAGCATGTACGGAGGTGCCAACAAATTATTGATCCAACTTGACTCAGTCACGACTTTCACACACTACACACAACAGCAACAACCAGCATTGGGATACCCCAGCAGATACCCAAACCATCTGGTGGGCTTTATTGTCATAAATCTTAAAAACCCCACTAAAATCCCACCCAGAGTTAATCCGATTTTAATTTCTTCTTTCATTAGTGATAAAATATTCTAAGTCTATAAAACATCTCAACACACGAAATTTGAAAATTTTTGAAAATTCTACGCTCTGCGGAAAAGTAGAAACCCAGATGAATCAACCAACAAACTCTTCAGCTAAAGTTTAAGTTGGACCTTTTTGAAAAAAAACTCAAAACCCAACAGGCTGGGCTTTTTTAAACAAGAAATTTGAGCTAATGCTCACGAGACGTGCAAAAGCGTATAGCGGTTCCGGTTCAGTAGTTTAGCTGAAAATTGGGCTGTTCACGCTAAGTTAATATACAAGTAATCATTGCAGGTGACTGGAATGCAAAGGTTGGAAGAGACAACAATGGATGGGAGAGAGTCATGGGTAACTTTGGATATGGAGACAAGAACGATCGAGGAGAACGGCTGCTAGAATTT
>Ga0056128_1003545_pt1 | contig 19214 bp, 11 predicted proteins | sample WorMetLIZISLAND2_FD_71113 | JGI IMG/M metagenome (GOLD analysis project Ga0056128, IMG submission 71113) | Marine gutless worms symbiont microbial communities from Max Planck institute for Marine Microbiology, Germany - Olavius geniculatus... ... | reverse complement strand
ACTGTCCTGAGGCCTGGCAATTTTTGAGGGGTCCGTCCAGGAATCGAACCCAGGACCTCTCGCTCTGGTGAAGTTGACCTGAGTCCAACACTCTAACCACTCGGCCACCGAGCTCCAATACGTCCGCTACTTAGAACTCGGCATCGGTGAGGATCTTGTCAGCGTCGAGCCACTTGTCCACGGCGTGCGTCTTTTCCTGATGTTGTTGGTGATACAGAAGCTGGAAATTCTTATATTTCTTGTTGAAAAAGTCGACCAGCTTTCTTTGCCAGCGCCTGGCAGTGTATGTGCCGCCTGGCAGCTGATTCAGAGCTGCGACAACGAGACGCAACTCAATGACGTGATCATCCTCACATTGACAGTTGCCCAAGCTCGGATCGCAGTTGTCATGTCGTCGAAGTCTGTGAGCATCGTGCAGCAGCCCGTCCCACGGTGTACATGTAGTTGTAGTGGTTCGACATTGCAACCACACTCTTCAGCTTCTGCGTCAAACAAGCAAATTTGTCGGCACGTGTATGCGGCCGTCCGTCAAGGGGCGTGCGCGCTCGTTGCACTTACGCCCAGTGTGCGGTGGACGAACCTGCTCGAGGCGTGTAAGACACCGGCGATGATTTTTGACGTCCCATGACTTTAAGCCTTTGATGCTGAACGTTGATACTCTAGTTATTCATGTCCTGGGAAAAGTTTACACCGATTTTGCATTCTCTGCATGCGTTTTTGGGAGTTAGCAGCTTGTACTGAACAGAGAGACGAACAGACAGACGGACGGACGGGCGAGACTCACAATGCGGTCTAATAGGACGGTCGCATAATAAAGTCAAAATAGGCCTACAGCATCTGGCTGAAGGTCACTGCTAAGTCACTGCTAAGAATACAAAATATTTGTAGTTCTAAGTAGCGGACGTATAATACACTGTACTATAACGAGGTTCTATATAGACAAAGTAAATAATACGTAGAATAAGCCTACTGATCTGATAATGTATAAAAATCGTCTCCAAAATATAGCAATATTACGATAATCCGTTAAACTCGATAGGCTATATTACTCATTCTCTCACTTTTCGTTACGCAAATACTACTAGTGAATAATTACACTTACCGGTACTGATAAAATACGAAGGTATACGACAACGGCTTTGCTTTCAGATCTAAGACTGTGATGGCGAGCTGTCGCGGAATAAGCCTAGAATACCGTTTGCTGACGTGTCAAGCGTCCGTTTGCTTCTTATGTCATTCATGACGGGAATACCGTCGACGACTGGTCAGCCGTTTGCGGTTATGAGCGTGTAAATGGTTATGACATATCGATCCTAACAGGCCGCTGTCCTATTACAGTATCGCCCCCCCTGAAAAGTCGCCCTCTGGTGACATTTTACCGGTACAAATTCGCCCCCAGCGGATTTTTACCTGTAAAATCTCGCCGGGGGAGACTTTTTACACGAATTTACACGAGTTAATAGTTTGCCTCTGCAATGAAAAATCCGCCTACCCCATTAAGAATCCGCTCCCCCTCATTAAAATGTCTCACGTCTGGAAAACGTTACTTGTGACCGAAGTCGGGCGTTCTTCACAGTGAAAAATCCTCTCCCCATGAGAATGTCGCCCTTTCTACTTAAAGTTCTTATGGCGCACTTCAAATTTTCTGGCGACTGTTAGTTTTCATTAGCCTGAATCAAAGCGAAAAACAACAAAGTGATTGGCTGGTGTGGCCGCAGGCTACACACAGCCGTAGTGTTGCGTTTCGGTGTGTAGACGGGAGCAGATTGCCGCCGGTCGAACACCGAAACAGCGTGTGTCCTCGTATGTGAAGAACGATGCTGACATTGCGTTTGCAAAATTACGTTAAGGTGTAGATACTGGACAGCTATTTGCATACTCATTTCCTCAGGCGAACAGCTGGCAGCAGTTCAATCATCAATGTGTTGCGTTTTGGTGGTTACTGATTACGGCACTGTAGCGTTATGGTGTGTAGACGGGGTGAGGGGCGGGACGGCTGCTGACGCCAGGGCGACAGTGAGCAGAGGCGAATCGCCCGCCGCCTGTCGGTCTTTAGTGTAGTTATTTTTCAATTTTAATGGGGGAAAGACTTTTTCATTCAGCCGGCGAGATTTTAATAGAAGAGAGAATTTATCACCGTGATTATGTCTCTACTCGGCAGATTTTTCACGAGAGAGACTATTTGATGTGACACCGGCCCAGTGCCGACATATTATGCGGCCGTACGTACTTGCAGTCTGGCGTCTTTGATGGACACTTATAGGCCTGCCTAACTTGCTTAAACTCAAATCGAGTGTTTCGGACAAACCTTTGTGACCTAGGCCTAAGCCTACGCAACGCGGCAAGGGCGCCGAAGGTCATTTGCCCCACCCCTATTTTGAGTTGTAGGGAAAATGTAAAAAATATTCTTGTCGAAAGTTTTTGTTCACAAGTGAAAAATTTGGAGCCGAACCCCCCCCCCCGTTTTGCCGATGTGGGGGGTAATTAGAATTATGAGGTCCCATTATTATCTCTGTCGAAGATTTGCAGCTGTCTGTCCAATAGAAACTTTCTGCCGGCTTACTTTTTTTAACGCACGACAACGCTGATCGATTGTAACGTGCCCGTGCTGCTTTGTTTGTAGGGGATGTTCATCGTGAGTTTCCCATACTCGGTGTTGGAGGGCGGCTACTGGGCGCTGGTGTCGATGGCAGTCGTGGCTTGCATCTGCTGCTACACCGGTAAGATCCTGATCGAATGCTTATACGAGGATGATGTCGTGGTGCAGCCGGGCGGCGACGATGAGAACTGCTCGGACGGCGGCGGAGAGCGCGTGAAACGAAGGGTCAGAGGTAGCTACGTCGACGTCGCCGCGGCCGTCTGGGGATCCACGGTCGGCGGACGACTGGTGTTTCTAGCTTATTAGAAGACATTGTATCTTCAAATAGAAACCAGTAAGATATACGCCGCGTGAGGTTAAGGGTTTTCCAGAAGTTAAAGGGTTGGCAGACGACTGGTGTTCATGGTTCAGTGGAAGACAGATAGAAGCCAAGAATATACGTGTGATGTTGATTGGTTTTCCAGCGGTTCGACGGTTAGTCGTTGACTGATATTTTCGGCTCAGCGAAAAACAGATAGCTTCAAATATTAGCTAGAAGCCAGGAAGATATACGCCACGTAGCGTTGATTTTTCTAGGGGCTCAAGAGTTGGCGGTCGACTGGTGTTCCTGGCCCAGTTGATCGAGCTGCTGATGACGTGTATTCTCTACGTCCTGCTGTGCGGGGAACTGATGGTCGGCGTGTTTCCGACGGCACCGCTCGACCTGACGGCTTGGATCCTGATCAGTGGCTGCGTCCTGCTGCCGTGTGCCCTGCTGCGCAGTCTGCGGCGTGTCGCGTGGCTCAGCTTCTGGTGCACCGTGGCACACATGATTGTCAACGGCGTCATCGTCGTCTACTGCTTCACGCGTCTCTCTCAATGGCACTGGGGCGACGTACACGTAAGACACTGTGTTACTAACAAACCGATTTGTAGGCTTACACGGAGTCAATAGCACATTAAAAAATTAAAAATCTCAGTTACTATATATTTGTGATTATTAGCAACTACGTGGACAGCCAAGAAGTCCACGAGGCACGGATTTTTTTTCATAACTATGCAAGATATCGACCGATTACCAACAAAAATTCTTTCACTGGCTTTTGGACTCGCGGCAAACTGTAAAGCAGTCGCACTTACTTGAACGCAGGATTTATAGTCGTGATTTTGAGTCGATTAAAAATTCGTACTCGTTATTGCAGGTAAACATCGACATCTGGACGTTCCCGATCTCGCTGGGCATGGTCATCTTCAGCTACACGTCGCAGATATTCCTGCCGTCAATGGAAGGCAACATGGAGGACCGAGCAAGCTTCCAGACAAAGACTCAGGACGCACATGGATGCAGAGTCTGGAAGCACATGGAGGACCGGTCAAGCTTCGGCACCATGCTAGACTGGACTCACCTGGCTGCCGCCGTCTTCAAGGTCGGCTTCTCGTACATCGTCCTGTAGAGTGATGTATGGGTGAAGAACATCCAGACGTTCTTGTCCCGCGGTAGATCTCACGTAAGACTTGAGACGACGACGAAAAGCAGACACATAATATCATCGTTCGCTTTGTCAGATTGTTTACTGGCAGCGTGCGGACAGGTCTACGGCTTCTCGTATATCGGCTTCCTGACGTTCGGTGACGATACCCAGGAGGTGATCACCAATAACCTCCACCGACTCAGCCTCCTAACCCTACAGAGGCCCTGTGTGATCACCAATAATCTGCCGAACCAGACGCTAAAGACGGTCGTGAACCTATGTCTGGTCGCCAAGGCGCTGCTGTCCTACCCGCTGCCGTACTTCGCCGCCGTGGAACTGTTCGAAGCGGCCATGTTTCGCGGCCGTCCGGAGACGGTCTTCCCGTCATGCTACGGTCCGTCGGCCGGCGCCTCTCTGCGCTGGTGGGCCGTCGTACTGCGTCTGGCTGTCGTCGTTTTGACGATGCTCATGGCTATTTTCATCCCGCACTTCGCCATCCTGATGGGTTTGATCGGCAGTTTCACGGGCAACATGCTGTCGCTGGTCTGGCCCGCTTACTTCCACTTGCGCATCAAAGGCGCGTCGGTTGGGTTTGTACGACGTGCCGCCGACGTCTTCATTGTCCTGTTTGGACTCCTCTGCAGCGGCATCGGCATCTACTACTCGGCACATGCGCTGGTCAAAGCGTACCAGGGACAAGAACCACGACCGTTTCAGACTCCGTGAATGATTGAATGACTCTACGGTAACCGCAGACTGAGGGTTTAGCGTTGGTGGCGTGGCGTAGCGGTAACGCGTTTCATCCGATCAACGAAGTTGCTCTACACCGGGCCGGATTAGGACTTGGATGGGTGACTACCTTCGGGCAGGTAAACCATCTCGGTATGTAACCAGCAGTCTAGGTCAACTCAGCCTTCCATCCCTCCAGGGTAGGCAAATCGAGTACCAATCTATCTGGCTGGGGTCAAGGCAGAGCACGTTCACCTGTGTGACTGTGTTGGGTGGCAGGTAACACTGTGTGATCCCATACGTCAGGTGATGCTCCGTAGCTCGGTAATTGGCTTCCATTGAGAATTATAACACTACCTTTTAACCTTTAACCGTCTCGCAGTGAGCACTGCATTGTTTCAAGGGGGAATGAACATTTCCGTGTACGGACATTTTCCTACTAACCCAAAAGCGGACTAGACTATAGGCCTACAGATAAGGTGAGAGGTCAAAAAATGGGAACAGTAGCCTATCGTGTAAAATGGTGTAATAAATAGTGAAAACAGAAAAATACCGAAAAAAAACAAAAAATAGGCCTAAAACTAAAAGAAAGCCATAAATAGAACGAGCATCAGAAACCCGCAAAAGGCTCAAAGGTCCAACAAGGAACAAGGTCCAAGATACGACGTACGTGTGTGTATATTTTACATATACGTATTCTATACTCTAGAGTAATATCTGTACTCTATAATAGATTATTTAGATAAATCTGTATTACAGCTTGTAGCAAACTGCGTACAGTTTAGTTTAGTTATGTGATTGCTTAGACACCGAACATTCAAATGCGTAGACTGCTTATATTTTGCTGCGTAAAAATATATACGACTGTTACAAAACTCGCGCACGTTCACGCATTGGTGTGACGCAAGCGCCACAGAGCCATGACATAGGTGCAACTGGTCTAGCGCGGTTTAAAGAATATCGCAGTATAGCAACTCTCAGGCTGCAGTTCAGATCTCACCGCCGGGCATTTGCTAGCAACCTTGAGCAAGTTGCTAACCTATGTGCACTCAGGTCAGCTCAGCCTCCTACCCTTCGTGGGATGGGAAATGAGTAGTAGCTAATTATGGGCTGGTTTGGCTGACTGGGGCAGGCAGGGGTACATCTGCACGCTGTATACCACATTCAACCACCAACATAGAAATAATCCACAGTCTTCAACAAATTTGGTCGAATGTACTTTACGACTAAAATTCATGAAATACGACCAAACGTTAAGGTATATATATTTCTGGTCGTATTTGATAAATTTTAGTCGCAATTCACAGACTTGTTGTTAAGTTCCTCTGGTATGATCATTCAACATAACGCAGACTGGCTGTCGTAAAGTGGTCTGCAGTTTTAATCAACTGAACGGCTGAAAATAACGACCAGCTGAAAACATCAGTCACCCACGACAAAACAGAAGAAACAGTTCAGCAGACAAGGATATCATTCACAGGCCACGTGCTAACTCACACATACTAACAACAGTTTCAAGTCATCTAATGTTCACTGCATACAGAAAGACACTTTTCATTATTATTCTACTCATCACTGTATATAAACGGCGTCGCAGGTTGAAAGGTATGGGGCACCAGAAGTTGCAAATATCCGCCAGGAAAGATATTGGCATTCAAAATTTCAATACTGCGCCCAAATTCTCTAAAAACGAAAGTCACCTAGCCCCAAGTTTTGCATTTTTGGACAGAAAAAATTTCTGACGGCTAAAATTTAGGGGGATGGGCACTTGCTCCCCTGCCCCTTGCCACGACGCCACTGCAGCATGAAACAGACCTACATATGTATTCTAACCATTTACTTAATCACACTGTATTTGACCAATTATCTATTTATTTATTCATATACACAAAGTTTGTAATCTACAAATCAGCTGTGGGATGGTGGTGATATCATCCATCGTCGTTTTATTGTAAATGTTCATCGGTAAAACAATTACAAAAGTCAGTCAACATTGGACAGAAGCTACTAAAATTTGGAGCTTACCATCTGCACCACCAGGCAGACATAATGTACATATGAAATTTAAAAAATGTAAGTTGCATCTACAACAAATTCGATATTTACCAATAAAAACTATTTTGTTATTATATTTATTCTAATAAGTAAAATATCTGTTTTCGACATATAATTCTTTATTTTTGCAGGAACTACATATAATACTACATAAAAATACTGCTGCTATGGCACTGTCACTCTACAAATGCATATACAGTCCGAAAGTTGAAACTTCACCAAATATCGACTACTTTCAAAATAAATTCTTTCACAGGCTGATACTCTGTGGAAAAGTTGCAACAGCATGATTATTACAACACGTCAAGGTGTTGTACAGATTGCTTGAAGTAGTCGGGTATAGTCCCAACACAGCATTGCCAATGGAAGCAACAGCAAATGTTTTCAATACCAATGACATATTCAGACACAAGTGTAAGAAATGCACATCTATACAGCCTGACATGCATTAACAGATGTATTGTATCTCGCTATATAAAAACAGTATGCAATGTCAGCAAAGTTCAAGCACGGGGTTAAATAAGCCACTACCGTAAATAACATACACTGTAGTTACAGTCAAAAATGACAAAAAAAAGTCCACGAACGCAAAAATAATTTACATACAGAATCAAAAATCAAGCACAGTGTAAATTAAATCAGTAGCAAAAACGTTCGGCTCAATTTACACTGTTTTTGGCTGGTAAGAATGTATTATCACATGATTTGCAGAAAAAAATTACACAACTAAATAACAAAAATAGACAATCTGGTGCAATTCTAATAAAACAAGCAAAAACAAAATGTAGGCGCCTAGTGGTGACATTTATGCGAACGTCCATCCAGCTGTCTAAAGTCTCAAGCACTGACAGCAAATTAGGCCAAATTAGTGGTTATGTTTAAGTGCTGGAGTGAGTGAGTGAGTAGGGTTTAACGTCCCGCCCGACACAGTATAGGTCATTTCGGGGACGGCTTTTCCAGGCAGAATGCACACAAACACATAATGGAACGGTAAGTTTAACCTTTACAATAAAAAACAGAAAGTTTAAACTTTACAGAAACATAAAATACAAAAACGAACTAAACCTAAAATTGTATGAACTCTATTGTATGCATGCATACGTAATTAACAACAATGGTAATTCTAACAATCTTCAATGCTATCCTCCAGACAGTCATTAATTTCAGAATGCTGTCTATTGGAGGACAGGGGGGGCTGTGCCTTACAAGCCAGCACATTATCCATCACATATGTTAAATGTCTCATTTTCTTAAAGTTTTTGACGTTTGGCGACCTTGACCTACGACCTTCTGAAATAAAAATTGGCACATCAGTTACTCCTGACCCGGGAAATAATCACACCAATTTGTTTTTTCCTAAGCATTTTTGTTTTCTATTTAGCAGCCATACAGGACACAGACAGAGAGACGGACAAACAGAGGGACGAGCAAGACATGTAATGCTACCTACAGCATGGCTGCCTGACAATCCTCGGCACTGATGATGCTCTGGTTGGTCCCGGTAACCCTTACCACATTTAAATACATAAAAAAATATTAGAGCTGACAAAGCGTTAATTTTTTAAAGCGTTAACACATTGTGTTAATTTCTTTAATGCATGCGTTAACACGCTAATAATGCATCATTAATATTGCTGATATTGTAGGTGGACTACGTCAAGATGGTGACAGGAATGAAGCCCACAAAGTCAAGCCTGTGTTGCAGGAGACCATGACAGTAGTGACGGAATGGCAACAAAGCAATTTCTAATTACTTGAATATCGTCAAATAACCGTGGTTTAACGGAATATTGAAACTCCTGCTTCATAGAATTTAGTAAATTTATGTACGTGCATTAAATCTTTTAATGCGCATTAATTTATTAACATGTTAACGCGTTAATTTGACAGCTCTAGAAAATACACAAGAGTCTAGTGTTTGCATTTGTGTACAATGATTGTGGATATGAAATACTGGAATTGAAGCTGAAAAATGCACACGCCTTTATGCCCATGACTCTGGCCAAACGTAGACATACATGACACAACAATACTGTACAGCTCCATACGATATATTCATAGAAAATAACCAAACGAATGCCAGACAACAAGTATTGGTTAAAAAGCCTGGTCAACAATAAGCAAGTTGAAACGAAATGCTAACAATCAGTGATAACTGGCCTACATGCTATTGTCCAATGAACACGGAGCTTGGTATTCAGAAGATGGCATCTTAACCCGTTAGATGTTATAAACAGCATGGTGACTGAAATGGCTGAGTCCAATACCATTCATTCATTCATTCATTTCTGGCAAGCACCATTAAGAGTGCATAGTGCTGAACGTAGACATCAATCTCCAGAGTGGACGGTTCTGAGCCAAGTCAACTGCATCGTCCATATTGAGGTCGCTGAATTTCAGATCCTGCTGAATGGTTTTCATCCATGTAATACAGGCAACAGTAAACAAACTACAACTAGGACCAGAATCAGATACCAGTCAAGTTGTACACATGTCAATATACACTTGCCAAACTACTAGCCACATTAACTTCAAATCACTGTATAGAATTACAGTCAAAATTACGGCAAAAGTTATAGCAGAAAATTGCACAAATAGCTGCAATAAATACTGCCGATTCAGCAGCAGGTTATGAAATGGACAACGGTAGCACGTAAAACATGGCACATATGCAACATTTTTACTTTGCATTCCGTATTCTGCTAAAAATTCCTGCAAGTATGTGCAATGTGTAGTAAGCACGATCTCAGTCTGTCGGCAAGAGTTGGGTTGGGAATGAACTCCGCAGCATCGATATGCTTAAGCTGGAAATGACACGAGAGTCATCACATAGAATATGTTTATAACACAGCAGCGGATGAAGCCGGTCGGCCGAGATGCAGCTGTTCATGCTGACTGTGCGTAGCCTTCACCCTGCTGATGGGCGACGAGGCAAAAGTCACACCAGGATAACGCGTCTGTGCCACCCTGCGTCGACGAGCATCATCGACCGTCTCCAGTAAATGCTTCGAGTCGACGGCAAGCACGTGGGCAGCCTGAAGCATGGATTTGCGGTACGTGCTGTCCAGTAATGTGGAGCCATATTGCTGGGCTAAGCGCATTGCACTGATCAGCTGGGCCATGTCCGAGCTCAACACCTGATGTGCCATCCGGATCTATGACATTCACACAAACGTGGTAAAGAGGATTGAAAAAAAAACGTTTTTTAAACCCGGTGGTTTTATTGGCTTTTGAATTTTTTTTAAAATTTCTAAAAGACCCAAATTTGTAGGTTTGGCAGCTTTCACAGGGTTCCAGTTATTGGAATGAGCACTCCTGGAAATGCCCACAAGTAAAATAGATATCCGAAAATTTGCAAATTCATAGGTATAAAGTATTAAAAACTTAACCACAATAAACATGTCATTATCAATGGAACATGAAACTAACTGGGCAAAGTTAGGGGTGGGCTTTTTGGCTGGGACTGTGGGATTACCCAATAACTCACTGGATTTTTTGGGGTATGTGCCCAGGTGTCTCAATCTGGTTAGCAGGAATAAAGCAAATAATTTAACAATCTATTACAATGCACAGCCTTCCAATCAAAACATACATTACATGCAACACTAGAAACTGATGAAAATGATGACGAATACGGAGCTGAATAGCAAACTATAACTCCGCAGCCTCAAACCAGGTCCAGAAACACGACCCATCATAAGAAATAAGCCACATGTACACACACGGTTAAAAATTTCAGATCTCTTAAGCTCACTCAACAGGTGCAGCAACTGAACATTTAAGCTAACAAACCATCTCACTAGTTTGATACAAAAATAGTTCGTTCACGAGAGTTTCCATACTCATCCTATAGGCAGACACTGGGCGACTTCACTTTTTGACTTAGACTTTCGCTGAGCGTAAACTTCGGTCTAAGTACCTACTTAAGTCAAAAAGTGAAGTGATTTCGCTGAGCGAAAACATGGCGACTAAGAGCGCGTTGCACCAACGTCGTTCAACTTTGAACCCAAGTCAAATCTGAATTTGAACCTAGTTCAGCCGTAAATTGCGTTGCACCAAAGTGGTTCAAGCGTTGATCTCCATTCAATACTGAACTGCCATCTGACCACCGATCAAATTTTGATCTCGCGGTTACACATGCGCACTAGGCAATAAATATTTGCCGTGATACTATTGCTGCAAAAAATTGTCCGATTCGAATCTTATCCTGTCCAAAAAACTTCCTTGTATCGAATTATAAGACTTTTAATGCAATTATACTGATGATCTAGGTATATTAAATTTCTATTATATTCGTTTTATGTTCTCTTTGTGCTCGATAAATTAACAAATAGATGAATAAATTGCATTTTCAATGGCGATGTTTCGTTGTTACAGTAAACATACGAACGAACCCTAACCACAGCAACAAAAACTCATTTGTATCGATTTATAAGACTCTAATTTGATTATACTTGTAACCTGGATATGCTAGATTTGTGCTATATCGGTTTTCTGAGGCGGTTTTGCTGGATAAATTAATTAATGGATAAATAAACAGCATTCTAGAGTGCCGATGCGCTGTTACTTCGCCGTAGCTACGGTAAACATATATCTTGACAACGGACGTAGAATAATTAACGAGTAACTACTGGAACACAAAATGCGTATTTTCGGAACTTTAGCATGCAACTGTTATTGCGAAAATTGTGTGATAACTTCAGGGAAGCTTAAAATTCGAACAAATTACTGTCAATCGGTGCTGGACTGTTTCGTAAGCATTAGCATTAGCGTATGTGACTGTGACGTCACTGTAGTTGGCCTACAGGCTGAGCGCGGCTTGAACAATCAACGTCGTCCACGGTATAATCATGGCCGTTCAACTGAACAGGATCAGCTGATCCAAGTTCAACTTGGTGCAACATAATTTAGCGTGAACTCGGTTCAACTCTTGATCTAGGTTCAGCTGAACCAAGATCATGAACGACGTTGGAGCAACTCGCCCTAACACGGATAGTTTAGTAAATTAAAACAGTCTGGTACCAAAAATAAATGCCGTAATGGCTACACAATGACGTAAGACGTTACGTAATTACATCATTTGCGTGCGCGGTGCAATTAAATAAGCAAGTCCAAGCGTAAGTGGTTGATTTATTTCCTGTTAGGTTTACTAGTTTTCTGCCATTTTTAATCGTTTAGTTGAACTTTGGTCTAAATACAGACTTTAGCATTCAGCTTTAGCTTTGGTTCAGCGAAAAGGCTCAGCAAAAGTCTAAATCAAAAAGTGAAGTCGCCCACTATGTGCTAACGAATGCAGCTTGCACATGATAACAAAAATTAATCCAACATTAAACAGAAATGCTGACTTCTGTATGACATTCGACTGGCAGGTCGACAATTTCAGCATCGACGCTAACCATCAACGTCTTCAACTCAGTACCAACATCCTGCAACGCAGAATAAAGACCAGTGTTGGGTAATTTTAGTTGTCAGAATTCAAATCTTTTTCCACCCACAATTACCACCAGTTTCAATGCTGATTTCAACATCTCGGAAAACCACAAATATCGGGGGTGTTCTGACAAATAATTCAAGTCTACCTTAACTATACGACAGTGTACATTGCTAATGCATTAACTGTAAACTGATTTTTGTACAAATATAAACTACACTATAATGAATGCATTCACAGTTAACAAACACAGGACCATATTCAATACTATTACAAACATCATTACTGTGTAATACCTAAAATTGGAGCCATGATAATGATACCATCTCAGGTGTCGAGTATCGTGATACTATCGCGATTCTGGATGTCCATACAAAAGGTTGGTTCATAGACCCGTCAAGAAGGGATGTTCCGATGCCCCACGACGTTGGGGAGAGCACCATCACTCAAAAATTTACTATAGTTTTGATGGCAGAACTGAATCGAGCTAATGTCAGTCGTCACTCATCAGTTATATTGTGACAATTTTTCGACAAATCTGATTTCTTGGAAGAATAAATGTATTCAGTGTTCTATAGCTCGCTCCCCAGACACCACCCCAGATAGGGCCTTTTTCATTTCTGTCATGCAGTGTGCAGTTGTCAACAACTGAACGATTCAATAATGCAAACGATGTGGTACCAAAACTTGTATCGTCATGTCACAGAACTTGGCGATATAGTAGCACCGCGATACATCGAGACCTCTTCAATACTGGTATTAAAACGTCGATACTCACGATACCTAGCGAGGTATCAAAGGTATCGCATAACACTACTGTGTGGTCATCCTGATCGGCTGTAATAAGTCTTAAAAATTACAAGGGACAAAAAAACCAAAATTGGTGCAGTTTCTCCTCTGAGGGCATGAGTAACCGGTGTGAAAATTTTCAGTCAAATCAGCTCCGAGTGACACATTACAGGTTTAAAAAATGTAAACTACGACACACAAGGTATTGTTACCAGTTAATTCAGCTTGCATCAAACACCCGTGCTAACCTTCACAAGCTGCACGTATCTGTCGGCCTGGGCTTGCTGTACACCGCGTATCATGTCTATAACAACGCGAGCGACGCTGGTCGTTGCGGCATACACGGAGTCATGTGTACGATCAAGCTCGATGTGCTGCAGCACTTCTTTTGACATCACGTTCTCGGAACCCAGTGGTGATAATCGCTCCTTCATTCACATCGAACAGATACATTCAATCAATACCGAACTACCATCACCGCTCACACTGTTTGTTTGTGTTTTAAAGCTGCTTCATCAGGATTGAAACTATTCCCCCCCCCTTTTTAAGGGCTTTTAGGCTTTACAGTTGAATCCAGTTTTTTCTTAAAAGGCTCAACTTGATCGTATCGGGGTTTCCACAAGTTTTTAAGTTATCAAAGTGAGCACTTTTCAAATCAAGTAACAATGCAAAAATTTACAGCTGTAAAGGAATGTGTCTAAAGTTAAGATCTTCAGTCAATGTCAAATGATGATTATCTAAATAATCGGTTAACCAAACAAGAAATTTGAGCTAATGCTCACAAGACGCGCGAAAGTCTATAGCAGTTCCGGTTCAGTAGTTTAGCTGAGAATTGGGTGTTCACGCTAATACAAATACCAAATTCTCTATCTGGATTGCATAATGATAGTTCCGTGGCACCATCTTGTAAATGATATAGACTTGTGTCCCAGCCCAAAATCGCCAAAACATCCATAAAACCCCTTATTTTGGCGTTCAAGGTCATTCAAGGTCTTAGAATTCAGCGCCAATCGAGAGCCAGTGTACGACTTCCTATTAGTGATTAATAGTAACCTAAACCCTATCTCGCACCGTTACTGAAATACAGCGACTTATTGGCCAAAAATTGCAAATTTTGCCCACCCCTCTCTCATTTAGCACCCTCGTTCAGGGTGACCCCCTTCGAATTTATGGAAAAGCTTTATGGTTCCTGAAGCTAGAGTCTTCCGGGCAGACGGTGAAAATTTGGTGATCCTAGCTTGCACCATTTTTGACTGATCCACCCGTGCGACAGACGGACAGACAGACAGAATTGTGATGGCTAAGACGCGCTGAAAGCAGTATCTGCTTTCACGCGTAAAAATACAAGAAATCGAGCCCTGGTGGTCATGATTGTTCAAGCTGCAGAACTACACACACAATCAGACTGGGTCAGTAACGCAGCAACACATAATGCCCAGTCCCGTGTACAATGCATAAGTCTTAGCTCAAAAACATTATGGCACCACTAGTCAAAATCTGTCTACATAACAGTCTGCACTCTGCAAATGCGAAAGCAAGTTAACAAATAAAAACATTTTATACATCAAATATAAAACAGTTCTTTTTATCTACCACGACTAAAGTACAACATAACAAATACCAACTACCAAAAGATCACTCCTTATAACGAAAAGCAAAAGTGACTCACGGAAGAAGTTGTATCTGGTGAATGTTCCGAAGACGACATGCTGTTGTAGCCTTCTAGTTAAAAACAAACATAACGCAGCATTAACGATCAGCAACAATGACAGAACCTAAAATTAAGCAGAAAAAAAAACAAATCATTCAGAATCTCACATGCTGCTGTTAACACTGCGCAGCAGTTTCAAATAGCTGCATCTGTATAACAACTTTAAAAATCTATAATATGCCAGCATTCTTTAGCAACACTGTTTTGTTTACTCAACTGCTGCAAATGCGGAAATAACATCACTGTACTGCAATTATATATTCAGCATCTCCAAAGTCTTTCGGACACACAAGTGTAATAGAGGCTACGTTACAGTGCTATTATTAGGTGGATTCATCTGTTGCAGTGCAAGAGATTTCACTTATTTCTACATATTTCTCTATAGCATTGTCTGTTTGACATCCATCTGTCACATTCAATGTGCCAACTGTTTAAACCGTTCAAAGAATTTAAATGGCATGAAAAATCGAATTTAAATGCCATTTAACATGTATCACTTGTGACTCACTGCGTTAGCCTAACCCAAAAAAGAGGAGATATGGGAGAGGGATCAAATCAATTGCCGGTCTTATGCTAAAATCTGACAAGTACTAATTAGCAGCAATTCTGCCTTATGCCAAATTACTTTAGTCCTCATTATTATTATATTCTGCTATTCAGTCATGGTAATTATGAAGGAAATATTACAGGGTGAACACTTTCCCTGAAATTCCCCGACATTTCCCCAACTCTTTGCGCTACTTTTACTCATGTTGCAGTTATACATGTTATAACCTCAAATCGAGCCAACAGTGTCTTAGCAATGAATGCAAGTATTGTGATGGCTGAAATACTTACGATTGATGGCGAGTTCATCGTTTGTGTTGCCATCATCTTCATCAACTGACGGTGAACGCATCTCTTTTAGCACCTAGCACAGTTTATCAAACAGCGTCTTTTTTTGCAAAATATGATTCACAAAACAGCTCAATTTCACGACAAGTACTTGCTAATTACCACTAACTAGAACTGTACTATGTCAAACTTAAATTACGCATCATTAATCAAAGTGCCACAGACCACGTCTACATGCAGCTCAGTCCGGTTTTGCTGCTCCATCTTAACGTAACCGCAATTAAAACCTTACGTAAACATTCCTGAATGTCGAGATCTTTTCCCAGGCATTTATTTTTTTAAACATTTATTTTATTTCATTATGCAATAAACACCACGTCAAACGTGTGAGAACAGCAACAGTAGAAGAATGGTTAAAGTATGGGGGACGCGGAGGAATGCAGTTCCCCCATCTCTAGTTTTTAGTCTAAAGCGTTCCCTCACCTCAAGTTACCAAAAGATGCAGCAAAGGGCCCAAAACCAACAAAGGGGCCCAATGCCAAACTAGCATTCCCCCACCTCTGTATTTATAAGCACTTTAACCACTGCATAAAAATACACAAAAACAAAAAAAAACTACATAACATTACTAAAGAGAATAAAAGGAACACCAAAAATACAAATACATAACAAACACAGTAAAATGAAAGCAGAAAAATAAACTAATAACAGTTGCTGAATATAATTCTATTGACGAATGTCCGTTTACGCAATTCTGATGTTACATGGTCTATTAATAAGCCATGACCAATAATATCTTGTAATCCATACTTGTTAGACTAGGCAGTATTTGCTTTTTTTCTCTCTGTGTGTCCTTGACGTGTCGACTGCAGTGCTTGTTTGGCAATGCTATCACCATTTCTTCTCAGTCCATGACCAAACCAGTTCATTTTCCTTCTTGTCAGCTCAGAGGATGATTTAGACACATTCAGCATGTTCGCCGAACAGCCCCCCACACACAAATAAGAAGACACAATAGGGCAGAGAATGTTGACTGCAGCTTGCCATTCTCTGTACGCCATACTGCAAAATCTAAAGTTTACAATGTTACCTGCTTATCTATTTCAGGAACAGAAAATTTATGTGAGGGCCCCTACATTTTTATCAAACAGGGGTTAAATCCGGCCCTGTGTCGGCTAATACAACATGAACTTCTGGCCAGTTTTCCACTACTCTTTGTTGGCTATTTTGTCCCGTTATATTTAAAATCATTCACAAGCAGAAGACGGACGATCATCCTTAAGAAAAATAAATTCTTATATGCAACAGCAAAGTAACAAAAGACTCAAAAAAATAATATTTAACTGCGACAAATACCAAGTTTTCCTCCTCCCGATGCAGCCATTTAGCATCTTCTTCACTCTGCATTTTCTGCATGTAAAGCTTCTCTGCGAGAAGAAATGAACCAGCTTCAGCCTATGAACAACAAGCTTACAATGCACAATGATATACGCTTAAACTGGACACTGTGCGATTACTGGACCACTCATGAATGTATGCTCTGCAGCAAAATAACATTCGGTTACTAGTTTGCTGACAAAACTAAAACAGAAAATGAAAAACTAAAAGACTCCGGTCTTATTTTTCAGCATTCTTGAACCAGAATTTACATAATTACATCATAGTGAGGGAGACTGCAGCTTGCAACACGGTTTTCAGAAATATTCACAATCAAAGTCAAAAGTTGTTTTACGACAGGGCTGCCCAAATTTTGTTACCCAGTTTTGTGCTAATCGAAGATTACATGCTGCAAAAAACAGCAAAACATAATGGCCTGTCATACGTAAGCACAGCATAATAGATCCAAAAAGTCAAGAAGCCGCATAGACAGAATTAAATAAATTTCAGTAACTTGTAACAGTATTGCTTCACATGTGCACCCAATGAACTTAACCTCCACCATTCTTAAAAGCTGTAATAGGTGATCAGCAAAATACTGTTACAAATGACGAGCAGACTGAAGCAGCAAATAATCAACACTCACAACACGGTTGTCATCGAGGAGATTATTGGTCGTGTGTCGTCGTATGTTCGGCAATGGCGGCGACAGTCCGGCCGGTTGGACAAATGACAGCGGAGTAGAGTCCATATTCCCAAGTCCACCATCATCATCTGGCATTGGTGGTCGCTGGTGCTGACTCATTGGTAGAACGGTCGTACTGCTCCAGTGCTGATGGGCAAGGTCCGCGGTAGAGACAGGAGTTGACATTGATGTCGCAGACAACAGGTTCGGAGTAGAGCCACTAGCGGACATCTTGGCTCCAGGCCAGGTCGGCTGTACCAAATAACAGCATCATGATCATACACGTTCTTCATGGCTCATGCTTTACAAGTAGCAATAAAACTGGGCAATTCCGCATTTTTCAATGGCAAGCAGCAAATTCCGTGACAAACAATGAAGTCCGGGGTGCTGCATGAAAATCTGTGCAAAGTAGAATACCGATGGCCCTAACAATCATGCAGATCCAGTGCTTTAGCCCACCCAAAAATTCCGAGGGCCCATATGGCTTTTAGGGGTCCAGTTGGATTTAGTAGTTCACTCACTTCAAATTTCACACTATGACCACTGCTGCTGAAAATCCTTCAGTGCTCTGCAGCTGCTATGGACAACGATAAAAGCATCTGGCCTCTAGAAATTAACAAGTCCTGCTATAACAATTCTCAAAAATTCACTATTTTTGTAGACTTCTGCTGATGAAACAAAAACAAACTAGAAATTTGGGGCAAAGCCCAACGTGAGTCCGCCCGGCGCCCTAAGTCCGATTGAGGGAAATTGAAAGGGGGGTAATGAGGGGGGAGAATTTCCCCGGCATCAAAGTCACGTGGCCCGAACTCAAATGCATTGGTACACGCCAAACGCGTTTTGTCGACTTAGGGTAGGTCAACATTAATGCTTATAACTTTGTTCATAGTGCACAGAATTTCACAAAATTTGTTTTGTTCAACGCCGAAAGGATCGCTCTCGTCAACGCCGTTTAGATTTTGTCGCTATCTTCATCGGCTCCAGAGATATTTGCACTCGAACTCAAAAGTTGTCGTAAATCGCACCGATTATTGAACGTTTTTTGCCCTCCCAAATTTTAAGGGAGGTGGTGCCCCCAAATTTGTACTTGCGTTAACACCCCAACTCAGAGCCGCGTCAAATGCCAAAGTTTCGTCGGGCTACACCCCCTAACTCCGAAGTTATGAGCGCTAATTTATTACATTTTAAGCCAATTTTTGACCCCCCTTTGAAAAAAAGTTGTAAGGGGGGCCCCCGTTCCCGGTGGGAGCTATGCTAGTAAGACTTGGTGATTCTCTAGCGCGTGTAAAAATTTGGGGGTGCAGCACCCCCTAGGGGCCGAAATATGGCCTTCCGAAAAATGCGACTTAGGGTAGGTCAACATTAACGCCTATAACTTGGTTCGTAGTGGACGGAATTTCACAAAATTTTTTTTGTTCAACGCCGAATTAACTGTATTTGATAACGCCGTTTAGGTTATGTCGATATCTCTATCCAGTTTAAAGATATTTGCGGTCAAACTCGAAAGTTGTCGTAAAACGTACTAAATTTTGGACGTTTTTTGCCCTCCCAAA
>Ga0056128_1003544_pt1 | contig 19214 bp, 15 predicted proteins | sample WorMetLIZISLAND2_FD_71113 | JGI IMG/M metagenome (GOLD analysis project Ga0056128, IMG submission 71113) | Marine gutless worms symbiont microbial communities from Max Planck institute for Marine Microbiology, Germany - Olavius geniculatus... ... | reverse complement strand
CGTCCGCACATGCTGTAACAAAATAAAATTAAAATTAAACAAAAAATCTGCAATAATCGTAAAACATTGTACAACATTGCAGCTTGTCCTATTGCAGCAAAAACTAAAACTTCTTTGCAAGTTTGCTGCGCCTCTTTTCGCTCTGCGACAAATAGTACCCGCGGAGTCAACGTCGACGACGACGTTTTATTTTAATGTTTTATTTTATTTTGTTGCAGAATGTGTGAGCCTCATGTGCATACTTATTTTGTGGTTACATGTAAAATGTTGCACAAATGCTTATGTTTCAGGTTAGGGCTGTCAACGGTGACGGAGATATTTGTGCAATATTTTTGTTTGTTTCCTAAAAAATCGTTTTTGTAGGGAAACAAAATGTCGGGTAAACTGTGAATAAACAAGCAGATTTTTTGATAGAAAACATCTGTGGACAGCGACGGGCTCCATTCCTGGAGAGTGGTGGTTTGTCCATTTATGTCGCTGTGAACTTGTTTCAAACAGAAAAAATAACATGTAGATCTAATGCTATAACGTGCTCAAATTTACGCAACTTTAAAACGAAAAGTACCGGTAATCAGGCTGTCACCGCTGTCGCGCGTTTTTTTTGCGTTAGCTGGGCTTTCTTGTATTTTATTGCAAACGTCCGCACATGCTGTAACAAAATAAAATTAAAATTAAACAAAAAATCTGCAATAATCGTAAAACATTGTACAACATTGCAGCTTGTCCTAAAATTGTCTGGTACACAGGCGTTGTCGATTAACGAACTTGACGGAATGACTTTCTACGGCGCAGCAGACAACCACACTTCGTGTCTGGGACCATTGTAAGTCTATGGTTTTGCACGTATCTTTGGTTTTCTATTAAAACTTCTTACTGTTCCTTACAGTTAAACAGAAGACTGAACGCCGCACTATTGTACATTCTGTCTTGCCCACAAAACGTGGATGTCGGACATTTATTTTCCCGCACGGACTTTTACTTAAATCTATACCCAGGAGCTTTTGTTCTTCCTGCCCGGACAGTCCCCGGAGAGGTCATCTGAAAACATAAAAAGCATAAACTCTTGACGGCTTCCCTTTATATCCAGCTACTCTAGATCCTAGTCATTTGGTTTTCGTGCTTTGCAACTTAATGTTGAATCAGAGCCTCGTTTTTTGAAATCCAAGCTTCCACGCCTATAGGCCTATAATCGCTACGGCATCGTTTTCATGGTCATTATCGTCGTCGTCGTCATCATCATCATTATCGTTTAATGTCGTCAACATTTTGCACGCATTCTGCGCTTGTAGCCTAAATCTGTTTGCATCAAGATGCATGCTGTTTGTTTGACAGAATCGTGACGGGATCGAGGTACATGACCGATCAAGGAATTGCACACGAAACGCTGTGGGATCTGTGGAGGAACATCATGGGACTCGGACTTATCGCCATCGGACTTCTGTTCATCGCATACGTTCAACTTTGGCGTATAAAGAAAATCAAATAAATCTACTGTAATAGTGTAACAATTAAAACTGCAAAATGGCCCAAAAGCCACCGTGTTTGGACATACTTTCGTCAGCTATTTCCCAATTTTCAAACCGATATTCAAAATTCTTTCACTGGCACACACGGAATGAAATTGCAACAAAATGATGACTAAAGATTCCATCGCACCCCAAGCTTTCAATGCACGACTGTTGAAACTTACTAGGACATACCATATCATATCGTACACGTTGCTTTACAATACTTGAACACTCAGCCTAGTCTGCCATATGTGCCTCCAATTTGTTCACGACATATGGCGCTGTGTAACAGTGTTTTTTGATCAATAATGATTGTTGGAGGTCACGAACATAATTATGAACTGCCAAATATAATTTTTTTCATAAAATACTTTCTGTCAACAGATGCTTGTTTTCAATGATGACTTTGCATCGCATATCGTATATCTTTTATGTATTTTTTGGCTTCGTTGGGTGCAGGGGCGTCTACACCATGTAAAGCTGGGAGCATGAGCAAATGCTCCCAGAAAAATAGGGGAGAAAGTTTTTTGGTAAATTACAGGGAGAGTTGATATCTATGGCATGCTGCACTGCAGATTCTCTAAGACACTGTTCTCATGATTTACGATATCATGCAAGCAGAAGTGTTCTGTGATACTTAGCATGTATCAAATTCGTTTTTCGCCAAGGCAACGCCCTGGACCCTGATGGGGGAGCTCACGACGCTCCCCAGGCTCACTAATCGGCTGGAAAGGGGATACACCCTCCCAATTCCCACCCGCTCGCCACCTACGGCGCCTCTTTTTTTCGGGGCCCGCGGCGTACGAAAATATACTTTGCAGCACAGCCAAATTTACCTCGACTCAGGGGGGGGGAACTTGCTTCAAGGACTTGGGTGATAGACGCCTTTGGTTGGGTGAGATTAACACTGGAGCACTAGACTTATATAGGCTAAGTCTGTGTGACACTGGAGAGCATGCTTCAATCCCCTTCATGACATACCAACCTTTTAACTTTGTTGTCAATACGATATATTTTATGCATGCTACGTTAACAACTCACTGCATAACAATGCACTCGCCCTATTTTAACATATAGGTCCCCGTACGCTGCAGGGATAGATGCGATTCCACAGCTTTAAGACCAATGTGCTAGGTTAGACGTGCGTACTGATATCGTGGAAGCTTATGGTTTTTCGTTTCGTATTTTTTCAAGTTTCAGTCATCACTATCTCCTTCCTTTTTAGTTTGTTTTATGCTGTCTACATAACAGTACTTCCGTTCCAGTTTCATTTTAAAATTCTATTGTCAACAGAATGTTTGTTTACAATGCTGTAATGCTATTATCTCCTTTCCTGTTTGATGATTTGATTCTGTCACTGTACAATGCTTTTATGATGTTCATGTTCAGTACGTTAGACATGCTATCTAATAAAAAAAACTTAATTGCTTACACAGTCGTATGCAATAAAATCACGCAGATACAAAGGAAATATTACAAGCAGTCATTAGTAAACAGTGCATACACATAAACAGAACATATGACCGTCACAAGTACAAACATAGCCTAAAAGCAGCAATTTTATTCTACAACCCGTCTTTGTTAACAATGAGCAACTAACAATGCAATTACTGCTACAAGCCTTGACAGGCACAAAACAGCGCTTAACAAATAACATACAGCAAAAAATATACATTGTAGCATAGCCAAATTTACTTTTTGAAGTAACAATCACGACTAAAGTTATTTGATAACTTAGAAGAAAAACTGAAATAAACAATTTATAGCAACTAGCAGCTTTAACTAAAGAAACTACAGTACATGAAAAGATCATGGCAATTATAATAACAGTAATAATAATAATAAGTTTCTTACAATCAATGTTATTCACAACAAGAAACAATCTAAACAACAATACATATCACCTCTTGTGGCAGATATGACAGAAGCCTATGATCAAGAAGCGCATACAGCATATCAGCAAAACAAAAGAAACAAAGAAAAATGCACAAGGCAACTGGATCTTGGGTCTTCTACAAGAAAAATGTCTATAAACGTTATATGAGCTCACTTTTACAGTAACCCAAAAATAGTCAAGCCATTCAAGCTGCAGATACTAAAAGCATGTTTGGTGAATTTTGCGACCAACACGAAGAAGGTCCTTCTAGTGAGTGAGTGAATGAGTGACCGAGTAAGGTTTAACATCCCACCCGGCACAGTATAGGTCATTTAGGGGATGGCCTTTCCAGACAATGCAATGCACATATACACAGTAATGGAACGTAAAGTTTAACCTTTATAGAAAAACGTGATATGGTACACATAACACAAAAAACGATCAAAACCCAAAATTGTAAGAACTCTGCATTATAAGTGTGCATATGTAACAGTAATGGCAGTTCTAATAATCTTTCCTCTTGTTCTCATTGCAACATACAGTACATAACTAACTTACTGTGAATAGACACAAAGAAATAGCACTGCATGTACCATCAAGTACAGTCAGTTATACAGATTTTCTGCAATACTACCGCAATGCTGTGAGTCTGATTTGTTTCTTCTGTGTAATATATTCCAAAGTTTCTTCAGGTCAGACAAAGCACCTAATTATTTTAGTTCCTCTTCAGTAGACTTTCACTACCCAATACTGACAAAGATCAAACCAGATGAAAAACATTAATAATATGCTACATACATACTGCGTGTATGATTTTGATATTAAATAAAAATACAGTACAAAAATTTGTTTCCAAATTACAGTTTGATAATACAGAAAAATGTCTGTCAAACATGTTAGGCACCAGCAAAATTCATCACAGATTTCACATCACAATGGCGTTATGTTAGACAAAGAAGAAGATTTCGCATAGGCACTAGGCAGCGAAGCTGAACTAGACCCGTTGCGTGGGAGCTCATCCCCTTGACGGCACTTTGAGCCGGCGAGGGCGGGGCCCAATTAAGCTAGCATACAGCCCAAGTCGGCCGGATGGCCGACTCAAGTTAACAGCCAGTGCCTTTAACCAACTGAGTCAGTATACCTGCAGTTCTGGCCACAGGGCCTACTGTTGCGCAGAACTCGCCGTTTCTTCCCTAGCGATGGCCTTGACCACCGCCAGTACTCATTTTACCATCCCACGAAGGGTAGAGGGCTGAGTCGACCTAGTTGGCTGGCTCCGTATTGCAGACAGTCACCCATCCAAGTACTAACCGGGCCCGGCGTAGAGTAACTTTGTCTCATCCGAGACGCGTTACCAACTACGCCATGCCACCAACCGTTATGTTAGACAAAGCATGCAAACAAATTAGTCATTTGAACAATGAACAGCGCAAAAGCACTAAGACTTTCTAAACAAGGTTTTGTAAATACAACAACATTACTCATCAGACATACACAAAACAGTGCAAAATAAATTCATGGCTACAGTTAACAAAGGTAACATAACTTGGCATACTCTACAACTGTTAGTTGGTTGGGTTATGTCCAAGGCACATTCAACACAAATAGATTACATTGTACAGATTCAGCTGTAAATGCTTTTACCACACTCTGTCACACTGACCAGCTGTAGTAAGACATACTCAAAATCATTAGTTTACACAATCATTAGACATGAGTTGGTGGCATGGCATAGTTGATAACGCGTTTCGGCTGAAACGAAGTTACTCTACACTGGGCCGGTTAGTACTGCGATGGATGACTGCCTGCTCGCAGGTAAACCATCTCGGTGCAAAGCCTGCCAGCTACCTCGACTCAGCCTTCTACCCTCCGTGGGACGGTAAAATGAGTAGTAACTCATTTATATGAGTTACAGAAGGTGGGGACCTTGGTACAGCTGACTGGGGTTGCCTAGCCGGCCGCTGTGCCAGCCTGTGTCTGTAGGCTGCACACGGTGGCCGTGCGACAGGCGACTCTAGTTAGTGACGAAAGCACATTAGAGGCGTGCGCGTGCTCGTGATGATGCGCTATACAAATCGACGACCTTTATCTTTTTTTACCTTTTTATACATCTTAGTAGCACGGTCGATCAAAACAGGCATGGGGTCGTCCATAAATGCTGTCATGCTCCGAAGGGTGGAAATTCACATTAGTGTGACGATATGTGACATAGGGAAGGGGGTAAAGGTAGTGAGGCATCACATGCATCACATCTATCGGAAGGCACAATGGACAGCCAACTTCATGACGCCGACTTGCAGTGCATGGCAGGACTAGCAGACCCAAGACATTTTAGAACACTGAACTCAGTTTCATGTTTTGTTTCACATGCAAGTTGATACTACACAATTTTGATAGCAGATATAATCCCTTATGTAATTATAATTTAGATAAACTAAAACTCATCTGTGTAGGCCACACTAAAAGGTGCCAGGGGGGAGTAAGGGGAGAGTCGGTGATGTCATATTCGACTATGGAACTATAACACTGTGATGTGATGAAGAGGTGAAAGGCCAAAAGGGGGGTTAATTTTTGCTCAAATGAGGTGAAGTTCAGCAGATGCATTAAAGCAATCTGCACACTTTCATCAAAACAACTTCTAAAAATATTTCAAGCAGTGCAACATTACTTACTCTAACAGCCAAGCATATTGTATTTTCAGATCAAGATTATGCTTCAGAATATTAGCGAAGAGTTGTTAGAGAATGAAGAAAAATCCACAGCTATTATTCATCAGCACTACACTACCGCATTAGAGACATTTGTAGATGCACTTTACAAATAAATTTTAACTTGACTTGAAGTGCACCCTATAACAGATATAATCACTCACTGTCCATTAGCATAATAAATAATGAAACAAATAGCTACATATTAATAATTACGCAACAAATAGGCATATAAATTTAACAATTAAATTAATGTATATCTCACATCAATGACGCCATCTTGAGACCACAGACTTGGTCTAAGAACTGGCCAAGACCAAAAATGGTCCTACATTCTTGGCCAGTTTCTGTCTCTCTTAGCATGTTAAATCTGAAAATTATTTCCTAAATGATGTACTTAGTTCTTACATATTGTACAGCATTATTTATTATTGTTACTTTGTGGGTTTTTTTGCCATTAGCAGCTGACATCTCTGGTCAGTTTCAAGTTCTATGGTCTCACTGCTCAACATATCTGCTCAGAAATCCCGTACAAATACAAACTTTCAAAAACATAAGAGCAAGGCAATATACAAGGCAACCAATACACTGTTACTTGTCAGTGCACTCATATGGAAAAGATGCAGATTCTAGTGATATAATCATAACAATGCAAACTATTCTCAGTGTATACTGTATGCAGCAAAACACAAACTACACAAAAAACAAACAGAGAAGCTTCTGAAATGTGGATCTAACTGGCACGGAAAGATTCAGTTGGAAAAAAAATTCTAACAACTGTCTAAGAAAAATGCAAAAGTGTGAAAAAAGATATCACCACAGAACTGTAAAGGGGTTGTCATATGATCAACAAAATTGGCTGATTTTCTTTGCCAACAAAATCACCCGACAAAAATCTGTCGTGTGTCATGCAAAAATTGAGCGATTTTTGTCAATCGTCCAATTTTGTTGGCCAAGATAGAGCATGTTCCATCTTCGACGATTTTGTCGGCTGACTTTTTGTATATCAGACAACAAATTTGGTTTATGTTGCCATGGTGATTGTTTACAACAGAAGATGAATATTTATTTTAGTTATTTAATAGGTTTGTTAATTACTTTTGTTCATTAGATGCAGAAAAAGCAACACAAGTAGCATTTTGCAATCTGAATTCTGCTGTTGTGCTGGCAGAGATCACATGAAGCAGCAGACAAAAATATCAGCCATGTGTCATGGTTCACCGATTTTAACGGCCGATTTTCTTGAGCAACTGTACCACGCCCATAAAAGTCGGCTGATTTTATCGATCGCCAGACATCCCATTAATGCAACGCTAACATCAACTGACGAATAAAACATTTTTGTTTCAGGCACAATAAACTGCTAAAAAGACACTGTGAAAAAAAGAATAAAACAAAACAGCCAGAGTGGGAAAAAGGTGACTGAGAATGCTAAATAGTATACAATGCAAAAATTACGGAGTGCCTTCCTAAACAAGCAGCTGGGTGGGATAATTATCACAGACCCATCTGTCAATGGCAGAAGATTAATGTCTCGATGATGACTGTGAAAACTAAAAATGTACATACAAACAAAAATATGTCAACAAGAAATGAACAATTGGTACAAAAACAAACCTTAAAATCTAACTACTTGGAATATCAATTTCCAGGAGAGAAATAAAAATGCAAACCTGTAAAAAAACCGAACGTCACTAGGTAGAAAATATTGCAAGAGAAGGAAGGAAGGTCTGAGGATGCAAATCAATGATCTGAGTGGATCAGACTCTAGCTACTTGTTGATACCCAGCTGACCCTTGGCTCTCTCATAGACCACATAGCTGATACTGACTGCAGGTAGGACCTTGAGAAAGTTGGGAGCAATGCCACGGTACAGGCCAGTGAGCCCATCACGCTTCACAATACTCCGAGCCAACTGCACAAAGCCTTGCTTGGCGTCATCCGTTGCTACACACAAAGCCAATGCCAGTGAACGAGTGAGTAAAGTGCTAATATCCCGCTCAACACATAATAGGTCATTCCGGTGATGGCCTTTGCAGGCAATGCACAGAAACACATAAAAATAAAATACAAAATTTAACCTTTACAGAAAAAATGATACACAACATACCAAATATTGATCCTAAGCGTAAAATTGTAAGAACTGCCAAATGACGGTGCACATGTAAAAGTAATGGCAGCTAGCGACAAAACTGTAAATAACAACATAGAGAAATACAATGAGATACAAACACTGCACGGCATATTTATGAGGCATTTTAGTGACATACCATTGACTGGAGAACCTACATTTAATATGAATGACACAAAGATATAAATTTAGCATTAACAGAAATTTTTAGATGTAATGACTGCTTCACTTAGTAATATACCATTAAAGCATAACAAATTTTGTGCTGTGACTAATATTGCTCTCTGCACAAGTTTAACAGATCTATAGTGTCACAGTTAATCTATATGCAAAACTAGAAAGCAGTCATAGCCCGCAGGTACCTCCGCCAAGGCAATGTTATTCGCCAGGTGGCGTCACCATCTTCGGTTCTGCAGCGGTTCCCTTATGCCCCCTTTAACGCAATGGTAATGAAAATTTCAAAGTTATCCAGAATCCAGGATTCCTGCCGGATCACGCCCAAAATTGAATCACTTGTAGCTTATGCCATGCCCGACATACCCTCAAAATTTCAGAAAGATCCGCCCATAACTTTTCGAGTTATCTTCCTAACACACAGACAAACAGACAGACAGACAAACAAACAAAAACCGGCAAAAACATTACCTCCTTGTCGGAGGTAACCACGACCCAAAATGAGAACCTATGAGGACAGCACAGCAAGTTTTTACCACTGCTACTGTGACTCAAAGTACATTAAGACTGCATGTTTCAGCACACACTAACAAGACCAAAATACATGTATATTTGCAATTTTCCCCCACTGTATAGTTCAAGTACATAGATGGAGGTCTGCCTCAGTTGGTAGCGTCGCTGATCGCATCAATGAAGTTAATCAACACCGAGCCCAGTTAGTACTTGGATGGGCGACCATCCTGGTATGTAACCAGCAATCCAGGTCAACTTAGCCTGGCCATCCCTCTGTGGGTAGGCACAATGAGTACCAGCGAAATCTGGGACGTAAACAGGCACACTGCGAGATGCACTGGCTCTGTATCCATGGTCGTGCAGTGTAAAAACTAGTGTCTGGCTGAGGGCTAAGGAAACGAAGATCAGTGCCACCCAATGGGCCGTAAGGCTCAAGAAAGACTTTACGTACGTTTTTTACGCATAGTACAAAAACAAAGTACACAGTAAGCAGCAGCAAAGAATAAAGCAGACCTGCGGCCTGAAGTCGAGTGCGGACAAGTGCAAGTGGATAGCTCGCCAGTTGACCACACGTGCTACTGACTGTACCACAGCCAAGTAGCACAAACACTCCCGGATCCTGGTTCTTTGGGTTGTTTCGAATGTACCACATTTTCAATGTCTACACACCATTCATAAAATCAGACTAGGTCACACAACACTGCAACTTAAAGCCATTACTACTCTGGCTACTTTTAACTAACCTGCTACTCCACAGTTAATTCATACTTTGCAGGCTAAACTCTCTTCTTGTCCCAACTAGCAGAAGCATTAGAACATTAAAAAATAACTGATGAACTTTGAATTCTCTCAATTTTAGCTTTCACAGCAAGGTTAATAGCCCCAGCCACAAACACATTTTGGCTCTCTACAGCATCTCATGGCAACATTTTCACTCATTACGTGCAAAGCACATGACTGCATTTTGCTGAATTGTCAAGTAAAAAATTTCCCACCATTCCGAAAGTGGGGGAGTTAAACTTGTTAACCCCCACTCCATTAAATACAGCCCTGATTGTGCACATCCATAATTAATAATTTATACATATGCTCTCAACAACAGTTTAACAAAAACAACATAAAGTAGAAACTATGAATCATATATACACAATTCTTCTCACCACAACACTATGTGTCATATGAGTACATCTAGCATGCAAAGCTTATTGCAAAAGCAGCAAAGTCTTGACACAAATCCAGTAATCTTGAGTAAGACAGAAACAACATACCTCATAGATAGTGAGGTCAATACCGGCATATGGGATGATACCAAGAATGTTTGGCAAATAGCCACGATATAACGCACGCAGCCCTTCCTTCTGGTAGGTTTTCAAGCCACAGTCTAACAAGCCCTTGTACTGCCCTGTCTTTCCCACTGCCAGCCGAGTTTTGATCACCTGTGCACGGTAACATCATCATCATGGTGTGTGAACACAGACCTTCAAGAGCCTTTAGAGGTTACAAATTTTGTTTCGCAAGCTAATTCTGAGCAGCCACTCCAGGTTAAGCAGATGATGTAGCAGAAGTAAGCTCTGGGAATCTTTACGGCAGCAGTCTTCCCTTCCTATTAGTCATTCAAGCTTTCTTACGGGTAGCTGTTGCAATGTGAATGACTCAATATAAGCTGTTAATCACTACCATCACAATGCTGCAAGTACTCTAGAAACAGGCTTACATCTCACAAAAAGTAGACTAACTACTACAGGTGAAATAACTACGTGTCTTGTCTCAGCCATGCTATGATCACCTGTATAAAGATAAATGGACACTTGTGACAGCATCATTTTTAATACATAATCGTTAAAATGCAAATGGTTTGGAATATGCAACAAAGCACTTCATAAGTGCACCACATGCAAGTGATCATATTTCTCAATAGTCAAAACCAGCAGAACAATTATTACAACACAGTTACATTAAAAAAAGATAGCATCACCTCCATTGGATAAATAGAGGTTTGAGCAATGGCACCCGCTGTGGAACCAGCTGCAAATCTTTCTACAACACTGATCTCTTTCTTGTCTCCTTTAATTAGCTTCTTTATCTGCCACAGAAATCATACAAAACATGCTTCATAATTTTTCAAAAAAACTAACTATTTTACAGATGTTAAAAAACACAAACAAAACATAAAAACATGTTAATGTAATAGATATAAAAAAAAAATTTACAGTTAACTAGCAGATTAACACAGTATGCTATTGTACTGTACAAAATTCTGTAAGCACTGTTTTAATAATGCATGAAACAAGACCAAGAGGCAGTGACCTGTTCATAAGCAGCAAATTTACAAGCCGACTCTGGAGCAATCTTCAGCACATTGGTGCCATTTCCACGCCACAATGATCGGACTCCACCCTCGGAGATCATTTTCTTGAAGCCACCGACTATGTTGATATCACTGTGAGAACCATGTACCTGCAGTACAGCATAAGCCAGACCTCTAAGTACTGTACAGACACTGGATCAGAAATTCAGAACATCGGAAATCTACGTAAAATTATAGTGTTGAAAACGTACACCAGTAATGTGAAATGTTTTCCATAAGCAACATACACTAGTTTTAAACAATCACATCCGATCCAAGATATCCTGCTGCTGATACTACACTTTCAATCTCTGACTCGTTGGACAATGTTTAGGTGAAATCGCTCTAGTGCAAGTGGTTTTAACTATAACTGTTTCTCCGAAGTGTGCTCTGCCTGCCAACTGTCGTTAGTCACATTCATTTGATGGATTTAGATGGTATTTGGTAGCTACACTCAATGACACACTGTGTTAAACTAGGGTCACTGACACCCCAGGGAAAAAAAAATTTGGCATTTAAACTCCCAGCCAAAAAAATTGCACTTGCCTCGTTACAAATATCACCAACGAGCGGCACCAATAAGCGATTTTGTAAATTACTATGGTTACTTGTTCAAGTCACTCCAAATCAAGCTAAGTTCCAAAAAACAACATCTATAGTTCTGTACATGTAAATTCAATCAGTATAAAATGTTCAAACAAAAACATCAATGCTAAAACTACAACGTGCTGCACAGACCTGCATCATGACTTTAAGACGATCGAGTGGGGCGGTCATCGTACGAGACACAACGCCAGCCATTCCACCTGCAACCAGATGGCGCCACCACATTCCTGTCTTTCGCTCTTTCTCCGTGAACTCTGGCGGACAAGTTAACTGCTCACCAATGTCGATCATCTGCCAGCAAAACAGACAGTATATATACACTAAGATCAACTAATGACATACTGTCAATTCTATACATTTGGTGATAGAAAATATAACACTATATGACACAGAAACTTTTAATGTCCTGCTACATATTATGTACTGAACACATGGACGTACACAAAGTGTAATAATTAACAGAACTATACATACGATGAGTAAAATTCAATTTAAAAAGATCAAAGTACCAACGACTGTCGCCAATATTTCACAATGTCTTCCAAGTCGCCACTTGGGTAGAACTGGAAAAAGTTTCTCCATTCATTCCAATCCAGCGACAGACTACCATCTCTGTCAATTCTTCGCACAACAAATTCACTTCAATTCTGACACAAGTTCCACCAAATAGTGCAATTATGATAAGATATAGCACAGACAAACCAAATAATATGTGCAATGCATAGCCCAGCATAAAACCGACAATTCAACGGCAATGAGTCGTAAACAATAGCAAGTAAGTTGCTAGAGCAATAAAGCTGCAGCTAAAGTGAGAAAAGTAAGCAAACTCTATTCGACATATATGCATGCAATGCATTTTGCCTACATACTATATGTAGCAAACAAACCTCTGAGTAAGCCTCTGTGCCTCAGCAAGATCAATGTTCACACCGAGCTGACGCAGGGACTCCTTCACCTCCGACGGTTCAATCTTACCTAAGTCAACATTACTGCAACATTTCAAATCCTCTCCAAACCACTCATCAAAAATATCACAAAACATGGAAGATTTTAAAAATCACTACATCTTAATTTAAACTTGGATTATGATACTAAAATTTGAATTAAAGTAAATCTTCATTTACGTATAATGTATACTAAATATTCAGCAGCAGCAAGTAAGTTCATCACTATTCCGGGCCCCCAGATATCTGACAAACTAAGCTGCATCAAAACCAGACAATAGGAAAAAGTCAAATGCTATCAAAAACCTGCCTAAATGCCTATGCATGGGGTATAATGTAATGGGAGTCTGTGAGAAAAGGCACATACCCTCATCTGCTAGGTTTACCAACAATGCAGTGAATTAACAAATAGCCTCTTCATCACTGACATATTATTATGTCGATGTACCAACAAAGCTACACTTTCCATTTCTACTTAGTGTAAATTTGTAATAAATAGTCAAAGTTACAAAGTTTCAAAATTCAAATTAAAACAAATAATTTACAGTTTAAAATTTTGAACCTCAGATAATAATAGCCACAAAATGTGAAAGTTTAATCACATTATATGACATTTCTGCTTGACTGACTTAGTGTTCACCGCTCAACATAATATTACATCGTGTCTCGGAAAAAAACAGTTAGAATTGTTTTTGTCATAACTTTGTCAAATTTTTACTAAAATTGATAATTTTTGGCATGTTGACGGCTAAGACAACGAAGTTATGTAAGGTGCACTCATTTTCCATCTCACCTAATTTATGTCAATGCATTACCATGTAAAACATAGATGCTCCAAATTGTTGCATAATGCTGAGTTGTTGACTCAAGTAAACGCTGTAACGAGTTAATTAGGCACAAAATACACTAAAATGTTGATTATTTAACAAAATTATAATTTTGTATAACAACTCGATTGCAAATTAGAATTTATGCCAAAGTGTCCTCTGCATACAAAGATGCAAGGGCTTAGACGCAACGCCAGTGGCTGATAGCAGAATCAACAATCGATTGATCAAATGCATTCACTCATCGATTGGACATGTTTTAAGCTCATCAGCCAGCTATTTTGTTGTCTGCTGTTTCAGCATAAAATATTTAATACCTCAAAATTATTAAACCACGTTGCACCCTCCATCAATTGATGATGTAAAGGTGAGCCATTGATACAAATAATCGCCGCATAATGTAACAATTTGCAGCATCTGTGTTTCACACGGTAGTGCATTGACATAAATTAGGTAAGGTGATAAATAAGTGCACAATACGTAATAATATTGTCTTGGCCATCTTTGTGCCAAAAATTATCAAAGTTTGTGGAAATTTGACAAATTTATGCCATAAATAATTTTGACTGTTTTTTGAGACTTGGTGTATAATACAGCACTGATGTAATCTTACCATCTTTGTTGCGATCAAGGTCAGAAAAAGCTAGCTTCAATTTCCGTTCATGGTCAAGCATGTATTCCACAAATTCAGAAAAACTGATGTCTGAACTTTTATCTTTATCAGCCTTCTTGAGAACAGCCTGTACAAACAGAGTTTGCAGTCAATAGAAGGCAATAAAATGAACATAAATTAAGTTGAAATACATGTACTATAAACGCTACACAGGTATCCTGCCATGTGCAAACTTCAACTAAGTTTACAGAATAGCTTTGGGAATATTAAATATCTGTGGTCAAAACGACAAACATTCTATCGCACAAAAACTGTGAAAATAAACCGCAAATCACTGTATTTTCAAATGCAAGTTTAAACAAATTAAGATCAACAATAGTACATAATAAACAACCTCGAATGCCAAACCTGTGCCTGTTTGTCGACATCTGTAACATGTAGAGCCTTTAGAGACTCCGCCAGCTCCTTGACTTCGATCTTTCCATCGCGATTTTTATCGAGTTTTTGGAACAGTTCTTCGAATCGTTTTGCATCAGTAGCCGAAAGAGCAACTGACTGCTTCCGACCAGGTGACGACATTTCGTATATCTAGCAACTTCGAGCAAAATAAACTTTTATACAAATAAAACTTATAAAACTCCTGCACAAAATTAATGTAAACAGTAAACACTCGATGTAACCGCAAGTCCTCAAAGCTCCAAGATGCTCAGGATTGCATACACTAACTGACCGCCAGTGTTGTGTATTATTTGTCACGTAAGCTTAATATTCAGAGCGAAAAACGGTTGAATTTGCCGCTCACTACTGGCCTCTAGATAATTTCTTAGGTATAAACCTGCCTTGTCTGCATTCTGCAATCTTCAGTTCACTAGTGTTGTTACAATTACATATATAACGTTTAAAGTACTTTTTGCGCCAGTCGTTTAAAAAGCAGCTTACATTGATGCCAAAATTTATAACATGCACATCGTAGTTTTATATTCACATAATACTGCACTGTGTTTTATAAAAAAAATTGTCAACTATGATCACATGCTTAAACCATATAATGCATGTGTATGAAAAATGAACCACAAGCAAAAATATAAAATTAAAAGAACTTGAAACTAACAAATACACATACCTATAAACTATCTAATCTGTACTCTCCTGACTGGCCTCACAAGTTACCAGAACTGTCCACGCCCGTCAAGCGGGTGGGGTAGGGGGTAAGCTACCCCACACCCCGCAACGTTTGGGGGCCCCACAGTCGCTCAGAAATAAAAAAAGTACACAAGAATGCACAATTTTGAAAAAAAAATTCAAAAATTTTCCCCCAGAGGGGCCCTACAAGAATGTTTCCCCAGGCCTCACAGTGGCTCTCGACAGGCCTCACAGTGGCTCTCGACAGGCCTGTATCTGTCACACCTGTGCCAGACAACAACTGGCTACTCCCTGATTTTTAGCATAATTGATGCTAAGTGAGTGAGCGAGTAGCGTTTAACGTCCCACCTGACACAGTATAGGTCATTTCGGGGACGGCCTTTTCAGGCAGAATGCACACAAACACAGTAATGGAACGGTAAGTTTAACCTTTACAATAAAGAAACAGAAATGGATGATATTTGATTCTTTCAGACAAAAAAACAAGCTATTTCAGATGTTAGATATACACAGAAACACAGGTAACAAAATACCACTGGTCAACAAGTTAACAGCATACCAGTCAAACTGGTCAAACATCAACAACTGCTGTTTATTACCCTCAAAGACTATCCATAAATTGCTTAATGAAGTAGACACTATACAGCTAACATCACAGAACAGACAGTAATGTTTAAATTATTTACAGCTTCAGCATCTGAATGCAAAAAAAACCACTGCAAATTTGTAAACAGAATAGATGCACTGAAATATAGCACTGCAAAAATCAAGTGACATGAAAAATTATCATAATTATGTCTCCATTCTACAATCTCATGCAGTGCAGACACCATGGCTGGCTCTGTATAAGCCTATTAAAATAAAAGCACCTCACGCCAACATGTCGAGAAACCTACACTGACCAATAGGCTACCAGTAGGCTGGTACCTGGTATAGTATAGTATGGTAAATGGCGGTAGCATAAATAGCGCAATTAAAGCACATTTGCTGAGAGCCTTTGCGTGACCAAATGGTAGCATTAGGATCCGCTGCCCAAAAGGTCCCAGGTTCGAGTCCTCGTGCATGCTAACTTTTTTCTCTTTGCTGTTGTAATTAACTTTTTTTCGTAATAATGTATTCACGTAATAGCAGCTTATTCAGTTTAAAGCAATTCAGATGGATGGTGTTCATTAATTAATGTGTAATTGTAGGAAATTAGTGTCTACAGCTAATGCTGCTGCCTGACTGGCTGGCATAGATTTCCCTGATGTGTTGGCGTAAACAGCTGGTATTTAAAAAAATTAGTTGCACAGCAGGCTGTCATGTAAGAGAAAATCACAGATCATTCAAAAAACATTTAATAATCTCAGGAATCACTAACTAATAGTTAATTCAGTAACTTGAAACTGTAAATGGCTTTGTTTTATGATTATGAGATAACTGCATAAATTAGATGGACAATATTATGACTATTCAATAATGTTGCCTAATGGGGAAAAGACAGAGTAGCATCCTAAATCAAATACCTACAACAACTATTTCGCAGCAGCATCAACTTACACTGCGAAAACTCACAAAAACCACATACAGAACAGCAGCAGTAACAACAGCTGAGACATACAAAGCTACGGATGAAACTATGGCCTTCCTGTTCATTTTTGTCTCTAAGTGTACTTCTACTTGATCGAGAAGTTCTTTCACTTCAGGACCTACATAGACCACAGAAGGCTGGCCATCACCCAGAGGCTTCCCTGTAGATGTAGCAACAATCAGCTTCTTGATGTCATTTGTCTCCTTTTCTAATGTAATGTTGTTGTTTCTGATCACGTTAACAATATCTTTGAAACTGGGAGATGCTGGCACAGCAAGCAAAGTGACATCAGGTGATCCAGCAGACGCAGCCTTCAGACTTGACATCACTTCTCTGATGTTGACCTGCTGTTGCTGGGATTCCTTGATCAGCTCAGATACTGTCCGATTCAGTTCTGCTCCCCCTGACGCTGAGTCACATACGAGCGACTTCAATTCACGTGTTCGTCGGTAATTGTTTACCGATGTGCCAACAATGCCAATAGTTGCACCAATCACGGAGCCGATAATAGACCAGTATTTTGTGCGTTCAGCACGTGCACGTTCTCGTTCGTGGCTCTCGCGAACCGCCGACGACAATGCTGCAAAGTTCTCTCGTTCCGTCTGTTCAGCGTCGGTCATTGCAGCGTTGATCCGCTTCTCCTCACGCATTACTTCATACTCTTCAGTCAACAGAACCAGATAACGTTCTTCACCACGCTGGACTTTGTCAAGCGCTGCATGAAGTTCCTTTAGTTTCAAATGTAGCTCCATGATCTGCTGCTGTAGTCCACGCCGCTCCACCACTGACTCCTCAAACCGTTTCTCTGCCTGACACATGAAATATAACATTACTTCCTTATCACGACAAACCAACCACTAATATCGTCTCAATATACTGTACCCATCAAATTCAAAATTTAAGAAGTAAAAATACACATATCAACACTAACAGTGGCCACCTGACAAAAAATCTACTTCAGATTAAAGTCCACTATCAGCAGCAGCAGCAGTAATTAGTTTACTAAACTGAAAGTAACTTCGAACTTCTCTTATCTTTTATCTCGTACCACTTGCGAGATACTAGCAATGTTTATTAACCAAAAAATATCTATATAAACATTAAAAATGTACTGGTTATTTAATTTTTATAACCTCTATAACTTTGTGCTGTGCTTCCTTGACCTCCCGCAGGCCAACCAGCTCTTCGTACTTCTGTAGCCAGGAGTCAATGCGGCCTCCTGTTATTGTCGTCAGCGCCTTGTCAACTGTTTGGTTTCCGACAACAGCAAAGCAGCGTGTCGACGGTAGACTTGCTGTAGTATTATAAACCGAGTATAACTTTGCAGACCGTAACGCTAACGATCGCAACATTTTTTTTTCATGCCAAAAGTAAACAAACACTACACTATGACTGACAGGCCTCAAGGAGGATATTGTGCACGTTGTGTTTCACCCACGTTCGCAGGCCTCCTTGAACCTAGAGGGTCCAGACTTTCTAAGAAGCTCGTTACCAGTGCTTGTTATGATAAGCAGCATGTCTGTGCCTATCCGCATCCATTTTCACGTTAGACGAGCCAACAGCGGTAGAATAACGCTTTTTAAGGGGGGTGGGGGTGCCCCTCTTTCTCCCCCACGTTCGTGGGGACCCCCTTCACCAAGTGGCATGAAATTTTGTCACAAAATACTAGAGACTCGTAGCTATCATACGGTGAAAAACCAGAAGTCTCTATCTCACCTGGGCTCCGATTGGTACCGGGTTGTGAGACACCAAGACAAAAAGACAGAATTACCATAGCTAATACCCGCTATGCTAGCCCTAACGCGAAAAAAGCTTTTAGTTCCTAGTTGCAGCATCAAATTTATTGTAGGTCTGGGTATAATGTATGCCACCGTTGATGACCGTCAATAATCTTGTTTAACAATTAGCACAATTCCTGCCTGTGAACTTAAAATGTTAACTTTAACAAGGGGGTATTTGAGTCCGAAAGTGGGGGGAGGGGGGAAGTTGCACCCAATTTCAATTCTGTATTTCGGGAGATAAAAGCCACTGACAAAATCCACTTTTACCTGTTAAGTTCAGCTTCGAATGGGAGAAGAATGAGTGTAATTTAGTAGCATGCCTTCCAAAACAAAATACAATACAATACAATACAAATACAATGAAAAATTTGCACTCAAAAACTGACAAACACACTGTCAGTTTAATCTAGCACATAAACTAAAAAGAACTGAATTGTTTAAAAGAAAAATGAAATGAGAGATACTGAGAATAG
>Ga0056128_1003543_pt1 | contig 19216 bp, 5 predicted proteins | sample WorMetLIZISLAND2_FD_71113 | JGI IMG/M metagenome (GOLD analysis project Ga0056128, IMG submission 71113) | Marine gutless worms symbiont microbial communities from Max Planck institute for Marine Microbiology, Germany - Olavius geniculatus... ... | reverse complement strand
TTTGTTTCCTGTTCCAGTAATGATGAAATGTTTTCTAATTAGAGCCGTCAAATTAACATGTTAATATAATGTGCATTTAAAAATTAATGCACATACGTAAATTTATTAAACTCTGTAAAGAAGAAATTCCAATACTCCATTAAACCATGGTTATTTGACGATCAAAGAATATTCAAGTAATCAGAAATTGTTTTGTTGTTCACTATTGTCATGGTATTGCGACACAGCCACAGTTCATCCGTCATCATTCCAGTCTCCCTTTCCATGTAGTCCAACTACATATTAGCAATATTAATGATGCGTTATTAATGCATTAAAACGTGTTCAAAAAATTAATGCAATGCATTTACGCATTTAAAAAATTAACACTTCAACAGCTTTATTCATAACGGTTACGATTTTGATAACTAAACCTATGAATTTGCAAACTTTTGGTTATTTACTTGATGTGGTCAGTATCTGGCAGTGCTCATTCTAAAACATAAAACACAGAGTTTGAAGACTCCAAAAAACACATTAGGTTAGATCTTTAAAAAACACTGGGTTAAATCCAAAATTAACCAAATATGCAATGCCATCCATTAAAATCCAGGTTTCTGCACCTTGACACAATCAGACAGTTGGGTTGACATACGTGGGAGCAGCGTGCGTCGACGTCGGGATGGGTCGGAGATGGTCGTAACGTCCGAGGCAGACTTACGCCGTTCCTTGTCCTGTGATCTGTTCTCAGGCGGCTGCTGACCCGATTTCACCGCAGTCGACAGCATGCCTGTGAAGGCAGTTGAGCTGATGTGCTCAGGCTCGTCTTCAGTTCCAAGCAACGACGACATGGCTGCTAAACACGCAATAAATACCAACATCAGCAATGTCATAAACGAAGCTGCAGAAATTAATGACTGACCACAATAATCAGTAGCAACGGCACAGCAGCAACAGCAAATGAAACGGAGAAGCCAGAAAGTCACTTGTGTGACACGGTACTGACTGCATTCAGTAGTAAAACAACTGAAATCGAGCATACAATTTTTGGGTAATGCTCGATTGCGAAGCAAATCCAATTCAGCAAATTGCTATTCGGACACTTCCTATTTCGTCATCTACTATCCTGATATCTAAGCCTAAATGTGTGATGTCTCATGACTACTAGTTGACTGATTCTAGCCCTATGCACACACGTACCTCCAATCTGTGCTACGCCAGATAGACAAAAAAGGCTGTATCCAAAGTGCTGTTATCTTCTACAACGTGCAAAAGCCTATTTGTTTGCCTGTCTGTCGTACTCCTCTAGTACCTTCGGTGTAGTATGGTTGCAAACCCCGATCATGGAGTTTGAGTCCTTGCATACATGTGCCCCTACCTTGTCCCGCCCCCTCCCCCCGGGCAGCACGAGCAGAGTTGAGTTGATGGGTAATGGAGTAGACCCACCCCAGAGCAAGAACTTTTCTAGTCGTACAAATTAATCACTAATTGTGTCAAATAACAGCACATATTACAAAAAACCGCTAAATATACAACTGTTCATACATTCAATGTCAATTCATGCACTATTCCTTTAATCTCTTCTGTACTGTCACTTCCACACATATCCTATAATTATCAGAAAACTGAACTCAATTCACCTGGCATTTTTCTGGAACTAGTTACATCCATAGTTCGACGTCTCTGTCTAGACTCTGACGGTGAGCCCGGTACCGGCTTGGTTGAGTTGCCTCGGAGCTGAGAACCAGCTGTGCGAGTATGATTGGTGTCCGTCATGCGGGGCAACGAGAGATCCAATAAACTCAACGATCGACTTATTCTCCTCTGCTCACTTCTCCTTCGTGGAGTCAGGTCACTACAAACAATCAACAGGAAAAAGGTTAAAACCATTAGCTCTTCATGCAAACACATCTCAAGAGTTACAGTGTTTGTTACCTGTCATGAAACAAGATTGCGGATTTTGATTTAAGAAAAAAAACGCGTACTGCACACAATCTTTAACCAGCGTTATGGCAATACAATATCAAATGAAAAATAATACATCATACTAAAGCATAACATATTATTTAAAAAATATAAATTATATCAGAAATGATTTTACACAATAAAAATCCAGGAAAAAACATACTACAGAACAGAAATCGAATACAATTATAATTAAAGAGAATAATAATATAAAATATGCTATAAAATAAAAGCAAAAATAAAAAAAATAGAAATACATTACAAAACAGAACTACAACACGGCTAAGTTAGACAATGGCGAAGAGCAAGCAGGTTACCTGGCTGACTTGGAGATCGGAGATCTGCCAATGTGATTGGACAGCACAGGAGGGCGTGGGGCACAGGAGTTTTTCTCCGGCACAAGGTCCGACACTGACAGTGCTGCAAGTGCACAACTACTGTTACCACAAGTACTACTACAGCAACAACAAGAGCCACATTAAACACTACTGCTTCGATAGCATGTCTCTTCCATGTTAAGGTCTTGACGCTAAAGTGGTCAAAGCCAAAATATTGGCCTTGGTCTCTTGGTCTCAGAACCAGAACCCAAGTCTCAGCCTTAAGCATTTGTCAGCTATAGCTAATGCAGACACTGTAACTTTTTATTCTAACAGTTATACCTTCGACCTTGGCAATGACCTTGACCTTGTAACATTTAGCCTTAATCTCAGCGTTATACTAATGGCCTCGGCCTCATGGTTCTGGTTTTCCGTGGCCTCATCCTCAAATGTCTGGCCTCGTTTAACACCGCTGCTTAGTCAGTATCAAATCAGACACAATCATGGTTCTTGCCCATTTCTCAAAATCAAATTCAAAGACTTTTCAAGAATTTTCAAGGACCATATGAAAAATATATCTAGTAAAACTGAACTGAATCAAACCGGCACTTTTATAATCATATATAAGCAGGTTCGATTTACATTTAAAAAATCAGTGAGTAATAGTAATGATAGAACTTCATACAGCACTGCTTACATGGGTTAGACTCGTGACCAAAGTGCTTTACAATGCAGAAAGAGGCAGCTAATGATACCTCAGTGCATTATGCCTACATTAGCAAACAGACATCGCTACCACTCCGATCAGAAACACTACGCCTTCACCCCATAGCCTGAAAGCTTAGTTCCCATCCCGGTGAGAGTAGGAGGCTGAGTTGCACTGAACATAAGAGCATTTTGTGTATTCAATTAACAAAAGCCGCACTGCTTACCGTCAAAGTTGCCATCTGCTCTGAGGGAAGAAGAGCTGCTAGCAGCGGAGACAACATGTGGTGCCGAAAAGGGTTTCATCAGCCTCAACAACTGACCACGTGTTGCTTCCAGCTTTGTCTCAAGACCGCGAACTTCCTCAGCTGAAAGCATTCGACAAAACACTCCGAATAGCTCTATGGTATGGCTTATGCCAATCATTATTGTAAATGTTGTGAGGACAGTCAACATACACTGACCAGACAAAACAAACAAAGTACTTGGGAAGAAAACAGACCAAGAACCAGTGACAGTCTGACAGAGTGATCATAAAAAAGGAAATCAATTTGGCTTGCACATGCAGTTACTAATAAAATGCACAGACAAATGCACAAACAGAACTGAATACTGATAAACAACATGATAACATAATGCCAGCACCAATAGGGTATGGTTCCTTGTTAATGAGTTTATGACAGAGTTTGAATGACTGTATAATGAACATTATGTAATATGTATGCAGTGAAAACATTCTAGCTAACGAAGGCAAAAGAACAAATATACAAAGGCATCTCACCATGGCTGGCACGTTCTGTATCCAGAGCTTCCTGTATGCGCTTGCAATCTTCTTCTGCTCTCAGAGCTGTGCGTTCAAGCTCTAGCTTTGTCGACTCTAACTCCAATTCACGACGCTGGAGACGCTCTGCCACTCTCTCTACTGCTTCATTCTTTTCCTCAAGCTGTTCTTCCACCTCATGCAAGTCCTTCTCAAACATCATTTTCACATGGGCCAGTGTCGATTCTTGCTCCTTCTTGTAGCTGACAAACTCCTCCAAAACATGGTCAAGTTCGTCTTGTGACTTGTTCTTGGACTCGATCAGGTCTTCACATTGGAGCCAAACTGTTGAACGCTCTTTCTGGAATCGATGCTCGGATGCTGCAAGTTCGGACTCCAACTGTGTGCAGGTAGACGTCAGCTTCTCGACTTCAAACTTGAGATCCTGTTCTGTCCGTTTATGGGACTTTTTGGCAGACTCGAGTGCCTTGGCAGCTTCTTCAGCCTGCTGTGACATTGTTGATTTCATCTCGGATAATTTGTTCTTTGAAGCCTGCAGCTCTTTCATTAGCGTTGTATTCGTTGCCTGAAGATTGTCTCGTTCAGCCACAATATGCTCTAGATCCTTTTCCAGCGACGTTCGTTTGGAGTTGAATTCGTCCACAGCACCACACAGCATGACAGCCGACGTCTGTTTCGATGCAGTGTACTCCTCCCGCAGAGTGTGAAGTTCATCTGTAAGTCTCTCCTTCTCATTAGAAATAGTCTCCAGCTGAGCAATAACCTCAGCCTGGTGCTGTAACTGTTCTTCCAACCTGGCTTTCTCAGTTGTAAGTTGTTCTATGGTGAGCTCGAGCTCCTGGGTTCTCTCATGCTCCACTTCCAACTGAAATGCCAACTTTTCACACTTCTCCATTTCCTGGTTCAGTTGCTCCTTGACCTCCACCAGTGCTTCTTCGCTCCCAGTAAACCGCTGCTTAAAGTCGTCACGGTCTGCCTCGAGGGACGTCACAGTTTCCCGAAGTTCATGCACCTTTGCTTCGGTCTGTTCTAAGTTGATCTGAAGCTCTGCCGACTTTAACCGACTGCAGGCAAGTTCATCAGACAACTCCGCACACCTCCGAGTTTCCTGGTCAAACCGGGTCCGAGTATTTTCCTGCTCCTCTTCTGCCGCAGCAAGAAGACGCTCCAGCTCATGTTTCTGCTGCAAGGTTTCTTTGAGAGTGGTGTTAACATCATCGAGTTTGAGCTTCGTCAGCTGAAGGTCACCTTCCAGCTCAACGGACCTCAGATACTCCTTGTCGACATGAGCTGTTAAATCCTTGGATTTCTGTACTTCTGTATCAAGCTGGGTCCTCACAGTATTCAGCATCTCCTCGGTCTCACTGATTTTCACCTGCAGCCTCTCACTGGTTGCAGCACAGTCGCCGAGGACTGCAAGCTCCCTCTCAAGTTCTTCCTGCCTCATCTTTGATGCTGCTAAGTCAATCTTAAGCTGTGCCGACTTTGACTGCTCACCATAAAGCTGAGTTTCTAAAACATCAATCTTCGTCACTTGTTCATCCAGCAGTGTCTTTGTACGAGTTAGGTCATCTACAGTGCTAGTACACTCCAGTCTAAGACTCTCTATTTCTGCTGACGAATGCTGTAGGTTAGTTGCAGTTTCTTCCAGACGTGCTGTGGTCTCCTGCAAATTATGATTCAGTTCTGCAGATTTCAAAATCTCCTGTTCCAACAATGACTTGCTGTGACTCAGCTCCTCCTCAGCCCTAGTAAACTCAAGCTTAAATTTTTCTCTGTCTGCGGCAGTTTGCTGCAGGTCCGCAACAGTTTCTGCTAGGTTTGCTTCTGTCTGCTGCAAATTATGATCGAATTCTGTGGACTTTGCAGCTTCCTGATCCAGCAGTGTCTTCGCGTGGTTTAACTCTGTTTCAGCCCAACTGAACTCCAGTCTGAGCTGGTCCTTTTCTGCTACCATCTGCTGAATGCTGACTATGCTCTCTTCCAGTCTTGAATCCAAGTGCTGAGATCTCATGATTTCCTTGGCCAATCTCGACTTTGTCTCGGCCAATTCTCCGTTGAGTCTGTCTCTGTCTCCATTAGCCTCAGCTAGTGTTCCACAAAGACTGTCGCGTTCCTGCTGCAAGTCGTTCTTCTGCAGTTCAAGTTCAGCTGACTTCTGCTGAAGCTCAGTCTGCCAAACGGTCAATTTCTGCAGTTCGGTTTCTAGCATGTTTGACTTCATCCGTTCCGTAGTTAACTCGGCCGTTAAATCTTTGCACCTTTGAGTCAGCTGCAATCTTCTGGCATTAAGTTCCTCCTCTGTGGCGATCAACTTTGTCTGCAAATTCTGCTTCTCAGAGACCGTGCATTCTAGACTGGCCAAAGTCGCATCAAGTTTATCCGTCGTCTGCTTAAGGGAACTCTCAGTCTCTTCCAGCTTTGACCGTACTCCAGCGAGCTGTGCTGCAATGCTCTCCGACTTCTCTGTTTCCAGGTTGAGCCATGCAGTGGTCGCAGCTAACAACTCTTGGCTCTGGGTTAGATCATCGGTGCATGATGTTAACTCTGTGGTCTTCTGCTCAAGCTGAGTCGTCAGCTGCTGCAAAGCATCCTCACAGCTTGACTTGAGGCTTGCTGATTCTATCTCCTTCTCTGTCAGCTGCCGTCTTAATTCCTCACTCTCAAGCGCCAACTCATTACTCCGCTGTTCCAGATCACCCCTTGTGCGTGTCAATTCGTCGACGAACGATTTCAGCTCAGCGACCTGGTCCATCTGCCCCTTCAGATTCGCTGCTGTCACGTCAAAATTCACCTGCAGGCCACTAAGTTCCTGATCCTTCTCCAAGAGATGTTCATTCACTTCACGATTCTTCGACTCCAGCTCTTCAATGTGCTCAGTCTGCCGCTTAACTTGCTCCAAAGCATCACCAAAATTCACCCCGAGACTGCTGAGTTCCTGATCTTTCTCCAAGAGCCATTCTTTTATTTCACCGTTCTCCGACCTTAGCTCCGAGACTTGCTCCGTACGCTGCTTCAGCTGCTCCGAAACCTCGTCCAAATTTGTCCTCAAGGAGCCGAGTTGAGCATCATTCTCCGAGAGCCGTTCTTTCATATCGCTGTTTTCCGCCTTGAGTGTTTCCAGGTCAGAAGTAAGTCCGGTGCACGTTGCTCGAATTTCCTTCTTCTCGTTTTCCAGAGTCTCGATGTCAGCAGAGAACTGCTGGATCTCAGCGGCTGTGGCTTCCAGCTGCTCTTCGAGCTCATCCTCACGAGCCTTGCTCTGCCTCAGTTCTTGCTGCAGAGCCTCAACGGTGGCCGACGACCTTGCGGCAGAGTCCTCGTGTCTCGCACACTGTGTCTGAAGCTCGGATATCAGCTCGTTGAGATGTGCAACCTCCTTGCGTGACATCTGCAGTTTGTCTGTCAACAACAGTAACAACCGACAAATAAATATCAACTTATAGCTACAGCACTGGAAAAAGAAAGCATCAGATAAAAAACAGAGTGCCGAACAATATGTTTATCATAAAACACAAGTTTAGCAAAATTGTTTTCCAAACTACACTGGGCGTTAAGCAACTGTAATATGGACAACTTGGCGCCAAACTCCACCTATGGCATTTACTCACTTTGGAGATGACCCCCACCCCGCCACACACAAGTCATGTGCACTGCTACTAACAACACTAGAAAACAGAAAAAATCTAACAATACAATTGCTGTAATAAAATACCTACATGCTTGCACTCACACATAATATGAACAAATATAAGACTCTTACACGTTATACCAATTACTAAACTGAAAACATCTGACTTATAACTAAAAAAGGGCTTCATTAAGGGCTTCACTTGACAAACGACTGGGAAATGGATTGGGTCTATTCTACAGCTCTGAAAATATATCTCTGCAGATAAATGCAATGTATAAACAAACACCAAAAAAAATTTTTAAAAAGTGAAATCGCTTCTTGTTTCTGTTCACCAGGTGACAGCAACAATCTGCAACTGCATGTTCTGGCTGGGGATCAAATCCTTTCTCATTGGATCCCACAACGTTGAACTGTTTAAGCAGAGTGCACGAATGTGACAGATGACAGACCACGCCCTGATTCTTTCTGAGACTTTGGCGCTTTATAAATCATTTACTTACTTACTTACACTAGCGGTACAGACAAAATGAGTAGCACCAGACAGAATCTCTTGCACTAGAGCGATTCCACCTACAAAATGCACAAAGACAGACATCAGGAATGGTTGGTATACAAACAGACCTTCTAGCTGATGAAGTTGCGTACGACTGGCCTCTATGTCAATGACATATCTCTGATCGTCAGATTCTTTCCTCTACACAGCAATCAGCAAAGTTCAACTCATTCACAACCGGTGTTCACAGTGAGTTGGGGTATTCATTCACTCATTCATTTCTGGCAAGCACCACTAAGAGTGCGTAGCGCCGAATGTAGACATCGATCTCCAGAGTGGACGGTTCTGAGCCAAGTCAACTGCGTCGTCCATACTGAGGTCGCTAAATTTCAGATCCTGCTGAATGATTTTCATCCAAGTAATACGAGGACGTCCCAGTGGTCTCCTCCAGTTTCCTGCAAGGGAAGCTGCTAAGATCTGTTTTGCATCTGTTTCATCAGGCATTCGTGCAATGTGTCCGAACAGGGACAGGCGCCTTGACTGGACTATGGCCGAGAGATGGGGTTGCTTTGTTAACCTTCTGACTTCGTCGTTGCGCACATGCTGTTGCCAATTGATTCCTAGCAGCATTCTCAGACACCACTGATCAAGTGCATCGATCTTGCGCACATCATTCTTAGTAATATCCCTAATATCCCTACTAATAATTACCATCGTAATATGGCACAATCGTAAATAAACGTAATGCGACTAATTGACAAATTGCACTTTTGAAAAGAAAAAGATAAGTAATTTTCTTTGTATGTTGCTAGCATAACTGAGCACTGTGCCAGCCTTCAAAAATGAAGTTTTTTGACATATACAACTTAATTTATGCACAAATGGAAGGCCGCAGTAAGCCGCGGAAATTGGACAATTTTGACGCAGTGAGCCGCGGAATTTTGCGAACTGGACCGTGGAATTTGGCAAAATTTTTCGTGGAAAACTGTCAGCCCTACTAATAAAACATAGCATGACATCAAGATACGTATATGCAAAATATGAAAAAGTGACACAGTCCTTTGTATTCACAAACAATGCTTAATAGAAACTTCAGTCCAGAACCATCAAAATTTTCGAAAGATTACAGACGAAAATAGTACATGTTTTGCTGCTGGCCATTGCACACCCAACCGGTGTTTTGCTTGGTTGTATCGATGGTGTTTTGTGTTGCAGATTTTTGTAGAGTTTGCATCGGTCGAGGACTCGGAGAAAGCTCAACAAGCGCTCGCTGGTCGCAAGTTTGCCAACCGTGTCGTCGTCACGTCGTACTTTGACGTTGATAAATACCACCGGCGTGAATTCTAGGCTAGTTTCATCATAACTCTCATGCAGACTTTGGATACACCTGACTACTGAATGGCATCGTTGGGTGGCTGTTGCCTCTGGTCTGTAATAGCAGTGCAGATGTTTGAGCTATGAACCATAGTGAGGCATGTCCTTGTCATCACACACACAGCACAGGACAGTGTACAGTCTGTACAAATATCTACGGTAAATGTTTGACTGTGTTCTGACTAATTGCCTGGTCATAATTACTGTTGACCAGCATCAACGTGATGCATATCAGCTTCATCAGCATCAACGTCGTGTTTTGAGTCATCAGTGTTGCGACACTAATTGCACGATCACTTGCTTGCTACCTATCTCTACACTGTGGGCCATAGAAAACGTGGCGCTTTACTTTTGTCCATATCTTTGCCAATTATTGACTGATTTTCAAAGTTTTTTTACTGGCACACTCTGGACAATTTGCAATACCTGGGTAGTGTGATTATTATATATCCAACCACACCATAAGTGCATCTTCACACTACCTTGTGAAATATTAATGTAAGAAAAAATTAATGATAATAATAAACGTTTAGGTAAATGGAAAAAAAACACTTCAGACGAAGATTGTGGTAAATGACACTAGACTGTGTTAGACCAATACAGTCTAGTGTCATACTGATCATTTACCGCAATGTTGGTCTGAAGTCTTTTTTTTAATTTTACCAAAATGTTCGTTATTATCATTATGTATGCAAGTTTCAGTTATATTTTACAAGTTAGCGTAGAGATGCATTTACAGTGTGGTGGGATATATAATAATTACGCGGATTGTGCCAGTGAAAGAATTTTGAAAATCGGTCAATAATTGGCGAAGATATGGACAAAAGTAAAGTGCTACGTTATTTTTGGCCTACCTTGTAGTACTGTGTCTGCAGTGGTATGATGGGTTGATATCTCTGCGGGTGTATTTTAGTCTGATGAACTAAATCGCAGCATGGTAAGCTAATGGCATGGCCTTTGGCGACTGTGGAACAAAACGTTTATCTTGCCGCTGCCTGGAATATAGTGGATCTTTTGAGACTCACTTATCCCAGTGTCGACAGTGGTGTAACATGCGTAGTGTTGCAGTCTTTTTGCAGTGAATTTTGTGGCAGAGGATGTGATCTTGATATTGGTTTTTCCACTGGAAATACTTTGGAGTGTCAGCAAGTGCAGTGCTGAATGATCGGAGATGTTATCATGCATTACCAGGAGTGATGGAACCACTTTGTCTTTGATCATAAAGTTGATCTTACCTGTGTTCGAAAAAAGTGAACCTTCGGACATTGTACAATAGAAATGTGAAATCTGAACGAATCCGAATAAAATATCATACAATTCATCCCCAATAAGTTGCTGAAGTGACAACCAAATTTTGTTAAAAATGTTATTTTTTAGCAGTGTTATTAATTGTTGAATATCTATAACAAAATATCTCCATTACCAATGTGGTGTTACATAAGTAACCCCCCCCCATTTACATTTGAATAACTCACAAAAAACAACATCTAATTCTGAAAAAAATTTACATTAACAATGCACCATCTATTGCCAGTCTAGTGCCAAATTTCGGTTAAATTGCCAATGCGAATGATATTTGCAGCGGCTTTTGTGAGGTCCTCCGAAACATGAAGTGTCCAGTGTTGAGCAACTGCATGAACATGTCGCCTACCAGCAGTCTATGTCTAACTGTCAAAATGTATGAGTATCGTATGTTAGTGCAAATCGCAAACACACCTAAAGTTTTAAGCACCATTTTTTTTGCTCTTGTCCCAGCAGTTTCACTAAAACGCGATTTTTGCAGAAAATACCATATTGTCATTGTTTACTTTAATTGTGTCAACAAATGTCACTTTCGATCCAGCGATGCAGTAGGCCTATGAAAGGAACACCGTATTTATAACGAAGATATTTTGTTGTCGATATTCAACAATTAATAACTTCGCTAAGAAAGAATATTTTTCAACGAAATTTGGTGATCGCTTCAGCAATTTGTTGATGATTGAGTGTACAAATTTGTGTTCAAATTCATTTAGATTTGACATTTTTAGTGTACAGTGTCTAGGGGTTTACTTTTTTCTGGATACTGTATATCAGTGCTGTCCAACCCGCGGCCCACGGGCCGCATGCGGCCCGCAAAAGGATTTCATGTGGCCCGCCATCGTCCCACATAAATTGTAGTTTTGGTCTGGTGATTAGTCAGATGAAATCAACTTGCAAAATTCAACAGTGTTTGATGGTCTTTTGCATTTCCAAATTTCAGAAAAATGGGCGAATTTGCGGTTTCCATTGAATATTCAGAAGCAAAAAGTGTTTCAGCTTCAGGGGGCTTTGCCCCCCTGACCCCCCGACCAGGGGCTCTGCCCTGGACCTCGCTGGAGGCTTCGCCCCCAGACCCCCCTTATAGGCTCCGCTCGCTCGCCATGGTCCCCCTTGATTGCGGCCCGCCAGCTGGTGGAAAATTGACTAAGTGGCCCGCGGTGTCAAAAAGGTTGGACAGCGCTGCTGTATATGAACGGATTTTCGGAAATTTTGGTGGTTAATTAGCAGCAAAATTATACATTGTGACACAGACATCTGGGACACCCCTCGGTGCACAGTTCATAAGTCCATTAGTCTATGTAATCTATGTTATAAATACGATTGCAAAATTTTCACTGCAGTGTGAAATGTGAGTTTAGATAAGATTCATGCTAATAAATAAAATAATGCAACATCATAGTTGTATATATATATGTAGCAGTTATTAGAAATAGCTTATCGCTTGTCCGTGGATTCTGATGTATCTGAAATCATATCAGCAATGAAGATTTGACTGAAATGTTACTACCCCTAGCCATTAAGCTGTTTCTTAATGTCATCTAGGACAAAACTGGCTGGTACTAAATGAACATTGTGAAATTTTGGTGAAACTTGCCAAGAACAACAAAAAACATAAATGAAAGTTGTGATCAAGATTACAGTCCCGTTCAGTTACACTAGTTGACCATTTAAGATGGGTTAACTATACATTCTTGTAAGTTTTTGTGGTGCATGTCTGCCGAAGCTATTACGCTAAGTTTCGAGCCAATGCAAAGTGGGTCATATTGTGAATGTGCTTTCTGCGGAGTGAATTTTAAAGCACTATTATATGTAGTGTTATAAGTAGAACTATGCTTGGTCTGCACACAAGTTTTATTTGGTGCGTTTTTATTTGTGTTGTGCATTTCACTTGCCTGTTTGCTATCTGATATCTGTATGGTGCGTCTTTGCCGATGTGATTTTCTCCAGTATTTCAGTACATTCAGGGCTTGATTAACTTATAGTGGCAGAAATATTAAATTCACTTTTGCACCTGCAGGGGCCGTGATAGTTCTTAATGTTTGTTCTGTTAGTTATTTCTTTTACGGCTCTCCACTATAAACACTAAACAGTTACTGTACCAACAAGTTACGTCACGTTTGTTGTGAAAGAATAGGAATAGTTGCTACCAGCACGTTTTTTACATGCATATTTAAGTTAATCTGATCTATATTGCATTTTGTTTTATTCTTCCTTTTGCAGCTAGCTGAGAAATTAGAACATCAAGATCAAGTTGTCTCGTGTGTTAATCTGTTGTCCCTAAGAAGTTTGTTTGTTCTGCGGTGAAATAGTATGAATGGATTTGACTGTTTGATTATTAGTACAATGATATCACGTGGCTGTGGCAGTATATGTTATGTTTGAACCGGTTGCTATTTCTGTAACTTTTATTAGACTGACAAGATTTTTTCAGTCTGTCGGTAAAGTCAAGTACTTTTGTAATTTTTTGTTAGTAGTAATACATTCCATTCTTTTTCTTGTAGTGTAAAATGGCAGTTGGCTAGAACCGCTACATAGGTCTCATAAGTCTCATTCGGTGAGGTCAAGTTTCACTAAGTCTTGACTTTGGGCTTATCTACGAGGTGGGCTTGACTTTAGACTTGACTTTCGTTTCTGGTCGTCCATCTTTTTTACGTAACGGTCGAGTAACTGCATTAATACGATTAGTTAATTAACATTATAGAAGTGCTTTCTGGGCTTATATTAATCCTGTGATGTGTGCAATATTAATTTGTTTACGTATATGGCCATTTTGTAATTACAAAAGGAATTTTATGCAATATTTTCAGCAATGCTTAGACTAAAGTCTTAGCGAAACTTGCTTGACCTCACCCATTGGCTCAATTGTCAGCATTGACAGTTATGGGATATGTCTAATGCATATCTAAAATGAGTTAAGTAAATTATCTTAGACAATTAGTATATTGCACCTCAAAAATGTAGCGATTCACTTAAAATAATTAGTAGGCCTTTATGTCCACAAAGTGTTGCTGTAATTTTGCATCACGACTTTCTTGCAAGTCTTTTCGTTTCATAGGTGAGATAAGTTGCACAGTATTTTGTAGTTTGTAGCATCCAATCCATCCAGCTAAACAGTCATGCTGAAATCACATTTCATCCACATGGCGACCTGCATCCTGCTGAGCGATGGCCACATTGGTTACCGATCATAGTACGATGAACTTGACTAAGCTACCGGTGTACCGGTACATTTTCAGTTTTAATTATTTTTTATTTCATGCATATTGTAAATTTGTTATTATAATATCATTTGCTAAATATCTTTCACTTGTATTTAAATTTAATATTTTTTATTAACACTGAATTTTAAAACTTGGTCAAAATCAGCGTCTGCTCAGTAGCAATACAAGTAACTATTCGAACAATTTCGCAAAAATATTTTAATGTACCCTCACCACAAAGCGTCGTTAGTCTCGAAATTCGAATGTATATTCTATGTTGTTTTTGTTTACAAAGTGCGTTATCCGCGTTAATTATGTTAACCGCTTAATTTGAACTACATAAAAGTATTAGCGGCATGTCATCGTGCCTTTCTGACAATTGCATTATTTAATTGTGACTGAGTTTATGCAAATCACAACGGCGCATCAATTTGATCGCTGTAGCTTTCTATGACTGTATCGTTCTCTGGAACTTTCGTTCCCTGGCGCTTGCGCTCCCGTGAGCAAAATGACGTTGAACTTTTGCTGTCTTTACACACAAATTATTGCATTATAATAACGTGCGCGAAGCTGAGAATATATGCACGTGGTGAACAGGAATCACAAAAAAACATTCCCTGAAGACGATTTGCGGTTTGTAGGCTGCATGCTTGATACTTATAGTTATAGTGAAACAAGCTGGAACAGGATTTGAAGCATGGAATCAAAAGACGCCAGCACGTGGTGTAAATGCTCATCGTTTAGTCACAATTTACGTTCAAGAAGACGTTAACACAATTTTTTTATGCAAAGCAGTAAGAAAAACGTTTATAATTGTTTATTACAGCTGCTGTTTGTTTACATGAAGCTGTACAAAAATAATAACAAAATATAATGCCGAAATCTCATTAGTTTAATTAATTTAAATACTCATAATTCGTGGTAGTTAGCAAAAGTTCCATGTCAGTTTCGCTTTAACTGGGAACAAAAGTACTAGGGAACGAAAGTTATTTCCTGGGAGCGAAAGTACATGAGAACAAAAGTTCCATAATTCCTCTCAAAGACTGTGGCTCCATTACAGCGTTTATATCATGTCATATTATACCTAAAATTTATAGTGCACCCATTAGATTATCAAAGACCATGGATGCATTACATTATGTCTTATGGCCACTGTTGGTTTTGATGAAAATGTACACAGTGTAGCTCCATAGAAGTTATTAACAGTTGCTTTATGTTGTTTTCCTGCAGGTCAACAGCGCACTGCATTACAGTTTTTGTTTTTCAACCACTGACAAACATCATGGATGAAAAACACGAAATATTTCAACGTGATCCTGCAGCATTGATGCAATATGTGCACAAACGTGTGGTCATAAGAACAACCGATGGTGCAGCACACAGTGGTCATGTTTATACGATTGATCCTGTGTCCTTCACTTTTGTTCTTCTGACATACGAGGATGAAATTACTACCACTAACAGGCATCTCCCACATGTTGAGCTGGTGCTTGGGCATGCTGTACAAAGTATAGACATTCTTGATGTTGATGGTGTTGATTATAGCAGTCAGATGGATAAGCTGTTCAAGTCTTCTAGAGATGTGACGTTGACCAAAGATGAGCTATGCAAGCGACGTGATAGACTACGTTTGTGGCTTGTGGAAAATCGTTTTCCCGTTGAAATAATGGAAAGTCAGCCTGATGTTATATCAGTTGGAGGTGACATTTTATTGATTCAGCCACCATATTACCCTGAAAACTGCCTCAGCACTAATGAAATTATTCTTTCAAGAATACAGTCATTAATAGCACGGATGCCTAATGCATAGTTGTTTTATGTTTTTGTCATGGCTTTAGGTGTATTTTGGTTATGTCTGCTGCACGTTGAACAGTTTGCTGGAACTACCCATATCTGGCTCTAGCAAATCTTTGATCAGATATGGCAGATTTTATCATTAGCCAGTGCACATGATTTATTTGTTATAACTTTGGGCGTAGGGAAAATAGCCGCATAAAACTTTGCCAATTGATGTGCCTTTAGGTGGGGATGATAATGCAAGTACAACTTTTGAGGGGCACCACCCAGCACCCTATTAAATTTGGGAGGGCAAAAAACATCTATAATTTGCTGTGATTTAGGACAGCTTTTGACTTTGACTCTCAATATCTCTGGAACGCATAGAGATATCAACAAGTGAAAAATGACATTATCAACAACGACAGTCCTTCCTGCATTGAACAATAAAATGGTGAACTTTGGTTTACTAACAATGATGGTTAGGGAGTGCATGTTAACCCATTCTAAGTCGACATTGTGCGTTCTGCATATGCTAATGCATTTCAGTTCCGGCCACGTGACTGCTACCAGGGGAATTTTAACGTCCTAAATTTCTCCCTGCAATCAGACTTACAGCGCTGGGTAGACTCACGTTGGGCTCTGTCCCAAATTTCTGGTTTGATTATCGATCATAAGATGTTGTCTGTTGATATACTTGTTTATTTAATGTGCAGTGTTTATTTAAGTACATATTGTGTCATTTGTAATTTTGAACCACATACAGCTCAGCTTCATCTGTATTTTGAGGATGTAAATTGGGCCAAATCTTACTTCAGTTGTCAGTTGTTTTTACAATTGAAAATTTCAAATTCACTATTGTTAAATTGCCAATGCATTTCTGTAGAGTATTCTTACTGTCCAAAATTGTTTGTTGTTAAGATGGTGTATTTAACGGAAATGTTTCAGTGCTATCGGGTGAATTGGTTATTCATGCAATGTATTAGTCTATCAGTGTTGGCAGTACAGAATTTATAGCATTTGATGTGAATCATTCTTAATCTACTTTGTTGTTTTGCCACAAGTCTTCCAGCTTCACTTCAGTGTGCTTACTTGTGACACTGCATCTTTTTAATGGAACTTTTAAACACTACTGTTTCAGCAAGCATCTTGTCTAGATTATAATTCATGCATTATCCTCAGGTTCTGTCTCAGCTTTTAGGCACTTATTGTACACTTCTGGTCATTTTTGTAAGTGGTTTTCTTGATTGATTAGTTTGATTATTTATTTATTGGTGATCATATTCATTTCAAAGGGTTTAATCTGTTTATTGCTGAATATGATCATGTTGCTGTTTAACATGTTACTTCTGCGCTGTCTGTTGTGCAGCTTTAGTGGACATTATTAAACCAAATTAAGAGTCATGCATAATTGTACACACTTAAAAAGGTGCAATTACTAACAGTTATGCAGTTTTCAAATGTGTAAAGCTGTATGGTTTTGCTAGGATGGAAAAACTCATACAATATATTCAGGCTCAGCTGCTGCCGCCTCAACGAAAGTGGATAACTGAGATTTAAATCTGCATTTATCTACTACATTACTACATACATGGCAGTGATTAAAAATAAAAATTTGATGCTAGAGAATACAGTGCATACTTGTAGCACAGCACGTAACCTCAAGTTACTTACATGACACTTTTGCTGTGCCAGTAGTCAAGCGACCAATGCAGGGTTCCTACAAGTCAGGGAAAACTGGAAAAAGTCGGAGAATTTGTATGGTCAAGGAAATAAAGGTCAGGGAAAATATTATTTTTAAAAAGTCAGAGAAAATGAACTTGGATCATGCAGACTCCAGATATCTGTAGTTTTCTGTGTATCTAAATATTAAAAAGCAGGCAAATTTGCAGCTTCCAAGTTCCATTGAACGTCCAAAAGCTAGAAGTGTTTCAGCTTCAGAGGGGGGGGGTGTTTGCCCTCCTGATCCCCTGACCAGAGCCTCTGTTGTTTGCATATTGTTCCATTAATACGGTAAGTAGTTTTACGATTGATTCATATGCTGTTAAAGCTAAATTGTGTAAATTAAAAAAACAATACGGTGCCAGGTATTGATTCAGTCGGCAGCAGAATGCTTATTGAAATAGCTGATGAAATATCTGTCTTTATAGGCTGAACTGTATAATAAATAATAAATAAAAACAGGTGATGTTCCAGAAAAATGGAAATTGGCAAATGTCACGCCCATATTTAAAAAGGGTAAAAGAAGTAGCTCTGCTAATTACAGACCTGTAAGTCTAACAATAATTTTATGTAAAGTTCTGGAATCTTTAATACGGGATAAAGTTATAGAGCATTTGGATCTTTATAAATTAATTAAGGATACACAACACGGTTTTGTCAAAAATAGGTCTTGCTAAACAAATCTATTAGTTTTCTTGGAAGAGGTTGCTAATTATGTAGATTCTTGGTATCACGTGGATATTATTTATTTAGACTTTCAAAAAGCTTTTGATAAGGTTCTGCATAAGGGATTACTACGTAAGTTAGCTGCTCATGGTATTAGGGTGAGTTGTTACTGTGGATAGAAATTTGACTATCTGGTCGGAAGCAAGGAATTACATTGAATGTCAGCGTTCCAGTTGGAAAGATGTTTTAAGTGGAGTTTCACAAGGTTCGGTAGGCTTATTAGGGCCAATTCTGTTCTGAATTTATATTAATAACATAGATGAGTCAGTTGCATGTAAAGTTTTAAAATTTGCCGATGATACAAAAATATACAGGGTTGTTAACTCACAGGAGGATATTGAAAGTTTACGTAATGATTTTGAAGAATTTGGTAAAATGGTCAGTAGACTGGCAGATGCTATTCAACGCTGAAAAATGTAAGATTATACACATTGTACATTGATGGTAAGCGTTATATGGCTTTTGCCTGTGCTTACTCAGGCCACCAGTAATTCTGGTGGCTTCGATGAATTCGGTGAAAGAAAACGCTGAACGCTATCGGTTAGTTTTACTTACTAAATACTTCCAGGCGAACGCAAATGCCGGTATCACGTGATCAACGTGTTGTGAAATGAACAATATGGCTGAAGAGGGAGAGGTGGGTTGTATTTAAAGCAATTTTTGTGCGTAATTAAATGATTTGGTATGTTGTATTTTTGTTGTAATGTTTATGTGCTACCAGTAATTACTGTGGTAGTGTGTTTTAAAGTTACTTCTTAACGTATTATGTAGTCCTGGTAACCCGGCAATTTTGGCAGTAACGGTCGTGCGTTAGAAATCAAAATCCCAGAACTTGGAAATCCACTTAATCTAAATCTACCAATATTCTGTCATACAAGTGAATGAAGTGATTTGTGTTATCAGTAATTTGCTGATAATACAAATGGTCTGTGGTATGAGTTGTCTGTGAAATCATAGACCTTTCTTTGGAATATGTGCCAGTATGTTGAAGGGGGAATGGGTAATTTGCGGAAATGCGGAATGCGGAAAGTAATTTGCGGAACGAAATCTGCGGAATGAAAATGACTGGTCGACGGGCATGATCACGTGATCAGCCCGATTCCGCAAATTACTATACCTACCTTCCGAGTTTGACGTGGTGATAATTTGCGGAATTTATGGTGCGGAATTGCTGTAGCTAACAATGGAAAACGACGAAAACGTTGCAAAACGTAGGAAAAGGAAAAGCGCTAAAAAACGTTA
>Ga0056128_1003542_pt1 | contig 19216 bp, 8 predicted proteins | sample WorMetLIZISLAND2_FD_71113 | JGI IMG/M metagenome (GOLD analysis project Ga0056128, IMG submission 71113) | Marine gutless worms symbiont microbial communities from Max Planck institute for Marine Microbiology, Germany - Olavius geniculatus... ... | reverse complement strand
AGCAGTCGTAGCCCGCACACCTCCGCCAAGGGCTTGTCAGATTGTAATGTAGATTTCACCTACGCGTTTTAAACTATAGTTGCATTTTCCACAGTGACCTAGTTCTACGTGACCTAAAAACCGTGATTGGATAGGCCTACACTGCCGTTTTGCAGCGGTTCCGCTTACGCCCCCTTTGACGCAATGGTAACGAAAATTTCAAAGTGATCTAGAATCCAGCATTCCTGACGGATTGCCCCCAAAATTGAACCACCTGTAGCTTATGCCATGCCCGACACATCCTCAAAATTTCAGAAAAATCCGTCCATAACTTTTTGAGTTATGTTGCTAACACACACACACAGACAGACAAACAAAAACCGACAAAAACATAACCTCCTTGGCGGAGGTAATAATTCGTATCTAACCTGGATACGCGAGAACATTTCACTGTAACAACGACTACGACGACGACGATGATGATGATTACGACGACAACGCCGACGGCAATCAAAACATTAACAGGTAAAGGATGACCTGAACACAACGCACAGTAATTAATATTATCACACTGATTACAGCATTGAAGAAAAACATTACGAAAAATTACCACATAATTTAATAGATTAATGATAATGTGTAGGCCTACTTAAAGCCCCAGGCTTACGTCTAAATTCCGTTAGATCTGTGTTTACAAGTACGAATAACTATAACAATAGGCCCTACACTTCACACTTTAGAATTGGCCGACAAGCTGCGAATTTTATTTAGTGTATCATGCATTAACAAAAACAAAAAAAAACTATATTTGTTGAACTGAAGTAAGAAAATTCGAATAAATGCCAAAAGATAGAGAATAAAACAAGTCAACACTGATTTCGTAAAAACCGAAGTCGTTGATCAATGCTGCCATTTTGTGAATCTTCAGTAAACAAGTAAAATTTTTGGCTAAAGCTTCAACCCCCAAAATCTACTTTTTCACTTGGGATTAGCGACTTCTATGTACACGATGTGTCATTTGGATTTGGAAGACGCAAACTTACCAGCCAAATGGCATGCGAATGCTCTAAATGGTTTCAAAAAAGTGCAAGAGTGTGACAGACGACAACACTGCACTGCAAACTATCGGTAGCTATAGGTGAAATCGTTTGCATTTCAGTTAGGTCTTACATAAAACATACCAAATGGAACATTTAGACCACATGCGGCTAGAAAAAAAGCTGGATACAACTGAACTGAAAAAAATAACAAACCGGCACTTGGTGGCCGAACTGGTGCAGCAGATAATTGAGCTGATGTTGACTTTGACGTAAGAGCAAACGCCGTCGTATCGCCAGTAGTTGTAAACGTTGTTGGTGTCGTAGTTGTTTCCGTCGTTGTTGCTTGTGATGTCGAAACCTCTGCAGTACGCCAAAGCATACGATCAATTAGACAGTACATACAATTAAATGAACCTTTGTGCATAGAGTTGTGTATATACATAATAGTAAGTAAATAAAAACAGTGTGTAATCTCAATAAAGATTATCATCAGCACATCGCGCCTTAAACGCACAAACAGTCATCGCTTTATCATAACTTTTAAGAACCTGAACAACACAAAACAAAAAGCTCGCAAAATGTTAGAGTTTATTTTTTAAAGCAGGTTTTGCTTGGTTGTCACGCCTGCATCGCTGTTTTGGTTTGCTGCTATTTGTACCTGCTTTGGCAAATTAAATTAATGATAATGAGGATGATGTTTCGTGTCAGTAACTTAATGCAACTATCGAAAGCAACAACGAGGTTGTAAGATATTTTACGAAATGTTGTCCGGTAAGTTGAATAACAAGCCAAAATGCAAAACAAACTCTGAAAATTAATACGTAAAAAGTAAAAAAGCAGGGCTGCAAAAATTAACGATTAATTAATCGATTAATCGTTAAAAAATTGTTCGATTAATTTTTTTTTAATCGATTAAAATTCGATTAAATTTTGGACTGCTGACTTGGCTCGCTACAAAGATGAAGATCCGCTTCCAGAAACAGAAAATCCACTAAACTAATGGAAACTGAATAGCCATCATTTTCCTGTTCTTGCTAGTTTTGTAAAAACAGTGCTTTGCATAGGCTACCTGCGACATCTGTCCCATGCGAACGCCTGTTTAGCTCATCAGGCTACATTGTGAACAAAACGAGTGCTGCTCTTTTGCCCGAAAATGTGATATCACTTGTTTGTCTGCGTGATTGGCTGAAAGCCTGAAATGCGTGTTAACTGACTGCATAGTGTACAAGTAGGCCTATAGTTTCCAACTTTTATGAATGGTAACAAGTACACTTACGTTTTGCAGTTTTCATGGTTCTGTGCATTAACTACAAAATTGAAAAATTGTTCGAAATTAATCGATTAATCTCGATTAATTTTCGGTGATTAGGCTAATCGATTAAAAAAAATTTTAATCAGTACCAGCCCTATAAAAAAATGACAAAATATAAAAGCAATTCGTGCTAATACCCGTTAGCGTGTTTAACTGGCAGACAACACGGTGTAGATCAGTAGGCCTACAGGCAGATACACTCCGTTGACCAGTTGTAGCAACGACACAGTTGTAGTCAGAGTTCGGATGTTTTGGAGGGTTGTTGGGCGGAGTTGATAAATTAGCGTTGAACTTATTGTACAACACGTCCCCGCCGTCTGCCGGATGCAACAACGCATATTAATCAGCTAGTAAATGCAGAATATTTCGGCTTATAGGTGCAAGTAAATAATATAGGTCAATTGCACGTGTAAGTTCAGGTTCAAACTTAAGCTCGATTAGATTTGGACAAGTAACTAGAAATACGTTCTGTGGAACGAGGAACGGTATCTGTCCCATTGCTACGCTGTATAGCCTAGCAGCTGCGTATAAGGGGGGTAGACGCAAACAGTGCGCAATTATTTTTCACGGTGGCCGCGTTATAGTCAATTTTTGTTCCAATATTCGTTGCCATGGCAACAGGGGTCGGCAGGGGAGAAATTTAAATGACACCATCTAAAAGCCCAGGCCCAAAAATAGGAAGTATAGGTGCAAACAGCGCGCAATTATCTTTTACGGGGACCGAGTTATACGCTTTGAAGTCCCCATAAACCGTAATGCAAATTTTTAAAAATTTGGGGTAAAATAGGGGAAGGAGTTAACAGATTTTTATCCCAAACAAACTCGAATTTACTTTTCGGACCCAGAACCACTGTGCAAAATTTCATCAAATCAAAATGGAATCAAAATTACGGCCGTAGGATTGTTTATAGACAGACTGACAGAATGACAGACAGACGCAAGTGATTTTATAATTTGTCCCTTGCTATGCTATAGCAATGGGAAAGACAAAATTGTAAAGAATTTTATATAAATTTTTTGCTCGGATAATCAACAGATAAGTAGGACGTGGTAAAATTTTAAATTTTGCAACACAACCTACAGAGTCCTTTTTCAGACCAAAAACATGAACTTAAAAAATCTTGCAACACGCCTTCGCAGAATATGGTGCGCTGCTCTCTGACATTCTATTGTACGTGGACCACTTTTTTGTCGGTTCAAAAACATGTTCGCATAAACATGCCTGATTTGATTCTGTACAAATGTACTAAAAGCTTCTGAAATAATAGTAAAAAATTGCAACAGTTAAAAGCTAACTGACCTAAATTTGGCGACATCCACCATGACTTTATTAGACCAATCCACGCACTGTTCGACAGTAGAATGCTAGGAAAGTATTGACGAACGTTGTCATCAAAAACGGCCAAAGTGGCGTTGTTAGTCAGACATCTGTTGACTGCCGTGAACCAACGAACGCTCTCTTTGTGAATCTTGTAGCATATTGAGTTGATTACAAAGGCGTCGTTACAGCTTGCATCTGTGTAAGACATTCGTGTACAATAAAGCAAAAATTTAGCAGCTGTGCAGATTATATACACACAGTCATGATGCAGTGATGATGTAGTGACGTAGGATACTGTTTATACAAAAATAGCACTCACTATACGGCTAACGACAGTGTGGTATTGTATGCTATAGTCTGTCGAAAAAAAGTGCAAGTAACCTTACTCGTATGACTAAAACAGTAGTAAATAGAGTCTTTTACGAAGCGTCGTTTTTACAGAATTGCAGTTTGCCAGACAAGCGGACAGACGGACAGCTCCCTTAAAGCGCCAAATACCAGTTTGATACACTTTTTCAATATAGGCTATAAGCATTTGCATAAGTAAAGTTAAAATTAACGTCGAGCATAGCTCCGTAAAACCCAAAATAAAAATAGAGACTATAACTGACGCGCTGTAAAAATACAGCATTGTTGCGAACGGAAAAAAATGAAAAACAAGCAACAACGTCCTAACGTACTTGATTTCGAATAACAGTTTCTGACGATTTCGAAGTCGGTGGCGCCAGCAAAGTGCTGACGCTGCTGCTGCGTGTCGTGCATCCAACATCCACGAGCCCAGCTCGGGTTATCGTCCCAATCTACGGCCACACAGCTGGTGTTAGCGACACATGTCTCCAGACATTGCTGTGGTGTTGTCGCTGACCAGTCGCGCAGGGCACCGACAGAGTGAGTGTTGGGACGGATGATCCAGCGAGGTGAACAGCTAGCACTCCGCACCGCATCATCATCATCATCATCTGAAACAAAACAAGTAACAATCGAAGTAATTTGGCAAATAATACTAAATAATGCTGATCGATGCTGCCACATGGAAAATCATAACTAATCATTTTCCCCCTTAAATCTGAAGCAATTTTACGCTTTGTACTTTAGGACTATGTGTCGTGGTCTAGTGATTGGCGTCGACTCTTGACTTTTAGGTAAGGTTCGCTTCTCACCGAGGGTCATTTGCAATTAACTTTGGTAGATGCAAACCGCGGGTCCAATTGTTTGCTGACATGGTGAACGGATGGCCGCATAGTGCGCTGCGGTATCATTAGCTCATGCCAATCAGTTGCACCTACCGAGATTGAAAAGCACTTCTAATCGCGGGCACGCGGCTTACGTAAGAAACGCTATATCAACTACCGTAACTGTGCCTTTTATTTTTACTACTGACTGGAGCGTTGGCTTTAAATTTTTTTTCTTACCTAACACAACATGTCATTGGACATTACAAGTATACCTGCCAAATTGCATCTAAACTAGTCCAACGAATTTTTCGTTCTGCGCAACAAACTTTTAAATTGTCGTAATGTTAGCTTACATTCCCATGAATCTTAGCCAATGATGTAAGCTACTGGCAGTTGCTGCACGCACTATAGTCACAGAACACATTTGCAAAATTCAGTGTATCCAAGAACAATTCACAACTGGCAAATAAACTAAGCATGCAATTAAACGGTAAGGTTAACCCGACTGGTAGGCAAACACGGATCTTGCTCGCGTGATGACGTTAAATGCGTGAGTTCATGTTTCGTCGAGAAGTAGGATTATCTTTTGTCTAATCGGCATCCGCTTAATCTGACATCCGCTAAGAACTGAATCCGATTAACTTACTTTTTGTTTACGGATTAAAAAGTGAACTAAAAACCGATTAAAAAGTTTTTAATCGCTAGGGATTAAGAAAATACGCCTATTCTTTTGCATTGAAGCTGTCTGGTGTTAATCGGTAATGCTCGGATTAACTTTGGTGTTAGCTGCCGTTTTCGATTATCTTTCTTCTTATCTGGTAGATAATCGGAAATGTTGGTTCTTAGAAGAAAGATAACACCGAATTCTAACTTTTCATTCATGTTTCCGATTATCTTGGTATTTATTGTAAGAGAAAGTGTCGACCGAAGCGATACTCCTATATCTCGACGAAACATGAACTCATGTAGACGGATAACGGTGAATAACGGCAACGAATTTTGTAACCAACGAGTAGCCTATGATGAACGTTTATACGCACAGTCGTACTGGCAGATGTAGTGCTTATCATCAGTCCAGTCGTTTGCATACAGAGTAACCTCGTTGTCGAACATACCAACACTGGCACCCCAGCTGCTGTCTGTGTGGTTGAGAAAGTCAGACGAATTGAAAGCTAAGCGCAATCATGTAAACAAATATCTTGAATGCATCAAGTAGGCTAAAATTACAAAAATATCAGTATGGAGCACAAGAAAATTTTTTTAGTCTATACAAAAATCGCCGGCAGCAGCTTGATATTAATCACATGATGGCGTGCTTGAACATTGGGTAAAGGCGGAGCATTACCGTCATCATTATTTAATTTGCCAAGGTAACTTCGTAACTGCATAATGCAGCGGAGACGGCACCTACCGTTGCTTTAACTAATGAAACCTTGCACCTCATTTAGCTGATTTTGAAGTTCGTTTATCGATAATCATTTGTCAGCATGAGTGCATCTCGTGGGCTTAGTTTACTAGCGACATAAAACACGGTAACGTCATTGAGGAAGATCACACATGAACACTAATGTACGACATGACATCAGTGATGAGGAATGTTACTAAACAGGCAAAGGCGTATACATGTAGCCTACTTATTAAACAACCGCACGAAAATTACTTTGTTATCGTGATATTATTAAGCTTACCTGACGGCTGATCGTTGATCCAGTGCCAACTGACGCTGTTGTTGACGGGACGAGAGTGAGCAGCGATCCAAACAGATCGATTCTGTATCAGGCTGTACGAGTCACTAACTATGAACTGCTGAAGCACGTTGTCAACATCGTCATCAGTAATGATCGGCAGGTTTGAGTCTCTTTTCGCACAAAACTTTTTTGCTTCATCCCAATTCATCAACACTGAACTATCGCTGTAGAAACAATAGTTCTCACTGTTCACTTGGTAACATTTGGACACCTCGACTGCGTCTATGAAAGTGGTAGCTGCATAACCTACTCATGTAAACCACTAAGCACGTTATAACGTATGTTGAAATGTGACATTTTTTGGCGATAACTGCATCTACTATTAAAAGATTTAAATAATAGTTTAATGATTTTTTTATTTCAACGTAATTTTGTACAAAGATTGAACGTAACGTACAAAAGTCTCAGCAATGTCCCACGCAGCACTTACTTTGCCGACCTCAGACAACTTAATTCCGCTTGCTTGAAAATAACAGATTCGCAACAATGCTTTTTGTTAAAAAATTGATATTAAGCGCGTTTTTGTGTTTAGCATTTTTTTGCTTTGTTATTGCGCACAGATGCACTGAAAAGCATTATGCGTTCTATCCATTTTCTGAACAGACCAATATGTTGCTTAAAACAGTTAGTTAAAATAGTTGTCATGATGCTATTGTATTTATTTTATGACGTTTTTATTAAAAATAATCATAAGTTTAACAACTAAATTTTTTACTGGTCGTTAAAATTTTGACGATTAATTGTTATTTTATGCAGCTCAAAAAATGATAAAACGATAGTAAACGTAACAGTCTCAAGATACAAACAGTTTGTGAATAGTTATTAACGTACCTGTCATGACCAAACAAAAAATTGATTTAAAAGTCAACATCGACATTGTTTTCTTAAAATAAAATATCTGAAAGACTACAACTCCAGCTATCGCCGTACAGTAACAGAAGTCGACGACCGATCTACTGAACGATTTGCACTGGAAAATACTGCGAGATGTGATCACACGGTCCACTGACCGTGACAGAGAAGCTATGCGATTGGCGATATCTTATGTGACTTGTTGACGCGCTACGGCTAGCCCGTTTATGGCACGATTGTCGTCCTTCTCTAACAGACGTATCGTTGGTAAAAGTTTAGTTTTAAGAAAAATTAATCACACAAATTATTAGCTTTGTGACGATGCACTGTTGGCACAGAATGTAAAAAATGCAAATAAAACATTTTCAAATTTGTGGTTAAATAAAATAGATAAAAATGTGCGTTTTTTTGCAAAGAAAAACTGGTCTAAATTCAACCAGGTCCACCATGACCTTATTAAACCAATCCACGCACTGTTCAACAATAGAATGCTAGGAAAGTATTGACAAGCGTTGTCATCAAAGATGTCCACAGTGGCGTTGTTAAACAGACATTATTCTGTTGACTGTTGTAAACCAACGAACGCTCTCTTTGTGAATCTTGTAACATGTCGTGTTGATTAAAAACGCGTCGTCACAGCTTGCATCTGTGTAAAACATTCGTGTACACTAAAGCAAATTTAGCAGCTACGCAAAACGATAAACGATGGGGCTAAGGTTACTATTAATGACTAATGAAAAGTGACATAAAAGTTATGCTTTTTTGAATGAGATAAATCAAATCATTGAACTTAGATGCTCTTGAAGGTTACTGCTGCTACAAGAACTGTATAAATCATCATGCCGTCGTAATTAATATAATACCTTCTAAATTCAAGGAGACTTGCAAGCGCAAACATCAAAGAAGATTACCCTCTAAAGAGTCGTTATTTTACCAAATGTAGCAATTTAAAGCGCCATGTGGCCGCCGACCGCTATTAGTAACACGGAAGCGTTTAGTAATTGAAATGTCGGATAATGGAATGTTTGATTCAAAATGCAAGTAATGTTTTTCATTGAATACGTCTAGTATAGAAAACGTTGTGTAATATATAGGCATTAGGTAATGACGGGAAATGTTGAGTAAGGGAACTGGGAGTAACAGCCAATGATACGCCGAGTAATAGAAACGTTGAGTAGTGGGGTGTTTACACGATCCAGAAAACGTCCAGCAAACGTCCAGCAATTCACGTGTACTTTGAATACATTTGCTGGAAGTTTGCTGGACGTTTGCTGGATCGTGTAAACACCCCATAACGGTCACGAGGCCTATAGGCTTGTACAGCGTACCAGAAGAAGCCACTGAAAACGCTATGAGCGACTTAAAAACTTTTGTTATTATCTCCGACAAGATGAACGTAGTGAACATTGGAAAAGATTAAGAGACTGGTCGTTTTGTTTGCCTGTGTGTGTACACGATGACTCGTCATCATCTCCACATGTCATGCACAACCGGCAGGAACCTGTGAAACCTTCTACATTTCACAGTAGTAATGTTTAATCACTTCACTTGGCGAAGATATGCACTCTCACGAGAGCCTTCTAGTTAAGAAATTGTTCAGATATGTACAACATAAATGGCTACAAAGTTTGGTGCTCAATGTTTGTCTGTAGTTGTCATTCCACAGAGAACGGTGTGTAAAACTTCCAGAAACTGTTAAAAATGCGCGTGGAGGTATCGCACGCAAATCTGTTTGTCTTCTTAGATCGTTTACGCACTCTATCCGGAGACTTAATGCCGGACGACTCGGCATTTCAGTGTTACCCGCTATACACCAAGCTGCAAGCCCGCCTGAATTTACGACAGCTTTTGCCACTCGAACAGTTTTCAGAAAGCTGATATTCCATTAATTTTATTTACCGCCCGAGCGGAACAGTACGTCGATCGATATGGGTGGCTAGGTGCGTAAGTGTAGGCCTACGTTGACAGTTAGGGCCTAAGCCTACTTACCTGTTCGGCGCAGGTGTCACCACACCGGCGGTCGCATCGAAGTAATGCCTGGCCGATCCGATCTGCATGTGGAGCCTGGGCAATAAATACTCCCATTAGGCATTAGTCATTAGACTATTTCTTTTCTGTTTAATTCTTAAGCACTCTGTGTACCTGTAATGTTTGGCAGTGGAGTTTCTGTACCTCTACTGAAAGATAAGTCTGACCGTGTTCATGACATGGACAATTGCCGTGCTATTACATTACTACCTGTAATATCCAAAGTGTTTGAAATGGTTCTGTTAGCTGTTTGTAAACCTGGATTAGCGTCTGACTTCTTACAGTTTGAGACAGACAGACAAGCCGACAGACAGACAAACATATAACGGCAAAACGTTGAAATACAAAAAAAAACAGTTGTTCCTAGGAGAGACGAGTTACAGCCTATACGATTTTTGTTGCAGCATTGACATTGAAGGTTATCCAAAGTCAATAATTTTCAAGTCATCCGAAAAAGTGTATGCCACCTTGTATTAGTGACTAATGGTTCCATCTCTCACTGTTTCCAAGATATGGCCAGTTTTGCCTTTATACGCACATTTTTCCTACCTTCCATTTAACAATAGATTTGAAAATGTTTCATTTGCACTGCATACCGTGTTATACACCGTTTACACGATCGAGCAAACATCAAGCAAACGTCGAGCAAATGTATTCAAAATACACGTGCTAATTGCTCGACGTCTGCTCGATGTTTGCTAGCATTCATCCAGCTAGCTCGACAAGCTATGATTGGTAATTAGCATGCTTATTAGCAGAGCGGGCGGATTGTAATTCGAAGGCCTATATAACACGTGATCAGTTGTGGGCTGTCTAGGCCTACATATGAGCCAGAGGGCGAAGTTCCATCAGGCCTGCTCGACGTTTGCTCGATCGTGTAAACGGGGTATTAGGTTTACGAAGCGCGAAAAACACAACTACAATGCAATAATTATCCAAAGTAACAAAACTAATACTGCCTAATTTAATCTACAAATGTCGCTACTTGTTCGTTCTGTTCGATAAGTGAAAGTCAAGTATGATTTCCATATCAAGCAAATGTCAAAGTCAATGGCAAATAATTTGTGGAAGTCAAATATTACTACCTACGGCCGCGGCGTACAGTGCGCTTATGCTAATGTTGACGCTCTACACGAGGTGAAACGTTTTAAACGTTTTAATATAGATTATTGCTAGAGACAACATCAAAGCAGCTACTGTACTAAATGTTCGAAGTGCTACGTGCTACTAATGGGGTATTTACACGATCCAGCATTCATCCAGCTAGCTGAAAATTCTATGGTAATTAGGAGGACGGGCGGGTTGTAACCACAGATTTAAATATTAATGATATTGGTGATAGGCATAATGGAAAGCCTATATAACACGTAGGCCTATCAGCTGTGGGCTAAGCCTAGGCCCGCCTACGGCTTAGCCCACAGATGATAGGCGGCGGGGTTTCATCAGGCCAGCTGGATGTTTGCTGGACGTTTGCTGGAACTTTGCTGGAAGTTTGCTGGATCGTGTAAACACCCTATAACTGACAAAGTAGATAACGGCACGCTCCAGCTTGATGAGTTATAAGAAAAAAATAAATATAAAAACATACCAGTTTACACTACTGTGTAAGGGTGACCAAGTCACACATCCAAAACAGCAGAAATCAGTTTACTAGGACACAAAGTGATAGAACGACGAACTGGCTGCCTTTACAAACCCATGTGACGTGACTTCATTTAACCTTTTTGCACTCCCGCATTATCCCGTGAGCCAATAAATGTGTGAAATTAAAAATTTGCATTTACCTTTTATCAAGTCGGCTGCCGGCCTAGCAAAAATGAAGTTTTTTTGACCTAACTCCTATAACTTGCACACAAAATTGTGTACAACGACGGCATATGAATCGTCTGTGACGACTTAACATTACATCGCAGGCGCATGGCAGTGCAGCAGTATTATTAAGTTGCGTTTATTGTAATCTACCAGTACCCGATAGGCCCTTAATTACATTAAGCCTAAATGCTTTCACCATTGATACTTATCGAATGATGCGTTTCTTTTTTTCTCATGCAAAGTAAACATAGAACACCGAATGTTTGCGCACACAAGTGGCAAAAACATTGTGGATCGATTTCATTCTTAATCTTGAAATGTTCGTTCGTGAGTTTTGAGGTTGGTAAAATAAAAGTTAAATTTAAGTGATTCATGACCTGCGAGGTGTGGATAAGCTGACGAAATCATGATTTCTGCAAACTGTATGTATGAATGACCTAAACCCCATGGTGATTAAGGTACCGTACACCTAAATGTTCGTATATAACCAGTCTTCCAAAAAAGTTCATCTTTTTTTCTAATTTAAGTCTTTTAATTACGGACCAGCGGTACATTTAATCAGTTGGAAAACATTTATACCGCATTTGCATTGACTGCGTTTATTGGCTCTTGAGATAATGCGCGAGTGAAAAAGGTTAAATGGGGTCACGTCACATGGGTTTGTAAAAGCAGCCAGTTCGTCGTTCAATCACTTTGTGTCCTAGTAAAATCATTTCTGCTGTTTTGGATGTTTGACTTAGTCGCCTTTACACAGTAGTGTAAACTGGTAAGTTTTTTATATTTAATTATTACAAAACATTAACACAACTTCGACATTTTTCATAAATGCGTGGCAAACATCAGAATAAAATCAGGCGTTATACACCAATTATAACATTTAAAACTAGAACGTTTTTGATGTTATTAGTGCCTATAGCCTATAGCGGAGCCTATAGCGTTTATATGTTATTCGTTTCAGCAAAACGTTTTCCAAATATTAGACAGATGACAGCTCGTGTAGTCTACTATAAAGCTGCTTAACCGAGTTTCTGGTCTGTGATCGTCGTCAGATAAAATTAGCATAGAGTACGTTGTTGTCGGAGGAGTTATCAGTGTTTTCCTGCAGCTCGGAGTAAATGACGCCGCTATTCTCCTGCAGCATCACGCTCGGTGAATTGACCTCGTTTTGACCTTGAGTGTCAGCGTCTGAAGCCTGGAGGCTGGGCATGACTTGAGCATAGACCAGATCTGATGGTTTTGGATTTGCGACGACAACGACGCCGTCGTTGACGTAGATGTCATCGTCCTCTGTACCGGCAGCCTGCTGCTCCTGTTGCTGACGCTGTTCGTTATGATCTCGAGCGCTGCCATAAGAACATCATACTAAATTTTAAGTTTAGCCTAATGTGAAAAAATGCCAATATGGGAAGTTTTCTATGCCCACCAAACTGTATATATAGTCCTAAGTGTTATGTTTTGTAACTATTTCTCAGAAAAAAATGGCGGTATACTTTGCAGGCGACCACGGAGATGCTGGTATGCCAGCTTACTTAGGAAAAGGTAAAGTTCCACCTACCCCACCGAGTTCTAGAGCCATGCAGACCCCGGTTGGTGGGGGACAGGAAAGTACCCTGAACATATTAGTGCACTCGCCTGATGCCCAACCATTTGCGACCGGACAACCGGAAGCGGAAGCGGTTGCCGGCGCCAAGAAGGTGGGGCCGACGGTCGGCTCCGGGTGGCTAACGCAGAACGTTACACTGGAGGGCGGTAGGCCGACAACTGACTTTACACATATAATGCTCTGCTGATAAATTTTAAGCCTACAAAACAACAAAAAATAGAAGTTAGAAAACAAACTGTCTGAAACCTGGATGGACGGGAACGACGACGTTTTGATGCGAAGCTGAGAGCAACAACGACAAAGATGACAACAACGACAACAACAGCGACAACGACGACAACGATGATGATCACGAACAGCATGGCGAGTCCAACCACGGGAATTACGGGATCAGCTGACGAGCTTCTATCTGAGCACAGAACACGCAAAGTAAAGTCATCGGCCTGTAGGTCTTCTGCATGCGAATTGCGACATTCGAGTAAGACAATAAAAGCAAGTTATCGGTACAAATGCAAACAAAACTGCGAGCAATTCATTCAATGTTGTATAAGCGCTGATGTAAAACGGCAAAAATTAAAAAAAAATTAAGCAAAAACTAATCTATTAGTTTAGACATTTAATCTGTTGTCATTAGCCAGATATAAGCCTAAGCTAATGCATAATGTTCGTGCTTATACTTTTTGATTTTCTGCCGTTTTACATCAGCGCTTATACAACATTAAATGAATTGCTTGCAGTTTTTTATATATAATATTTGCGGTTTTATCAAAGTATGAAAGGTCATTAAACATTTACTTTGTACACAAAAACAACAACTACTACTATTACCTCCAGCATCTTGAATTTTGTTATTTGTTTAATATAATGGCAAGCCTGTATGTGGGACTGCAAAATTTTGTCTACATACCAAACTTCGTGCAGATAGGTGAAAAAGCAGTTATAGGTGATGAACGACATTTAAAATGGTGACCGCCGCCATCTTGAATTTACTACTTTTCTCGATTCTGGTCATATGACCTATTTCCAGTAGCAACTAACAACATTCCTGCAAAATTTTATTAACCTTTTTCAGTCGGCAGCTGATTTGTTATGCTTCGTGTAGAAATAAAAATAGTGGCCGTCGCCATGTTAAATTTCATTTTTGTTACATTTTATGGCATAGCTACATGTAGAACGTCAAATTTAGCTCGCATATGAAATTTCGTGCAAGTACGTGCAATAGCAATTAAGTTATAAACAATAAACGGAATTCAAAATGGGGCCTCCGCCATCTGAAATTTATTTTTTGTCGATTTCGGTCGCACAATCTACTTCTGGTAGCAGCCGACACATTACTGCAAAATTTAATTAATTTATGTCAACCGGCGGCTAAGTTATTGCTGTTTTTGCAAAAATCCAAGATGGCGGCGACCGCCATTTTTGATTTTTTTTTCGTTTAATATTTTGGCATATATGTATGTAAAACCTCAAAATTAATAGACATATGCCAAGTTTCGTGCAAATGCATGCAATAGTAAACGAGTTATCTGCAATAAATAGAATTTAAAATGGCAGCAGCCGCCATCTTCAATTTATTATTCTTGTCCATTTCGGTCGAGCAGCCAATTTCCAGTAACAGCAGGCTACATAAGTGCAAAATTTTATTCATCTACGTCAATCGGCGACCGAGTTATTGCTGTTTGTGCAAAAATCCAAGATAGCGGCCGCTGCCATCTTGGATTTTATTTTTGTTCAATATTTCAACATGCATGTATGTAGGATTTCGAACGCAACACACATGCCAAATTTCGTGCAAATATGTGCAATATTAAACGAGTTATGAGCGATAGATGAAATTCAAAATGGCGGCCACCGCCATCTTAAATTTATTATTTTTGTCTATTTTAGTCATATGGTCTTTTCAGGTAGAAGCCGTCTACCCTACTGCAATCTTAAATTATAATTTTGTAATGTTGGACCAGCTACGAAGTCCATTTGTGCACCTGAAATTCCCCTTCAAATTTCGTGTTGATTGACTGCGTACCTTTCGATATATCGCGATTTGAAAATTTTGCAAACTTGGCTTAAAATGCCTACTCAGACCCCCCACCCAAAAAAAACAAAATCATGTTTTTGTAAAGTTTTGACCCCAAACATTATTTTTTTTATCAACGAGACCCACAAAAGACCCTACCTTACGCGGAAACACGCGTTTTGAGCCATAAACGGTCGTGATCGATCTTCTGGTGTGACCTGTAGGCGTGAGCAATAATACAAAAAAAATATAACACAAAAAGTAACGAAAAATGCCCTCCCCGTGCAGACCCCTTTCCGTCGTCCCACATTAACCAAATTTTGCACCTGAAATTGTATCCGGGATATCTTTCTTGGTTTCAAGTTTCATTAAGAGAAGTTGAAAATGTCGGAGCTGTGGGGGTCTAAATTTTGGCTTTCCCATTGACTTGGCACATCGCTTATACAACAGCTTGTTGCTATCGCACAAGCCGTGATGCAAAACATTTAGTGTTTTAAGCTGCAAACCGTGGAGCTCTATTTAATTATTGAATCAAAGCAGTCATTTCAATCATTGAAGGCGCAGAATAGTTCCTCGTTTCGCAGCATATTTACATCATCAAAAGTGAAGAAAAGTATTATTCAAAAATGAGAACGAGCTAAATGTTTTCCTTGCCTTTCACTGTATACGCGAAACTTAGTAACTAGCTTTTTGTAATAATACCCATCAGTGTGCCTGACTGGCAGACAACACGGTGTTGTTCGTTACAGCGAGATACTTTCCATTGACCAGTTGTAGCAACGACACAGCTGTAGGTTGTGTTTGGAAACCGTGGTGGATTATTGGGTGCAGACAAATTGAGAGGATGAGTTCGAAAACTAACGTTGAACTTATTGTACAACACGTCATCACCATCTGTCAGACAATCAGACAACATTGTTGACTGAGTTATCTCATCGTCTAAAAGCCATTAGTTGCCGGTATACCATAAAACACAGTTTACTTTGCATAAAAGAAACTTGCAGTTTGCTTTAATCTTGTTTTTTGATACTTAAACCATGTCTAATTTATTATTTTTGGAGCATTTTTAGATCACATTTTTCTACTTGGTGATATAATATTTATCAGCAATTGTTTCGTGGTCGTAGGTGACAAAAACAAAACATTGTCATTGGTATGCAATTCAGCTACGGTAGGCTATTGCCTGCGTTTAACACGTAAAAGCTACATTTTTACTTAGACTACCCGGTACCGAAATGTGAAGTGTTAAGAAATTCAAGGTTTGCAAATCACAACAGCAACAGTTGACCCAAACCTGGCCAGGTCCACCAAGACTTTAACAAGCCAATCCAAGCGCTCTTCGACAGCAGAGACCGCCTTGGGACATATTGTCGAAAGTTGTCATCAAAGACGGCCAGAGTGGCGTTGTTAGACAGACATCTGTTGACTGCTGTGAACCAACGAACTCCCTCTTTGTGAATTTTGTAACATGTCGAGTTCACTTGAAATGAGTCTTCGCAGCTTTGGTCTGTAAGACATTAGTAGGCTACACAATGAAAGAATTTAGCAGCTTTGCAGGTAAAGTAACGAAATAATTTATACGACGCATTACGCATTAGGCCTATGTGGACTGTTGGCTTGCGACGCGTCAGCTTAGCAAGGCCTTAGTTTCAAAGGGGCAAACAAAAGTGTACGACATGAAAATGGGGCATAAGAAATGCAGGGCTGGAAAGTCAATATGAAAAAACGAACATGAAATAAAAACTGGCTAGTCATTTCAGTAGCTGCCGATGACAGCAAAAGCCAAACGCGCCGTACATTAGCCTACCTCTTACAGGCAAATCGCCGAGTAACGATCAATCAATCAAATACCGTTGTAAAAAGTATCCCTGACCCTAACGAAAGCATGAAGTAGCCTAACTAAAAGAGGTGCAGAATCATGGTGACCGGTGCGTGGCACATATGGGGCAACTAGGTCTACGTCCTTCTTGATCGATCCTTGTGACACACGAGCCACAAACTTTGTTGTCTGCAGGGAACCAACGCTTGTCGTCTATCGCGCTTTCATATGAGACACATTTCGAGCAAAACCAGAGACTCTACTGGCGTCGACGACTAATGTCCTCTTAGCTTCTGATTGTCGTTTTCGTCACTCCACTCTCAAAACGTTTCTCTTTCATAAACTTTACCCTCTATAGACAGCTGGCAGCCGTTTAAGACTGATTTCGCTCAACGGCTTCTATTTTTTCTTGTTTTATTTTTTACCAGTTTTACCTATAGTTATTTCTTCTGTTTTAGTTGCTCTGATTTCAGTCAGTTTCTTGATTGTTTTATGTTTTACATCGTGACTTTACTTCTATTTCAGCTTCTTTCGTTTCATGCTTTATTTCAAACATTTCCGTTTTTTTCAGTTTATGTGCTAGATTAAACTGACAACCAGTCTGTCAGTTTTCAAGTGCAAATTTAACACGTAGGCTACACAGGGTGCAGCAGAAAAAAATGAACCCCTAATTTTTTGGCCGTTTTCTCAGCAATCGAATGGGATATTTTGGGATACCGATTTTTTGGCATTCAAAAATGTTCATGCTAAAAATGCTATTTAATTTTTAAAAACTGGTTACACGTTACTGCCGATGACGTCACAGTGACGTTTTGATAAACAGCAATTTATATTGTTTATAGATTATCATCAAATTATCCTTCCTGCCGTCTTCTGGACAGACGGTCTGCCTGTAATCCAACGCAGTCGGCGACAAAACGTGACAACTTAATGCGTGTGCAGACAGCGAGCAATGCACGCATACTTTTATTCGGGCGTTGAGTGGATCCCCCAAAATTATTAACATATGGCGTTGAATACTTTTCTTTACCCAGATTTTCCAGTCCTGCATTTTCATGTCGTGCATTTTCCGCATCCCCGTCACAGCATGCGGCGTCTAGAGTTCGACATATTTGGATGATTATATCTCAGCAACTGAGCATCGGATCCACTTCGGGTTTGCTTCTATGGTACGGTATTCGGGGCAGGCGGATCCAACGGTCACGTGACCGATGACGTCACATAACCCCAAAAAGTTAAACTTGTGATCCCAATATTTTGACGCCGCGTATTTCTATAACCGTGCAAGGTCATCATTGATCACGAATACAGGTAACCACGTATGCCAAGTCCATTGGTCACGTGGCCTTCTCGCAATGTCAGTTGTGTTGTAGTGCCATAAGCGACCATTCTTGAGAGACAGCGTGTCCGTGGGTATCTGCGTTTCTGCATATGCTGTATGTTTGTCTCCAGTCTCTCCGGAAAAAAAACTGCGATTGCTAGCAGTCGCAAGCCACGTCGCCTACCGGTTTGTCAAAATTACAACGTGAGTTAAAAACCAAGAATTCATACTTTTGTCCATATCTTCGTTCATATCTACTATCTACATATTTACTTAATTTTTTCACAGAAACACACAACGGGTATTTGCAACAAAGCTGTCATAAAAAATCTCACCACATTTAGCTCGTGTGTGAGCACAGGCAAAGCAGTTCTGGATCTGTTTTGATAATGAGATAAGATATCTAGATAAGGAAGAATGTGAAAACAGCAAGACTTAGTCGGAGAAAGTAATGGGGTGTTTAGCAAACTTCCAGCAAACGTCCAACAATTCACGTGTATTTTGAATACGTTTGCTTGAAGTTTGCTGGACGTTTGCTAGATCGTGTAAACACCATATAAGGTATTTGTCATATGTAAAGCCAAGATTACTAGATAAGCAAGTATAGGCCTAGTTTTAAAAGTGTTAAGAACAAGTTATGTATTTTAGCAAGTTGTAGTTTAAGTCTGAAAAAAATCAGTTTCAATATATTGTGAGTTAGTAGATTAGCAATGGTACGATGTCACGTACTTGATTTTGTATTACATTGCCTGATGATCTCAATGTGTGTGGCTGCACTATTCGTATAATATCGACCATGCTTGTTGTGCATCCAGCATTCATCCCAGCTGGCCGCGTAGCGATCAACCCAGTCAACAGCGACACAACTGGAGTTAGCAACGCATGCATCAAGACACTGTTGTTCTGTTTTTGCTGACCAGTTCCGCCGACCGCTGTGTGCACCCATTTTATTGGATCTGATCCAGCGAGGTGGACAGCTGTTGACGGTCAACGTCGATGTTGTTGTCTCACTGCCGTCTGAACCAAGTCAACACATAAGCGTCGCGTTATTCACAGACATACATGTAGACCGGTAGTCAGGGCCGGATTTAGCTGGTGGGAGGCCAGTGCCCAGCTATTACATAACTAGAGACATAGGCGGATCCAGGAGTTGACGTTAGGGGGGCGAAGGTCGAGCGCCGAAGGCGCGAGC